>ERZ1034361.367-NODE-367-length-30800-cov-7.712658_pt1 | contig 30800 bp, 27 predicted proteins | sample MGYA00520617_ERZ1034361 | MGnify/ENA primary metagenome ERZ1034361 (study PRJEB33736, sample SAMEA104284507) | Azolla filiculoides | biome: Urban; feature: Water surface; material: Ditch water | place: Netherlands | collected 2015-10-28 | depth 0-0.1 m ...
CACCCTTGTTGTCCAGGTATTTCACGCCCAACTGGAAATCAGTCTTGTTGATCGTGGTGCCCAAATCGGCCACCGTCCATTGAATGGCCAAACTCAGATCAGTGAGGCTTTTGACGGCAATCGTGATGCTGGAGCCAGAAAACGTTTGACCTGCAATCTGAAAACCTGCAGGCAAAACCGTACCTTGTGGCAATTCAAAACGGATGCTGCTCGCATTCAGAACACCGGGCATGACGAGCGTATTGACCGCCAACCCACCCGGTTGAAGAGCAACCGGGTCGGTGCCTGTCACATGCACTTGCAGAGGGTCATCGGGCAGCATTTCGCGCAATGCCGTCTGGCTGAGCCCCTTCAGGACTTCTTTGCCTTGTTCTTTCGATTGAATTTTGTCTACGGCAAGCACGTTGGAGATGACGTTCTCTTGCGCTCCATACAAACCCCTGAGGGTGCTTGTGATTTTGATGTTGGAAACGCTCCCGGTGTCGGTGTTGTTACTCGTGAACTGCTCCACCTCCGGCTGCGGCGGCGACCCCGGCGATGGCGACGCAAATTTGTTTTCGCTTTGTGGCGTGATTTTTTGAACGCCTGTGCCGGTGCTGGGCCCTGAACTCGTGTTGCGGGATTCGTCTGTGGCGTTGGTCAAGCTGGCTGTGCTCAGGGTTTGCAGCACTTTTTCGAGCTGTTTGCTGGTCTCGGTCAGCTGGCTCATGGTGTCTTGCAGTTCTTTGCCCAGACCAAACGCATCGCCCGTGATTTTTTCGGCCACGGCGGGGCTGGCGTCGCCAGACTTCAGGCGAAAGCTACCGCCTTCCACGGGCTTCAAAATACCGAGCTTTTTAACCTGGTCGGCAGCGGTGATGCTGTCGCCCCCCAAAAAGACAATCTTGCTTTCGGGTTGTGTGGCTGCTTGCAAAGCGCCTTGCTGAAGGATGATTTTTTCGCCGCTGGTGGTGGTCAACACCAGATCCAGGTCCACCGATTCAACCGATTGAATGACTTGTGCATTGACCGGAATTTTGAATTGAGGCGCGGCCCCATCCACCGACGTTGCGTTGATCAAGCGGGTTTCTGCCCCGGGGGTGGACTGGGCAGTGGCGGATGCAGCAGAAGAAGGCAACGTGGTGTTGGGCATGGGCAAGCGGGTTCAGTGGTTCAGCTGTGAAAAGATCAAACGGTTTTTTGCGCAGCCTGGGCTGTCAAGCTGCTCAGAAACGCCACGATTTGTTCGTTGCGAAATTGGGCTTCTTGCAACATGGCGTCCATGCGCGAAAGCATGGCTTGGCTGGACTCACGTTCGTTGTGCTGGTTTTGGCTGTTTTTCTGCAAAAGCTTGGTCACGTCGGCATGCACCTGACCTTGGCGCTGTTGCTCCAGCTGCAACTGCTCGCTCCAGCGGTCAGCGTGGCTGGTGTATTCGGCCAGCACGCGTTGGGTGCCAGACAGGTGGTCCACCATTTTTTGCAGCCCGGCTTCTTGCACCTGAACCCATTGGCCCCATTGGTTGTTGCGGTTTTGGCGTTCCAGGTTGGCTTGGCTGGCCAATGTTTCTTCTTTGTTGCGCAGCATGTTTTGCTGTTGTTCCAAATAGGTTTGCCAGAGGGTGTTTTGCGCCCGCATTTGTGCGCTGGACTGGTCGTGCTGGGCGTGCAACAGTTTTTCGAATGTTTTGTTTTGTTGCTGAAGGATGTCTTTTTGCAACTCTGCTTGCTGGCTCCAGAGGTTTTGCTGGGCTTGCGCGTGTTCTGCATGCTGCTGATTTTGAACACCCAGGGCGCGTGCCATGGTGTCGGTGTGCTGCTCCAGGTGTTTGGCCATTTGCACATGGGCATCGGCCATTTGGGCTTGGCGCTCGGTCAGTTGGTTTTGGCTGCTTTGCATTTGGGCCACCAGCGACAGCAGGCGGTCTTGCTGGTCGGCGTGCTGGCCCATTTGCTGGATCAAACTGCTTGTGCCGTGGCTGTTGGTTTCCAGTCGGGCCATGAGTGTGCCCATGCCCATCATCATTTCGCGCACGCGGCGTTCAGAGTGGTCAAGTGCCAAGGCCAAGCCACGCAACAAAGGCGAGTGTTCGGCCAACTCACCCAAAGCTTGGGCCACGGGGTTCAAGTCGAGCACGCCGCCTTCGGTTTCCTGGGCGATGTCCAGCATGAGGGATGTGTCGGAGTGGACAAAAGACACCAGATCGCTTGAAGCACTGCGCACGCCCACCGACAGAACACCCATGATGAGCGAACCCAGCACGCCAAACAAAGATGCACTGAAGGCCACACCCATGGCTTGCATGGGGGCAGTCAAGCGGGCCACCAGCTCGCTGATGGCGGCCACGGGATCGATCATGCCGGCCCCGAGGTTGAACGAACCGATCAGTTTGCCAATCTCGGCCAGCGCGCCGAGCAAACCAATGAAGGTGCCCAGCAAGCCCATGCCGACCATCATGCCGCCCATGAATTGCGACATCATCAGGCTACGTGCCTGGCGGGCGCTGAAGCGTTCCATCTCAGACTCGATGGCAGCGTGCTGGACCGAAGTCAGTGCTTTGCCACGCAGACCCTGAATGAGTTCAATCAAGGACACAACATCGTGTTTTTTGCTCATTTCCAAGATGACCAGCTGCAGCTGTTCTTCGGTGGCACCGTTGTCAACCATGAGCCGGTATTGGCGAAACAGGCTGCCCTCCTTGTTGATGCGGCGCACATGCGCCAGCATCTGGTAACAGCCCACCGCGACCAGCAAGAAGATGATGTAGTTGATTTGAGGATGCGGGTTGCCCTCGACCGTGCTGATGATGGCGTCCCAGAAGACCAGTGCGCCCAAAAAGACCAGCGCAACAGGGACGCCTATGTACCAGTAATAGAGTTGGAGTCGTTTCATTTTTTGTCCTCGGTAACTTCAAAACACGGTGAATCAAGTAGGTTCTGTGAACGCCTGTTGCTTAAAGCGCAGTAGAGGCGACAGCAAATAAGTCATGACGCTGCGTTGGCCCAGCACCACATCGGCGCGTGCGGTCATACCGGGCAAGATGGCCAAAGAGGCCATGCGCTGAGAGGGGGTGTCGGTCTGAATCAGGACGCGGTAATAGCGCTGGCCCGATTCGTCTGGCAAGGTGTCGGCGCTGACTTCGACCAGTCGGCCATTGAGTGCGCCATAGACGGCGTAGTCGTAGGCGCCGATCATGACGCGGGTGGTCAAGCCGGGGCGCAATGAGGCGCGGTCGTTGGGGCGCACACGGGCTTCCACTGCCACGGGGCCTTGGTTGGGGGTGATCTCCAGCAGCACTTCACCGGGTTTGATGACGCCGCCCATGGTGTTGAAATTCAGGCGGTTGATGTAGCCGCTGGTGGGTGCGCGCACTTCGGTGCGGTCCAGGCGGTCGGTGTCACCGTCCACGGCCAAGCTGAGTTTGGACAACTCCGCGCTGACCTGCGTGAGTTCGGTTCGGGCCTCTGCACGAAAGCGGGCCTGGGCTTCGTCAAGACGTGCAGCCAACTCCGACACGGCGGCCTGCAAGCGCGGTAAAGAGGCCTGGATGTCGTTCAGGGTGGTGGTCAGGCGTTGGGTTCGGCTTTGCGAGTCGAGCAACTCCATTTGCGAGGCCGCCCCTTTTTTGGCCAGCACGTCCATCATGCTGGACTGCTTGCGGGCCAAGTCCAGCTCGACCTGTGTGCTGACAATGCGGCTGCGGGCTTCGCTCAGTTCAGCTTGCCGTTGGGTGTGCTGCTGGCCGATCACGGCACGCTCGGATCGCACACGTGCCAGGCGCTCTTTGAAGGCGTTGAGCGCTTCGCGCTGAATATCTTCTGGAATGTCGGCCGAAAACTTGGGCTCAGCTTGGCCTTGCGCCTCTGCCGTCAAGCGGGCTTGCTGCGCCAACAACGCATGTTGGCGTGAGCGGCCTTGCTGAACCGAGGTGTTGGCTTGCACGTCAGACAGACGCATCAAGACATCACCGGCCGACACCACCTGCCCTTCACGCACCAGAATTTGCTGCACGATGCCGCCTTCGAGGTGTTGCACGATCTGGGCTCGGCCTGCCGCAATGATGCGGCCTTCAGCACGGACGATCTGGTCCACAGGCGCCAACATGGCCCACAGCATGGCGCTGAACACCAAGACCGCCAGGGCCAGCATCAGCCGCTGATCAGTGGTCGTGTTTCGCCAGTTCATGGTGCCCACCGCAACAACACTTTGCTGTTGTCCGCACCGGCTTGCGTACTTTCATGGATCTTCAAATCGATCGCTGCACTGCTGGCACCGTTTTCGAGCAAGGCATTGCGAACGGCGTTGGCACGGTAAAAGGACAAACGGGCCGCTTCAGAAAAGCCCTTGGGTGAGATGACCGTGATTTGCCAACGCCCCACTTGGAGCGCACTGACTTTCTTCAACTTGCTCATCAGCTCGCTGACTTCTGCGGCTGACAAGGTCACCACATCCGGGCTGAACACCACCACCAGCGCTGACTGCGTCAGGCTTTGCACGCTGTTGGCCTGCTTCGGGTCTGTGGGTTTGTTGTCTTTGGCTTGAACCACGTCTGTGCGAACGTCTTGCACCTGCGTCAATTTGCGCTGCGTTTCATCGAGCTTTTTCTGGGTGATTTCAAGCTTGGCTTGGACATCGTTGATGGTTTGCTGCATCCGGCTGACGGTCTCGTCCTTGCTTTGTGCATTCGCGTCTTTTTGTTGCTCGCCTTTTTGTTTTTCTTGCGTGTGCGATGCCGAAGTGGCCGTTTGGTGCGACTGGGCTTCTTCGATGGCTTTTTTCTTGGTCATTTGTGCCAGCTGCAAGGTGGCGCCCAGCACCACGATGCTCATGACGGCGATGACAAAAAGCAGGTTGATGGCCAAGTTGGTGACGGCGTCGACGTAGCCGGGCCAAAAAATGTCAGAGGCTTCGCCGGAATCGGATGTTGCTGCCATGGGTGCTTTGCGTGGGTAATGGGTTGGGTGTGATCAGGGCTGGATAGCGCTCAACTGGCCAATGCGCTGCAGGATTTGGGCGTGCGCTTTGATGTTTTGACCAATGGATTGCGCCAGCCGCTGGCGCGCCGAAAAGTAGCGTTCGCTGGCGTCCAGAGCATCCAACAGAGAGCCCAGACGACCAATGCGCAACTGCTCTGCCACGGCCTCCACCACGCTGCTGGCCGAGGCTTGCTCTTGCTGGGCCGTTTGCATGCGCAGCACGGCCGACTGAAGCAAAGCGTGGTCACCCTCGATGGCTTGAGTCAGGCGCTGGCTTTCGTCGGTCACTTTCGCCTCACGAACACGCATTTCGGATCGGGCTTGCTCTGCCTGAAAGTACTCCTTGCCCCCCAAGGATGTGGCCCAGTTGACAACCAACAAGGCACGCGTGTCGGTGTGCGGGCCGTTGGTGCCTTGCACGTTTTTGCTGATGTCACGCTCCAAACTGAACCCCACTACGGGGAGGTATTTCGACATCTCGGCTTTGATGCGGGATTGCTGGAATTCGACATCGCTTTTCAGGGCCCGGATTTCCGGGTTTTGTTCCAAGGCCAAGATTTGCAATTGCGCTGCGCTGGACGGGATGGCAGGAAACCGCGCCACATCGGGCAGGCGGATGGCTTGCGGTGTCAGACTGGTCAGGCGCGCCAGCTCAAGCGCGGCATTGCGGTAGCTGGCTTGTTGCTCGATGCGCACTTGCCGGGCATTGAGCACGCGTGTGCGTGCACGCTCCAGGTCTGCCGGGCTGGCGGCACCCACCGTGACCCTGGTTTCCAGGTAAGTCATGATGTTTTGCAACTGCGCCAGCTGGATGTTGGAAAAATCCAGCACCAGGCGAGCCGTGGCCACATCCACCGTGGAGCGAACCACCGACATGACCACGTTGTCATACGCCGATTGCAAACGGAAATGCGCCGACGCTTCGGCCTGGCGGCTGCCCGAGAACTCATTCAACAAGGTGGCGTTGAAAATCGGCTGCGTCAGGCGAACGGCATATTGTTTGTAGGTGTGTTTGCTCAAGGCCTCGTTGATCGTTTGCGACTGTTCCGGCCCGGTGGCATAGCGCAAAGACAAACTGGGCAACAAGTCAGCCCGGGCAATTTTTCGGCCCGACTGGGCGGTGGCGAGTTGCGCCCTGACTTGCTGCAACTGCGGGCTGATGTCGAGGGCCTGCTGAATGAATTCGGGCAAATCGGTGGCGCTGTCTGGTGGAGGCAATGCCGCCGCATCTGTGTCGCCAATTTCAAATGCAGGCAAAGCCAGCACGTCGGTCTGGGTTAGATCAGAAAACCGCAAGGGTTTCTTGCCCGCATCGGTGCCTTGCGCCTGTACACCCTGCACAAAGAGTGCTGCGGCCGCCCAAACTGTCCATCGTGATGCATGGATAAGACGGTGCGCAATTTGCGGGTGGCTCAGGGTGATTTTCATTTCTGGCAAATTTTAAACTTATTGCCTCAATTTTCTTACCTAATACCTCTTTAATGTCTTAAAAGTTCTTATAAGTCGATTCTGTTTTCTTAAGTAGTTTTAAAGAAATGAAACCATCACGAAGGCAAGTTGAATCCAAAAAATCAAAATCAAATTAACTGGCAACAAATCAACAAATACAAAATATCGATTGGTGCTGTTTGGATTTTGAAAGGACGTTTCCAGCAAGCCATTGCAACTGTCCACGCAGCGGGGATGCACAGAAAAAGAAGATGGATGAAACGGGCAAGAAAAAGCCCCGCAAGTCAAAAACTTGCGGGGCTTGGTCTTGGCGGAAACGGAGGGATTCGAACCCTCGATGAGGCTCTACACCCCATACTCCCTTAGCAGGGGAGCACCTTCGGCCACTCGGTCACGTTTCCAGTGGGTCAAATTATAACTTAGGCTTGATCCAGATCGAAGGCTTTGTGCAGTGCGCGCACGGCCAATTCCATGTATTTTTCATCGATCACGACCGAGGTCTTGATTTCGGAGGTGGAAATCATCTGGATGTTGATGCCCTCTTCGCTCAAGCTGCGGAACATCTTGCTGGCCACGCCCACATGGCTGCGCATGCCGATACCGACGATGGACACTTTGCAGATCTTGGCGTCGCCCGCCACTTCGGCCGCGCCCAGTGCAGGCAAGACTTTTTCCTTGAGCAAATCAATGGTCTTGGCGTAATCGTTGCGGTGCACGGTGAAACTGAAGTCGGTCTTGCCGTCTTTGCTCAGGTTCTGGATGATCACATCGACTTCGATGTTGGCATCGGCCACAGCGCCCAAGATTTGGTAGGCGATACCGGGCTTGTCGGGCACGCCCAACACAGAGATTTTGGCTTCGTCGCGGTTGAATGCGATGCCGGAAACGACGGCTTGTTCCATTTGTTCGTCTTCCTCAAAAGTGATCAGGGTGCCGGATGCGGCTTCTTCGTTGATGTCGATGTCCCAGGGCGTGAAGCTCGACAGCACACGCATGGGCACTTTGTATTTGCCCGCGAATTCGACCGAGCGGATTTGCAAAACCTTGGAGCCCAGCGATGCCATTTCAAGCATCTCTTCGAAACTCACGGTCTGCAGGCGACGTGCTTCGGGCACCACACGGGGGTCGGTGGTGTAAACGCCGTCCACGTCGGTGTAGATCAGGCATTCGTCGGCTTTGAGGGCTGCTGCCACGGCCACGGCCGAGGTGTCAGAGCCGCCACGGCCGAGCGTGGTGATGTTGCCGTTGTCGTCCACACCCTGAAAGCCCGTGATGATGACCACTTTGCCAGCATTCAAATCGCCCATAACGCGGGCGTCATCGATCGACTCGATGCGGGCCTTGGTGAAAGCGCTGTTGGTCTTGATGGCCACTTGCCAACCAGCATAACTGACCGAAGGCTGGCCTTCGGATTGCAGGGCAATGGCCAGCAAGGCCGACGATGCTTGCTCGCCTGTGGAGGCCAGCATGTCGAGTTCGCGGCTGTAGGCATCGCCGGGTTTGGCGGGGGCCAGCTCTTTGGCCAAGCCAAGCAAGCGGTTGGTCTCGCCGCTCATGGCGCTGGGGACCACCACGATCTGGTGGCCAGCGCGCGCCCATTTGGCCACGCGCTTGGCGACATTGCGAATGCGCTCGGTCGAGCCCATCGAGGTGCCGCCGTATTTGTGAACGATCAAAGCCATGTGTAGTTCTGAAAAGAAGGAGAAAGCAGGCGCTGGTTTCAAAAAAGCAAGTGAAGCCCGCACTGCCAACGTTAAAAGGGGGTTTGGCCCCGGCAAAGCCCTTCAATTGTACCAACCGGGCTGACGCCTTCATGACCCGACAAGCCAAGCTGGTCACACCTGCGCAGACGCGTACCCGTCACTGCAGAAGTCATGGACCCCCGATCGAGTCGGGGGTGACAAATTCAGGGGTCGGGGGTGACAAATTCGGGCGTCAGGGGGTGACAAATTCGGGGGTCAAAGGCAACAAATACAGCCGTTAGGGGGTGACAAAACGACCTGTCATACCTGCGCATGCGGGTATCCATCCCAGCCAAAGGCACGGGTGTCCGATCGAGACGAAGCGACAAACCGCCCTTGTCATACCCGCGCATGCGGGTATCCATGACCGACGAAGGTATGGCCCACGATCAAGTCGAGTGTGACAAACAGGCCCCGTCCCGCCGGACAAAGCCCTGGCCCACCTTCAAGTGCAAGCGATGACCTCGGGTGGTGCAAGCGGCCACTTGGTCGAGCAGTTCATGGAGCTGGGCGGTGCTGGGCGTGGTGGCGTGGTGCAGCCGCAACCAATGCCGCAGCACCAAAGCCTGGCGAGCGCGACTGAGCGACTGCAAGGCGGCAATGCTCGGCGGCACGCCGATGCGCAACAGGTCTTCAGCGGCGACCTCATTCAGGACCTCTTGCGCTTGCGCGGCATGGGCAGCGCTGCGGGCAAAGGTCTCGCGAAAAGCGGGCAGCGCCTCAGCCAAGGCGGGCAGTACACGAGCGCGAATGCGGTTGCGGGTGAACTTTTCATCGGTGTTGGTCGGGTCTTCAACCCAGCTTTGGCCCTGACTTTGCAGCCACTCACGCAAGGCCGCACCCGGCACCGCCAGCCATGGGCGGTGCCAGTTCAGGCCCTGCCGCTGCCATTGGGCGGGCATGCTGGCCAAACCGGGCAGACCTGCACCACGCGACAAGGCGATGAGCAACGTCTCCACTTGGTCGTCGGCGTGCTGGGCCAGCGCCACGTCTTGCACCTCGGGCCATTCGGTATGCACCGCTTCGGCCAGCGCCTGGTAACGGGCTTTGCGGGCAGCGTCTTCAGGGCTTTGGCCGGGCGCATGCCCCGCCTGCACGCGGCGCACGGCCAGTGGCACACCCAGTTGCAAACACAGCGCACGGCCATGCGCTTCAAAATCATCGGCGGCCGCTTGCAAGCCGTGGTGGATGTGCACCGCCCTCACCTGCCCTGGCCAACGGCGGGCGCAGGCCAGCAACAAAGCGGTCGAGTCGGCTCCGCCGCTCAAGGCCACTGCAAAAGGAAGGCCCGGGCTGAAATCAGCCAGGGCCTGTTCGAGGGATTGCGCCATGTGTGAAGCCCGAAGGCTCGGCCCAGCGTTTACTTGCCCGCTTTGGTGTCGGTGAAGCGGCCGTAGCTGTTCAGGCGCTCGTAGCGGCGCTCCAGCAACTCTTTGGGCTTGAGGTCGGCCACTTGGCGCCAGGCATCGCCCAAGGCGCGCTTGAGGAAGGACACCATTTGCTCCGGGTCCCGATGGGCACCGCCCACGGGTTCGTTGACGATCTTGTCGATCAGGTTCAGTGCCTTCAGGCGGTGCGCGGTGATGCCCAGGGCCTCGGCGGCCACTTCGGCTTTGTCACTGGTTTTCCACAAGATGGAGGCACAGCCTTCAGGGCTGATCACCGAATACACCGAGTACTGGAGCATCAACACCTGGTCGGCCACCGAAATGGCCAGCGCGCCACCGGAGCCGCCCTCGCCAATGATGGTGGTGATGATCGGCACTTCCAGCTGGGCCATCTCGAAGATGTTGCGGCCAATGGCTTCGGACTGGCCGCGCTCTTCGGCGTCGATGCCGGGGTAAGCGCCAGGCGTATCCACAAAAGTGAACACGGGCAGCTTGAACTTTTCGGCGGTCTTCATGAGACGCAGCGCTTTGCGGTAGCCCTCTGGCTTGCTCATGCCGAAGTTACGCAGCGTGCGCTCTTTGGTGTCACGCCCTTTTTGCTGGCCCAGCACCATGCAAGCCTGGCCATTGAAACGGGCCAAGCCGCCCACGATGGACAAATCGTCGGCAAAGTGGCGGTCGCCGTGCATCTCGACAAAGTCGGTAAAGATGCCGTTGATGTAGTCCAGCGTGTAAGGACGCTCAGGGTGACGCGAGATTTTGGTGACCTGCCAGGGGGTCAGGTCGCTGTAAATGTCTTTGGTCAGTTGCTGGCTTTTCTTGCTCAGCTGTTCGATTTCGAGGGTGATGTCCACCGCCGACTCGGATTGCACGTAGCGCAATTCTTCGATCTTGGCTTCGAGTTCGGCAACAGGTTGCTCAAAGTCGAGAAATGTTTTTTTGGCCAAGTTTTACTCCTCTGTTCATGTTCGGGTGGACGCCTCGTCCAGCCCTCAATACGCCACGGGCACGGGGTCCAGCGAGCGCCAAATATACCAAGTTGCCACGGTCGAATAAGGACTCCAGGCCTGGGCCACCTCGCGAGCGTCGCTGCGGCTGACCGGTTCGCCCGAAAAATAGTTGCGGCTGATGCCGTTGATCAGGCCCACATCGTCCAGCGGCAGCACATTGGGCCGCATGAGGTGAAAGATGAGAAACATCTCGGCCGTCCAGCGGCCGATGCCCCGAATGGCCACCAACTCGTCAATGATGGCTTCATCGTCCATCTCTTGCCAGGCCTTGACGTGCACAGTGCCCGAGCTGAAATGCATGGCCAAGTCCACCAAATATTCGACCTTGCGGGCCGACAAACCGGCCGCCCGCATGTCGTCCACCTTGAGCTTGAGCACGCCAGCAGGCGTGAGGCGCTTGGTCAAGACCGAAAAACGGTCCCAGACCGATTGGGCCGCTTTGACCGAAATTTGCTGGCCCACGATGGAACGCGCCAAGGTCACGAACGCATCGCCCCGGGTTTCCAGAATGGCATCGCCAAACTGGGGGATGAGCTTTTTCATGACCCGGTCTTTTTTAGCCAGGTGCGCGCAGGCCTCTGCCCAATAAGCGGGCGTGACGGGCGTCACAGCGGGAATCAGGGCCACGGTCACTGCGCAGCCTCCCACGTTGTGCCGGTGGCCGCGTCTTTGAGCACAATGCCTTGGGCCAGCAAATCGTTGCGAATGCGGTCGGCCTCGGCAAAGTTTTTGGCCTTTTTGGCGTCGGCCCGGGCTTGAATTTGCGCCTGAATGGCCGCTTCGTCGAGCCCGGCACCCGCTTGCAGGTACACCGTTGGGTCGGTTTGCAGCAAACCCAGCAAGCCGCCCAAACTTTTCAGCAAGCCCGAACGCTCGGCCGAGCCGCTGCGGTTGACTTCGCTGGCCAGCTCAAACAACACAGCCACCGCTTCGGGCGTGCCAAAGTCTTCGTCCATGGCCGCTTTGAAGCGGGCTGCCAAGGGGTCGGTCCAATCGATTTTTACATCTGCTGGCGGCACGGTTTGCAGCGCGGTGTACAGGCGTTTGAGCGCGCCTTTGGCATCGTTCAGGTGTACGTCGCTGTAATTGAGCGAGCTGCGGTAGTGGCTGCGCACAATGAAAAAACGCACCGTCTCGGCGTCAAATTCTTTGAGCACATCGCGGATGGTGAAGAAGTTGCCCAGGCTCTTGGACATCTTCTCGTTGTCCACATTGATGAAGCCGTTGTGCATCCAAAAGCGCGCCAGAGGCTGGCCGTTAGCGCCTTCGCTTTGGGCGATTTCGTTTTCGTGGTGCGGAAACTGCAAGTCAGCCCCACCGCCGTGGATGTCGAAGGTCTGGCCCAGCAGCTCGCAGGCCATGGCCGAGCACTCGATGTGCCAGCCGGGGCGGCCTGCACCAAATGGGCTGGCCCATTTGACGTCTTCCGGTTCGGTGGACTTGGCGCTCTTCCAGAGCACAAAGTCCAGCGGGTCGTTCTTGTCGGCTTCCACCGCCACGCGCTCGCCAGCATTCAGCTCATCGAGCGACTTGCCCGACAACTTGCCGTAACCGGCAAACTTGCGCACGGAGTAGTTCACATCGCCGTTGCCAGCGCGGTAAGCCAGGCCTTTTTGCTCCAACGTGCCGATCATGCTCAGCATTTGGGGCACATAGTCGGTTGCGCGGGGTTCGTGCTGGGGGCGCTCGATGCCCAAGGCATCGGCATCCTGGTGCAGCGCGTCGATCATGCGGTCGGTCAGGCTGCGGATGGTTTCGCCGTTTTCGAGCGCGCGCTTGATGATCTTGTCGTCGATGTCGGTGACGTTGCGGACATAAGTCACTTGGTAACCACTGGCCTTAAGCCAGCGCTGCACCACATCAAACGCGATCATCGAGCGGGCATGGCCCAAGTGACACAGGTCGTACACCGTCATGCCGCACACGTACATGCGCACATGGCCCGGCTCGGCCGGCGAAAACTCGGAAACAGCACGGCTCAGCGTGTTGAAAATGCGCAGACTCATGTCAAATCAAAGAAATTTCGGAACACAAAAAACCTACAAGGCAAAGCCCAGCTCGGGTTCTGGACAGGCAAGAGGAAAGCGGGAGATTCAGCTTAAAAGCGACTGCCGTACACGTGGGCAGCAGGTCTCGCAGGCAGCGTTGCGGCCACATGGCCTCCGCTACAATGACCGTCCAGTATATCCCCGTCAGGGGCCCCGCTCCCAGTTCTTGGCAGCCCAGATTTGATACTTTTGGCGCGCATGCACTCACTCTTCACACTCGTCCTGTCTTGTCTTTTGCTGGCTTTCAGTGTGGTCGCCAAAGCGGACACCTACAGCGATGTGAACCGCCTGGTCAACACCCAGCAATGGGCCAAAGCCCAGACCCAGGCCGAAGAACACCTGAAAACGAAACCCACCGACCCGCAGATGCGTTTGCTGCTCAGCCGCATTCAGGACGGACAAGGGCAGACCGCAGCCGCCATGGAAACCTTGCAGGCCTTGACCCGGTCATTCCCGGAATTACCCGAACCCCACAACAACCTGGCCGCCTTGCTGGCCCGCCAAAACCGGTACGCCGAAGCCCTGGACGCCTTGCAAGCGGCCGTGCGTGCCCGCCCGGATTACGCCACCGCACTGGAAAACCTGGGCGACGTTTACATCGCGCTGGCCATTGAGGCCTACCAAAACGCCAGCAAAGCCCTGCCATCGCAGCCCCGTGCGGCCAGCAAACGCCAGGCGGCTGAGCAGCTCTTGAAGTCTTCGGCGCCTTAAAGCGCCCAGCGCCTGTTGAAAGGACACCATGAACCGTTTTCGTTTTTTGACCTCTTTCGCTTTGTCGATCGTCCTGCCCTTGGCCATGGGCCTGCCCACAGCCAGCCAGGCCCAAACCAACGGTGTGAGCAAAGTGCGCATCAGCACCACCATGGGTGACATCGAAGCCGAGTTGTACGCTGACAAGGCCCCCAAAACTGTGGCCAATTTCTTGCAATACGTGAACGACAAACACTACGACGGCACCATCTTTCACCGCGTGATTGCGGGCTTCATGGTGCAAGGCGGGGGCTTCGATGCCCAATACAAAGAGAAGAAAACCCGTGCGCCCGTGCAGCACGAAGGCCGCCAATCTCTGGCCGCAGGCCTGAAAAACACCACCGGCACCTTGGCCATGGCCCGCACCAACGACCCGCAATCGGCCACAGCGCAGTTCTTCATCAACGTGGTGGACAACGCGTTTTTGGACCCCACGCCCATTCCGGATGGTGATCCCGTTGCGAAATTTGAATACCAAGGCCGTGTTTACGAAAAAGTGGCACGCGCCCAACTGCTGAACGCACCCCAGCTGTTCGGCTACACCGTTTTTGGCAAAGTCACGTCCGGCATGGACGTGGTCCAAAAAATCCGCAACACGCCCACAGGCGCAGGCGGCCCCTTCCCGACCGATGTTCCACGGACGCCGGTCCTCATTCAATCCATCACTTTGTTGAAATAACACCATGAGCAATCCACAAGTCGAACTGCACATCACCGGCTACGGCGTCATCACCCTCGAACTGGACGCTGAAAAAGCCCCCAAGTCGACCGAAAATTTCCTGGCCTATGTGAACAAGGGCCACTACAACAACACGATTTTTCACCGTGTGATCCCCGGCTTCATGGTCCAAGGCGGCGGCTTTGAGCCCGGCATGAGCCAAAAGCCCACCGATGCCACCATCGAAAACGAAGCCAACAACGGCCTGAAAAACGACGAGTACACCGTGGCCATGGCCCGTACATCGGCCCCCCACTCGGCCACAGCCCAGTTCTTCATCAACGTCGCCAACAACGGCTTTTTGAACCACACCGCGCCGTCCATGCAAGGCTGGGGCTATGCCGTGTTCGGCAAAGTGGTCAAGGGCACCGAAGTGGTGGACCAGATCAAGGGCGTTAAAACCGGTAACCGTGGCGGCCACGGTGACGTCCCCAAAGAGGACGTCGTGATCGAAAAAGCCGTCGCCATCTGACCGGCTTGGCCATGTCCGCTGACCCGCGCACCACCCGGCCAAGCATCGGCTTGCTGACGGCGCCTGCGGCATGGCACACCGTGGACCTGATCTCGGACCTGCATTTGCAGGTGTCCGAGACCGCGACTTTTGAAGCCTGGCGTGACTACATGGCCCACACCCCCGCCGATGCGGTGCTGATTTTGGGTGACCTGTTTGAAGTCTGGGTGGGCGACGATGCCGCCGCGCTCGACCCGTTCCTGCAAAACTGTGCCGAGGTGTTGCGCCAAACCGCGCAGCGCGCCCATGTCGCCTTCATGCCCGGCAACCGCGATTTTTTGGTAGGCCCGGATTACCTGGGCGGCTGTGGCGTGCCCCCCCTGACCGACCCCACTTTGCTCGAACTGGGCGCACAGCGCATCTTGCTCAGCCACGGCGACGCCCTGTGCTTGGACGACAAGCCCTACCAGGCATTCAGACTGCAAGCCCGTAACCCTGAATGGCAGCAAGCATTTTTGGCCAAACCTTTGGCCGAACGCCAGGAATTTGCCCGCAGCTTGCGCACCTTGAGTGAATCGCAAAAGCACGAAGGCATGACGTTTGCCGATGCCGACCCCGACATGAGCTTGTTCTGGCTGGCACAGGCCCAAGCGGATCGGCTGATTCACGGCCACACCCACCGCCCCGCAGACCATGCTTTGGGCCCGGCACAGCGGCATGTGCTGAGCGACTGGTCGCTGGACCACGCCCCTGTGCGGGCGCAGGTGTTCAGGCTGCAGCGCAATGGCGCCTCACAGCGAATCGATTGGCTTTAACGCGGCATTCTTTTCCAGACCCGCACAGATAAAAAAAACGGCCGCTCGAAAGCGGCCGTTTTGCATGCGACGGGCCAATCAGCCGCGCAGCAGGTTCTTCAAGACGTTTTGCAAGCGGCGCGCCGTGGCCTCTTCGTGTGGACCAGACAGCACCTGCGCCACGTCTTGACCCCAGGTTTCGCGGGGGCCGGGTTGGTTGCGCTGGGTCAGCAATTGCAATTGCAGCATGCGGCGCTCGCTCAAGCTGTCGGCGGGTGTGGGCACTTCGGCGGCCATCTCCAGGCGCAACAAAGCGGTCGCAGCCGTGGTTTTGGCCTCGGCGCTGACGGCTTGCACCCAGGCCTGACGCGTGGCCGCGTTGATGGCCCGGCCCAGCTCTTGTGCGCTGGGCAGTGCATCGGCTTGGCGTTCTTGCCAGGCACCCATCAAGCGGGTCAGCGTTTCGCCATGGGCTTGTGCGGCCAGTTTGCGCAGCGACATTTCGGCACGCTCCATGGCTTCACGTTGGGCACGGAAAGCGGCATCGCCCAAGCGCGGACCCCGGTCTTCGCGGAAATCACGGCCTTCGCCACGACCACCTCGGTCACCAAAACGGTCCCCACCGCGCTCGCCTGGGCGACCTGGCCCACGGTCTGCGCCAGGACGCGCACCCCGGTCGCCCGGTCGGCCATCGCGGCGACCGTCGCGGCCATCACGACCTGCGGAGGCTTCGCTTTTCTTTTGACCAGGACGGTCATCGCCTCGCACCGCCACGACAGGCTTGGCCGGTTTGGGCGGGGCCACGGGGGCAGCAGGGGCTTCAGCCTCAGCTGTATCGGTGCTTTCAGCTGCCGCTTCAGTTGCATCGATGGGTGCATCGACGGGTGCATCTGCTGCGGCAGCCGTTTCTGCCACGGGGGCTGCTTCTTCGGCAGGGGCTTCAGGAGCGGCTGCAACTACAGGCGCAGGGGCCACTTGCGCAGCCTGGGCTTCTTGGGCTTGACCACGCAAAGCGGCATCCAGTGCCGCCATGGCAGCGCGAATCTTGCCGGCATCACCTGCGGCGTTGGCTTCGTCCAGGGCTTTCGACGCATCGATCACGGCGCGGTCGCGGGCGGTCAAGGGGGCCGCCGAGGCGTGGCGCTCAGTGCCTTTGCGCTGGAAGGCTTCGTCCAGCGGTGCACGGAACACTTCCCACAGTTTTTGTTCGGTTTTGCGGTCCAGCGGCACCGACTGGGCTTCGACCTGCCAGCGTTGCTGCAGGGCTTTGACCGCGTCCACGCGCAGCGCGGGGGCGGCGCCCAATTCACGGGCTTCGTTGATCAAGGCCTGACGGCGCTCAACGCTGGCTTTTTGGGCCGCTTCCAGTCGGGCGGCAGCGGCTTTGAGCACGGCTTTCCACTGCGACTGCATTTCACCAAACGCTTTTTCACTCAGGTGACCGGCATTGCGCCAGCGGTCGGCAAACTGGTGCAAAGCACGCAGTTGGGCGCGCCAGTCATCGCTCTCGGCATGGGCAGTCGTCCAGGCTTTGACTTCTTCCAGCAAAGCCACGCGCTGCGCACGGTGCTCGGCAGAGTCTTTTTTCATCTGCTCAAGCCAGGCCAAAACGGCTTTATAGGCTTCGTTGCAAGCGGCATCAAAGCGCTTCCACAACGCGTGGTTAGGCAATCCACCTTGGTCGGTTTGCTTCCAGCTCTCGCGCAATTGGCGCAGCTTGTCTTGCATCTTGCGGCCACCCATGGTGGGGGCTTTTTCGGCATCGAGCAAGGATTCGGCCTGAGTCACCAGCTCTTGGCGAACCTGATCAGCCAACCAGCGCTGCCAGCCTTCGGCATCGCCCGTGGCGGTCAGGGCCTTGTGCACGCGCTCGTCGAGAGCCGTGTCCAGGTTTTTGCCGTGGGTCTTGAGCGCGGCGCGCAAAACGACCGCAGCATCGGCGGGCACCGGTGGTTCGGTGATTTGTTTTTCAAGCGCCTCGAGCGCTTCGGTCACGGCCTTGTTGGCCTGCTCGCGCAGCGCCTGACGCTGTGCGGCGTCCATCTTGGGTTTGGCTGGCTTGGGTTCTTTGGCGGCCTCCGAGGCCCCTGCACCAGAGGCCGGGCTGGGCACTTCGGCGACCACTTCGCCACGCAAACGGCGAATCTCATCGGCCCAGACTGGCACCGATGGCAAGGCAGCGGTCGCATCGGCCTGGGCTTGTTGCGACAGCGTCAACGCCGCCGAAAAACCATCCCAAACCGCCTGCAGCTGGTTGAGGGCCGCGTCCAGCTGGCTCGGAAACTTCATGTCCACACTCGGCCACACGGCGTTGGTGGTCAATTGCTGCGCCTGAGATTGCCACTGGGCCACATCGGTTTGCAGGCCTGCCAAAGCAGCTTGCGCTTCGGCGATGGGTTTGGTCGACAGCACTTCAATGCGCTGCGCCAGCAACACGGCAGCTTCACGCTGCACCATCACCTGGTGCTGCAAATCCTCGACGCCCTTGACCACCTCGGCCAACCGGACCTTCAGACTGGCCAAAGGCTCGCGCGACAAAGGCGCACCGGCTTTGGCAGCATCGCGCTGCCAAGCCATGGCATCGCCGATGTTCAGACGCGGGGCCTGCAACATTTGTTCGGCTTTTTGGGCCCAGTCGCTGGCCAGTGCTTCCTGGCCGTGCACGCGTTTGAGCTCGTCGAGCTTTTCCTTCAGGAGCTTGGCTGCGCCTTTGTCGCGTGTGGACATCTCCCGGTACACCTCGGCCAACACGTCGGCAGCAGGCTCGGACAGGAACCATTCACGCAAACGGGCGCTGCGCTCACCCGAGGTGACGGCTTGAAAAGCCCCCCCAGTCAACTGGTCAAGAGCGGCGAGGTCAAGAGGCTTAGAAGATGAAGTCACGGTAAAAACTTTTAAAACACAGTCCATGCCAAATACGGCATCAGCGTCGGGGCCGGGCATCCTTGCAAAGATTTTCAAGGTCGGCTGTCGACAACCCCGTATTTTCGCCGGGAATTGGGCAGACCCGGCCCTCATGTACGAATCGGGGGCAATCTCTTGTCATTTCTGTCACATGAAGCCCCTTTTATTTCTTTTTTGCATGTTTTTATCATTTAATAGCCTTGACTTGATATTAAATATTCCTAGAATTCGTCCACATCCCATCCTAGGGATAACCCGATACCGCTGCCGACCCCGGCTTCAACTGCACCAGCCGATGGCTGTTTTGCAGAATGCGTCCCCCCCACCCTCAAGCGCCCAAGTGATGCAAGTCACTGGCGTTTGCATGAGAGGAAGTGCTATGACAGCGCAATTGAACATGTCCCACCTGGCTCTGTGTCTGCAGACTTGGGCTGCGGACGTGCGCGAAGGTTTTGTAGAAATCACCCGGCACAGCCTGGCCTTGATTGGTTTAGTGGTCGTGATGGTGGGACTGACTTTTGTGTCTCGCCCCGACCTGCAGGCGTCTGCCAGCGGCGTGCTGCTGGGTTGGCTCGAGATCAGGCAAGTCGAAGTTTCAGACACCACCGAACCCGACAATGCGGCCAACCGCTCGACCGCCAAGAGCCTGAAAAACCTGACCGCCGACCAACTGTTGGTGACCCATTGGCTCAGCCGAAAGTACCGCGTGTCCAGCGAACCCTTGGGTGCCGTTGTGTCAGAAGCCTGGGCAATTGGTGAGCGCAGTCAACTGCCGCCCAGTTTGATCTTGGCGATCATGGCGGTCGAATCCCGCTTTAACCCGTTTGCATCGGGAAGCCAAGGCAATGTGGGTTTGATGCAAATTGAACGCAAAGCACACGTGGATGAGCTGAGTCGCTTTGGTGGGCAATTGTCGGCTTTCGACCCTTTGACCAATGTGCGGGTCGGCGTGCGGCATTTACAGGCGCTGATTCAACAGACCACCACCCTGGAAGAAGCCTTGCGCCTTTACGGCATGTCTTCAGGACAAAGCACCGAGAACTTGTATGTCGAGCGGGTCTTGGCCGAGCAGAAATTGCTTGAAAAACTCACGGAGCGACAAAACACCGCAGCGGTGTCGGCCAAAAGCCGACTGAACCCACTGTAAAACCCCCGGTCAAGCGCTTGTAAGGCTGGGATACACTATTCACGTGCGCGACTGGCGATAGGAGCGCTGCCCTGAATTCAAAATCGGGGGCAGCCCACTCTGACGTGGACCGCGGTGGCCCTTCAATCAAGGACCCACCCCAAACCACTGGGAAGCGCACAGCCCGGAACAGGCTCTCAAGGCCCCGACCAGGGTTTTTCAGCCGTTCGCCTGGGCAGCCCTTGTCAACAACACCTCTGTTTGAGCCAAGGTTCCATCTCTTTTGAAGGACTGCCATGTACGACCGCAACATTCTGATTGAACAAGCCGACCCCGAAATTTTTGCCGCCATCCAGGCCGAAAACGCTCGCCAAGAGCACCACATCGAGCTGATCGCCAGCGAAAACTACGCTTCGCCCGCCGTCATGGCCGCGCAAGGCTCACAGCTGACCAACAAATACGCCGAAGGCTACCCGGGCAAGCGCTACTACGGTGGCTGCGAATTTGTGGACATCGCCGAACAGCTGGCCATTGACCGCATCAAGCAGATCTTTGGTGCCGACTGTGCCAACGTCCAGCCACACTGCGGCGCTTCGGCCAACGAAGCCGTGTTCCTCGCCTTCCTGAAACCCGGCGACACCATCATGGGCATGAGCCTGGCCGAAGGCGGGCACCTGACGCACGGCATGCCGCTGAACATGTCGGGCAAGTGGTTCAACGTCGTGAGTTATGGCCTCGACAAAAACGAAGCCATCGACTACGACGCGATGGAAGCCAAGGCCCGCGAGCACAAGCCCAAGCTGATTGTCGCTGGCGCTTCGGCTTACTCGCTGCACATCGACTGGGCGCGCTTTGCCAAAGTCGCCAAAGAAGTCGGCGCGATCTTCATGGTCGACATGGCCCACTACGCGGGTTTGATTGCCGCAGGCGTCTACCCCAACCCCGTGCCCCACGCCGATGTGGTGACATCGACCACCCACAAGAGCCTGCGCGGCCCACGCGGCGGCATCATCTTGATGAAGGCCGAGCACGAGAAAGCCATCAACAGCGCCATCTTCCCCGGCCTGCAAGGCGGCCCACTGATGCACGTGATCGCGGCCAAGGCCGTGGCCTTCAAAGAAGCGCTGGCGCCTGAGTTCAAGGCCTACCAAGCCCAGGTGATCAAGAACGCCCAGATCGTGGCCGAAACCCTGACCCAGCGCGGCCTGCGCATCGTCAGCGGCGGCACCCAAAGCCACGTCATGCTGGTGGACCTGCGCGCCAAGGGCATCACCGGCAAGGAAGCCGAAGCCGCATTGGGCGCAGCCCACATGACGATCAACAAGAACGCGATCCCGAACGACCCTGAAAAGCCGTTCGTGACCAGCGGCGTGCGCATCGGCACCCCCGCCATGACCACCCGTGGTTTCAAAGACGAGGAAGCCCGCATCACCGCCAACCTGATCGCCGACGTGTTGGACAACCCGAAAGACGAAGCCAACATCGCCGCCGTACGCGCCAAAGTCAACGCCCTGACTGCACGCTTTCCGGTCTACAAGTAAGGACTGAGCGATGAAATGCCCGTTTTGCGGTCACCTCGAAACCCAAGTGGTGGAGACTCGGCTGGCCGAAGACGGGGATTTCATCCGTCGTCGTCGTCAATGTGGGGCCTGTGAAAAACGCTTCACGACTTACGAAAAGCCGGAAGTCAACTTTCCGGCCATCGTCAAGAAAGACGGCCGCCGCATCGAATACCAGCGAGACAAACTGCGCGCCAGCCTGAACCTGGCCCTGCGCAAGCGCCCGGTGAGCACCGAACAGGTGGACAGTGCCATCGAGCGCATTGAAGAAAAATTGTTGGCCTTGCCCAGCCGTGAGGTGGCGTCTCACCGCATTGGCGAGCTGGTCATGCGCGAGCTGAAAAAGCTCGACAAAGTGGCCTATGTGCGCTTTGCCAGCGTATACCGCAATTTTGAAGACATCGACGAATTCAAAATGCTGGTGGACGAAGTCCGCAACTGACGCTATGGCAAGTGCTTACGGGCAATCCTGTGGGGTGTATTTTTCTATCCGTGGCATGCCCAAGGCGTTGCTAACCACCTGCCAACCCACCGATGACGAAGCCCGGCAAAAGCGCCATGTTCCGGCCATAAAGGCCCCATTGGTACTCATGCTGCGCCCCTCGGCACCATAAGAAAAATAAGCCTTCACCGTGTTGGTGACACCCAATTGCAGGACTGTGGGCAAAGGGGCATGCACATCGATCACCACCTCTCCTTCATCGCGCAGGGCATTGTTGTTGGTATCCACAAACACCAGCCAACCTTGATGCCACTGGCCATGGGCATCGCACGACACATCGGTCGCCCGTGCGCACAAGCTCACCCGTTGCTGGCGGCGCAAGGCCTCTGAACGGGCAAGAACCAAACTGTCCAAAAGCCCTTCCGCCTGAGCCTGCAACTGGTGGCGTACACGCAAGTCCGTCATGGCGGGCGCCGCCATGGCGACCAGAATACCCAGCAAAGCCAGCACCACCAAAGCCTCCAACAAGGTGAATCCCCCTGCTCTGCCACGGCCATGCAGACCGGGTGGGCGTGTGAATAAAAGGCGCATGGTTTTTCTCGCGTGTGATGGGGCCAACAGGTCCAAGACAAGTTGCTGTATCGCTTCGGACTGTACAAGATGAACACATAAGGCCACAATAAAAATACGTCAAGGAGACAACGCATGCCCACACCACACAGGGTGTCGAGCACCCCGCTCGGCCACTGCAGCCATGGATGGACCCTGGCCGAGCTGCTGATCAGCTTGGCCTTGATGAGCGTGCTCGCTGCGCTGGCCCTGCCCGCGTATCAGCAGCAGCAACGCCAGGCAAGACGCACCGATGGGCAAGCAGCCTTGCTCCAGTTGCAAATGGAACAGGTCCGTTGGCGAGGCACCCACGAGCGCTATGCCGAATCCTTGAGTGCATTGGGCTGGGCCAGTGACCGATCCCCTCAGGGGCACTACCAAATCACCCTCTCAGACGCCACAACCGATGGCTACACCGCGCAGGCCATTGGCCTGCTTGGCCAAGCGGCAGACCGCGATTGCAACCCCTTGCGTTTGAGCTGGCAGGGCACGGCCGCCGCCACATTCGGTGCTGGTGAATACCCTGACAGCGATCCTGCACGCTGCTGGCGTCGATGAAAAACGTCCTGCGCCAGCATGAAACAGGCGAAACCCTGATGGGTTTGCTCGTGGGCATGGCGGTGGGTTTGGTCGTGCTGGCTGCTGGCAGCGCCATGCTGGCCAATCATTTGCGAGGCCACCGCACGGCCTTGCAAGACACCCACCTGCACACCGACCTGCGCTCGGCCATGGACTGGATGGCCAGGGAACTGCGCAAAGCCCAATACACAGCCAGCGCCTGGAAAACGCGATCCCCCACAGCTTGCGATGACCCGTTTTGCCAAGACTGGCAAGACTTCAGCATCGACGGCGACTGGATCGACTTCAGCTATGACCGCAACCACAATGGGCAGCGCGACGACGACGAATGCATGGGTTTTCGCTTGGTTGACAAGGCACTGTATGCACGCAGGGAATGCAGTTCTGCCGTCAACTCGACCGGCAGCTGGCAAGCCATCACCGACAGCGCCAATCTGAACATCACCGCTTTGAGCTGGCAACTGCGCTGTGAACTGCGCAATGGCTGGCTGCACCGCAGCGTTCAGATGGGCTTGACGGCGCAGTGGCCCGGTGATGCCTCTCGCCAGTTCAGCCTGTCGCAAACCGTGCATTTGCGCAATGACTTGCCCGCCAGTCAGCAAGCGCTGTTTTGTCCATGACAAGCCATCGCCCTGCTCAGGCTCAACGCGGGGCCATCACCTTGCTGGTGGCCATTGGCCTGGTGATTCTGGCCAGCCTGACCAGTTTTTACAGCGCGCGCAGCGTGCTGATGGACCAACTGGCCAGCCACAACCATGCGCACGCAAGCCAGGCACGACTGGCTGCCGATGCGGCTTTGGCCAGTGCACAGGCCTGGATCGCGAACAGCAGCCCCAATGCGAATGCGCTGTTGACCACGCGCACCGACTGCCCGGCGGGCGTGACCGGCCCGCAGTGGCAGTGCAGCGCAATGAGCGTCGCGCCTCACCCCGGCCTGCCCCAAGCGCAACTGAGCGCCACCGCCGTGCGCGATCTGGTCCAGTCGCCTCACGTATGGACGGTGCATGCCAGCGCCAGCATCGCGGGCCAAAACAGCCGAGCACAGGCACGTGAGAGCTTGTTTGTGCCTTTTGTGGCCCCGGCACCGGGCCTGGCGGCACCTGCCGCGCTGGTGCTGAACGGCTGCATCAGCGCGGCCACCGGTGCCAGCCTGCGCGTGTGCCCCCTCTCCAGCAAAGGCGAGGCCTGCACAGGCACCGCGAAAGGCCCTGCCGTGCAAACGCATTTCGTGGTGGACACCAACCGCAACGGCAGCATCTCCAGCGCCGAAAAAAATGCCTGCCTCGCCCTGAGCCCCACCAGCTTGCCCGGCGGGGGCAGCAAAACGGGCCCCAGCACAGCCATGCAGCGCAGCCCCTGCAACCGAGCAGCCTGGCGCAGCGTGCTGGGCGACATCACTGACGAACAGCTGCAAGCCTGGTCAAGCGCCCAGGAACGCAACGGCCTGACAGCGCAAACCACCCCCCCGCGCTCGATTTATTGGATCGACAGCCCCGGCGACTGGCAGCAAAGCGTGGGCACAGCCGACACCCCGGCATTGCTGGTGTTTTCTGCCCAGGCCTGCGCCCAGCGCTGTCCGCGCATCGGTGCCAGTGTGCGCATTGTGGGCAGCGTCTTGCTCGACTCCGGGTGCAACGACGACAAAATGCGGGGCTGGCAAGCCGGGACCATCGAAGGCCAACTGGTGGTGGAATCGGGCTTGCCCGAGTGGCGCTCGGGCTCCATGATCGCGCGCCCTGAAGGCCGCAATGCCTACATCCTCAATTGGCCCGAAGGCATCGATGCAACACGGGTCCAGCGCGTCAATGGCAGCTGGAGCGAGGGCACACCGTGACACATCAGCCACGCGCCCAACAAGGCATGGCCTTGATCGAAGCCCTGATCGCCTCGGCGGTGCTGGGCATCGGGCTGGTGGGTGCCACGCAGTTGACACTCAAAACCCTGCACATGGCCAGCCAAAGCCGCCAACACACCGTGGCCCAACACCTGGCCCAAGAAGCCATGGACTGCTTGCACGCCCAGGCCTTGCCCTGCCCCGGTCAAGAGGCCATCCAGGTGCAAGGCGTGCGCTACACCCGGCAAACACGCAGCACACCCCGAGGCGATGGCCTGATCAACGACCTGCAAGTCAGCGTGGAATGGGTTGCCAGCGGAGCAGGTGCCAACACCCGCCTTGAATGGCACAGCAGCGCCTCGGCCATCCCCCTGTGGGTTGGCGTATCCTCGCCTTAGTCTGCGCGGCAGTTTGGCCGCGCCACCAGAACCACCCATTTGTTGACCGCTGTGCCCTCTTCGACCGTTCACCCCTCCCCCATGCAACGCGCCTTGGACCTGGCTCGCCAGGCCCTGTGGCTGACTTCACCCAACCCCCGCGTGGGCTGCGTGATCACCTCAACCGACGGCACGGTGCTGGGCGAAGGCCACACCCAACGCGCAGGCGGCCCGCACGCCGAAATCATGGCGCTGCGCGACGCCGCTGCACGCGGACACAAGGTGCAGGGCGCCACCGCCTGGGTCACACTGGAACCCTGCGCTCACCAGGGCCGCACCGGCCCCTGCTGCGATGCGTTGGCCGCAGCGGGCATTGGCCGCGTGGTGTCGGCCATGACCGACCCCAACCCCAAAGTGGCAGGCCAGGGCATGGCGCGTTTGGCGGCAGCGGGCGTGCAGACCGAAACCCTCGACCCGCAAAGCGACATCGCCCTGCAAGCGCGTGAACTCAACATCGGCTTTCTCAGCCGCATGGAGCGTGGCCTGCCATGGGTGCGCATGAAAGTGGCCACCTCGCTCGACGGCCAAACCGCGCTGCAAAACGGCCAAAGCCAGTGGATCACTGGCCCAGAGGCCCGCGCAGACGGCCACGCCTGGCGGGCCAGGGCCTGCGCCATCCTGACGGGGATTGGCACCGTGCTCGAAGACGACCCGCTGCTCAATGTGCGCGGCATGGACGCCCCGCGCCAGCCGCACTTGGTGGTAGTGGACAGTCGCCTCGACATGCCCCTGAGCGCCAAGTTGCTGGACACACAAGGCGCGGGCGAACAAGCCCGGCAAATCTGGATTTACACCGCTGTTGACCCGGCCAACGCAGAGCACGCGGACAAACGCGCCGCGCTGACGGCACGCGGCGTGACCGTGATCGACTGCCCCAGCCCCGGCGGCAAGGTCGATCTGGCGGCCATGCTGCGCAACCTGGCCGGGCGCGAGATCAACGAACTGCATGTCGAGGCCGGGCACAAGCTCAACGGCTCGTTCATTCGCGAGAGGCTGGTGGACGAATTTCTGGTTTACCTGGCACCGCAGTTGTTAGGACCTGGCCAAGGCATGGCCAATTTGCCCGCGCTCGCCGATCTGAGTGGTGCTGTGCAGCTGGCCTTTCATGCGGTGGACCGCATCGGGCCCGATCTGCGTTTGCTGCTGCGCCGGGCTTGAGACCCTGAGGCATTCGCGAGCAGGGGCTCGCTCCCACATTAAACCGAGCCATGTCCATGGTGGGAGGCTGCCCCTGCGGCCGAATCACAATGCCGCGCTCAGCTCGGGGTACCGAGACTCAGAACGTCAGCGTCTTCACACCTGTCGATGTGCCCAGCAAGCAGACTTGCGCTTTTTGCAAGGCAAACACGCCCACCGTCACCACACCAGGCCACTGGCTGACGGTGTTTTCAAAGGCCACCGGATCGGTGATCTTCAAGCCCTTCACATCGACGATGTGCTGGCCGTTGTCGGTCACCAGAGGCTGACCGTCTTTGAGGCGCACCGCAGCCGTGCCGCCCATCGCCACAAACTGGCGCATCACGCGGGCCGTGGCCATGGGGATGACTTCCACGGGCAGAGGGAAAGCGCCCAAAGCGTCCACCAGCTTGCTCTCATCGGCGATGCAGACAAACTTTTGGCTCTGCGCCGCCACGATTTTTTCTCGGGTCAGGGCCGCACCACCGCCCTTGACCATGTGGCCCTGGTGGTCGATTTCGTCCGCACCGTCGATGTAGACCGACAAGCTTTCGACCTCGTTGCTGTCAAACACCGGAATGCCCAGGGCCTTCAGACGCACGGTAGAGGCTTCGGAGCTGGACACTGCGCCCTTGATCTGGTCTTTCATCGTGGCCAGCGCGTCGATGAATTTGTTGACCGTGGAGCCCGTACCCACGCCGACGATCTCGCCGGGAACAACGTATTTCAGGGCGGCTTGGCCCACCAGGGCTTTGAGTTCGTCTTGTGTCATGGGGTCGGGTCTGGGTAAAAAATGGAAGGTGCGCCAGGGTTTGAGACAATCAGTGCAATTGTTGTCAACGCCTTTGCTGGCTGGAATTATCCAATGTCCCTGATCCCTTACGCCCTCCTTCGCCCCTTTTTGTTCAAGATGGACCCCGAAGAGGCCCACGAACTGACGATCGACGGCCTGGCCCGCACCCAGAACACCCCGCTCGACCGCGTTTATCGCCAGCCCTTTGTGGCACAGCCCGTCACGCTGGCAGGTTTGCATTTCCCCAACCGCGTGGGCCTGGCCGCCGGGCTGGACAAAAACGCCCGCTGCATCGACGGTCTGGGCGCCATGGGTTTTGGCTTTGTCGAAGTGGGTACCGTCACGCCAAAGGCACAGCCGGGCAACCCCAAGCCGCGCATGTTTCGCCTGCCCGAGGCGCAAGCCTTGATCAACCGCCTGGGCTTCAACAACGACGGGCTGGACGCCTTCATCGCCAACGTCAAGCGCTCCAAGTTTCGCCAGCAAGGCCGCCTGCTGGGCCTGAACATCGGTAAAAACGCGGCCACGCCCATTGAAAACGCCACAGACGATTATTTGATCGCCCTGGCCGGGGTGTACCCGCATGCCGATTACGTGACGGTCAACATCTCCAGCCCCAACACCAAGAACCTGCGCGCCCTGCAAAGCGACGAGGCGCTCGACGGCCTACTGGGCGCTCTGGTGGCGCGGCGTGAAGAACTGGCCACCGAACACGGCCGCCGCGTGCCCATGTTCCTGAAAATCGCACCCGATCTGGATGAGACGCAAGTGGGCGTGATCGCCGCCACCTTGCAAAAACACGGCATGGACGGGGTGATCGCCACCAACACCACACTGGCGCGTGACGCGGTGAGCGGTCTGCCGCATGCCGAAGAAACCGGCGGTCTGTCGGGTGCGCCCGTGCTCGAAGGCAGCAACCGTGTGATCCGCCAGCTGCGTGCTGCTTTAGGCAAGGACTTCCCCATCATCGGCGTGGGCGGTATCCTGAGCGGACACGATGCGATCGCAAAAATAGAAGCCGGGGCCGACGTGGTGCAGATTTACACCGGGCTGATCTACAAAGGCCCGGCGCTGGTCACCGAAGTGGCGAGTGCGCTGCAGCAGATGAAGCGCTGAAGCAAAGCACCTGAGGTCAACCTGCATTGACCCCGTGTGATCATTCCTTGAAGTACACCAGCTGGTGCGTGCTGGCCAGAAGTTGGCCTTCTGGGCTCCAGAGTTCGCCGGTTTGGTCAAAGTAGCCATGGCGGTAATTCAACGCTTTGGCCACACCCAGCACGTGGCGCCTGCCCACCTGCGCCAGCAAGGCGCTGTCGGCGTGGAAATAAGTGGTCAGTGACACCGTGCCAATCATGGCCCGGCGACGTCGACGAATGAAAATGCGTGGGAAAAAGCTGTCACTGATGGCCACCAGCGAGGCGAAGTCCATCGCCCGCTCGGGTTCGTCACGCACCCACAGCGTGGAGCGCGAGTGGGCTTGTTCTTGTTCGTCAAAGGCCGTCGGGAAAGCACCTTCGACAAAGCGCATGTCGTAGCGCTGAGGCCAGGCGGGCATGCCTTTCACGGGCATGCGGGGCACAGCCTCGGGTGCAGGCACATTGGCAGGCATCACCGCTTCCACATCTGACCATGTCTCGCGCCGCACCGCGAACACGGCGGTGGCCGTGGCCACCACGCCTTCGCTTTGATTTTGAGTTTGGTGGGCTTCGATGATCCAGTGCTGGGTCGATCGGTTGGTGCGCACAGGCCGCGCCACGAACCGGATGGAGCCATCGGCCACCGGGGCAGCAAAGTTGACCGTCAGGGCCACCGGCTCGCCCAGGCGCTCGGGGTGCAGCATGGCCGACTGCAGCAATTGCGCCGAGGTGGTGCCGCCAAAGGGCCCGACCATGTTGGCATAGGCCGGGTGGGTCGCGCCTGTGAATTCGTGAGGCGCGTCCGCAAGTGCTGAGGCGCGCAGGTCAATGGCTTCATCGAGTGGGTGCATGCGCACAATGATAGGCGCGCCCCTGCCGCCTGCGCTGTCTCAAAAGCATCAAGCCAAGCGGGCGCAAACCTCGTCGGCCATCGCCAGAGAACTGGTCAAACCGGGCGACTCGATGCCCAGCAGGTTCACGAGGCCCGGCACGCCATGCTCGGCAGGGCCTTGGATCATGAAGTCGGCTGCCGCTTCGTGCGGGGCGTTGATTTTGGGGCGCATGCCGGCATAACCCGCCTGCAAAGCGCCATCGGCCAAGGCAGGCCAGTATTTGCGCACCTCGGCATAAAAAGCGTCGCCCCGGCGCGGGTCGACTTGCAGGTCGGCGGGATCATCGACCCACTGCACATCAGGCCCGAACTTGGCTTGACCGCCCAGGTCCAGCGTCAGATGCACGCCCAGGCCGGCAGCTTCCGGCACCGGGTAGATCAGGTGCGCAAACGGTGCCCGCGAACTCAGGCTGAAGTAATTGCCTTTGGCAAAAAATGCCCTGGGGACATGGCGTGCATCCAGCCCCCGAATAGACGCCGCCAGCGCGGGCGCATCCAGGCCAGCCGAGTTGACCACTGCCTGCGCACGCAAACAGGTGCCATCGCGCATATGCATTTGCACAGCGCCCGCAACCGCATCGGCCTGCTCCACCCGCGTGTTCAACACCACACATCCACCGGCCTGCTCCAGATCAGCCTGCAAGGCCAACATCAAGGCATGGCTGTCAACAATACCGGTACTGGGCGACAACAACCCCGCATGCGCATGCAAACCTGGCTCAAGCGAATGCAATTGCGCCTGATCCAGCAGCACCAGATCAGCCAGCAGCGCCTGGTTGACGATGCCTGCCTTGGTGCTTTCGCCTGTGGTGACGATGGCAATGCTGGTTACCTCCGAGCCGGTACCGGCTGTGGTGGGCACCATGACCAGCGGCAGGCGCGACGCGCGCACGCTCTCCACGCCGTACAGGTCTTGCAGTGTCAACGCCGTGCCGGGCAGGGCCAGACAGGCAACGATTTTGGCCACGTCCAGGCTGCTGCCGCCACCCATGCCCACGACCAGGTCAACGCGTTCGGTACAGGCCTGCGACACGGCCGCCAGAACCACCGCTTCAGAGGGGTCGGGTTCCACCCCTGTGAACTCCACCACTTCAAAACCCGCTTGGCGTAGCGATTGCCGGGCCGGGTTCAGCAAGCCGCTGGCAGCCAGAAACGCATCGGTCACGATGAGCGCCTTGCGGCCTGGTGCACCCGACGCGACCAGCGTACCCACCAGTTCGCCCAGGCGCTGCGCCACCAGCACGGTCAGGATTTCGATCACGGTCAGGTGCACCAGATAGGCTTCGGTGCCGACGTGCATGACCGGGTCGTCCGGCACGTGGATGCCCAGCACGATGTCGGCGCGCTCGGCCAGGGCCGTTCCGTGCTGCGTCAGCGCGATCACGGTGGCGCCCTGCGAACGCGCCACGTCCACGGCTTCCAGCAGCGAAGGCATGCCGCCGACGTGCGAGATCGCAAACACCACACCTTGCGGGCCGATGGTGGCGGCCGACACCAGCTGCAGGTGGATGTCGAGGTAGGTATTGGACACCAGACCCAGCCGGAACAACCGTGCCTGCATGTCCGAGGCCATGAAGCTCGAGGTCACGCCGACGCTGTAGCAGTCGACGCGGCTGGCGCGGACGATGGCATCGGCCGCGGCCACGACCTGGTCCACACCGAGCTGCGCCTGCACGCCGCTGACGGCCGTGGTGGCGCCCTTGATGACCTTGCTGATCACGGCGGGCGCATCGTCACGCAGTTGCACGCGCCGGTGCAGGGGCGAGCCGGACACGGCCATTTCCTGCGCCAGCGCCAGCTTGAACTCGCGCAAGCCGGGGTAGCCGAGGTCGCGGCAGGCGCGCATGATGGTCGGCACCGAGCTGCCCGCGCGCTGCGCCAGCTGCTCGAAGCTCTCGTCCAGCACACGCTGGGGATTCTGCAGAATCAGGGTCAGCACGCTGCGCCGCGCAGCCGGTGCACCGGCCACGGTATCGGCACTCGTGTCAAGCAGGGGCGAACTCCTGCG
>ERZ1034361.368-NODE-368-length-30602-cov-7.164980_pt1 | contig 30602 bp, 33 predicted proteins | sample MGYA00520617_ERZ1034361 | MGnify/ENA primary metagenome ERZ1034361 (study PRJEB33736, sample SAMEA104284507) | Azolla filiculoides | biome: Urban; feature: Water surface; material: Ditch water | place: Netherlands | collected 2015-10-28 | depth 0-0.1 m ...
GTCCTAACACCTTCAATGGACCCGCTTGCGTTATAGGTCGCTAGCAGATCTTTTGCACCTTGAAAATTGAGAAGATTGTCACCAGCAATTGAGGTGTTGGACCAAAGCAGTCCATTGGGCTTGTCCAAGAAAACTGCAAATTCACCTCTTTTCGCAAATATTCCATCGCCGTTCCAGTCGGTCGCTTTTAAGCCGGGGATATCAGGTGTGGTGGTTGTGGCGGCAAAGCTGCCGGACGCGCAGAGCGCAGAGATGGCAAGCGCCAATAGTGCTTTTTTCATAGTTCCTCCCAAGGAATTATTGGAGGAAATTTTATCAAAAACCAAACCAAAAACTGCCCTGCGCGGGGCTGAAAAAATACAGGGTTTACGCCGACCAGGGCATAAGCCCCGGCAGCATTTCCATCGTCGATTTGCGAAGCCGCTGGGTGGATAGTTCCAGCAGTTTGAGCAGCAGTTTGTTGCCCAGTTGCGGCTCTTCGATCAACAGGCGGTTCAGGTTGTCGTAGGTGAGCACGGCAAAGTCGCTGGGCTCTACGGCGAGGCAACTGGCAAAGCGGGGCTTACCGTCTATCAATGACATTTCGCCCACCAGCTCGCCGGGGCGCATTTCGTGGACGACTTTTTCCACGCCTTCAAATGTTTTGAGAATCAGCGCGCGGCCGGTGACCAGAATGGCCAGGAAGTTTCCTTCTTCGCCTTCGCGCAGCACGACCGAGTTGGACGGCACGCCATAGCAGTCGAGGTATTTGGAAAACATAGCGGTGTCGGGCCGGCTCCAGTCCGCAAAGAATGGCTGCGGCGAAACGGCTTCAACAAACTCATCCACAAAGTCGCTGACGGGGCCCAGGGGCTCGACGTTAGGTTCTAGTTCGGCAAAGGCGGATGACATGGCGGGCATTTTGGCTTAATTTGCCTGAAGCACGAATAGTCCAAAAGGGCTATTCACCCCCTGTTTTTCGCGTTATGCGGGGCTGAATCCATGCCCATATCGCGACGCCCAAGGCTGCGCCCACGGCATCAAAGCCAATATCGCTGATTTGGCCGTGTCGGCCGGGCAGGTAGGCCTGGTGCCATTCGTCGAGTGCGCCCACCGTGACGCTGGCCAGAAACCCGGCTGCCGCCATGTGCCAGCCGCGCCTGCCGCTGGCAATGGCTACGGCCAGGGCCAACACGCCAAAAGTCACCGAGTGCACCAACTTGCCCCAGGGCCACGGAAACAGGTTGACCGCGACCGGTTGCGCGCCGCCCACAAACAACCCGGCGGACATGGCCAGAAACAGCAGTGCTGCGGCAATGCGCAATGCCGAGGTCAGGAGTGGAGCCGGTTTGGGTGGGTGCATGGCATTAAGAGGCTAGAATTTTGGCAGGAGTACGAATATGAAAAAAGCTGTTTGGGTTCTGGCGTTTCTGGTGGCTGGCAATGCGTTCGCTGCAGGGGAGACGACCGGAGCGACGTCCGGGAGCGTAGTGGGTAGTGGAGCACAGCGCGCCATGCAGGCGAGCTTCGGCAGTATGAACGTCGCGTCGCTCACTTTGGGCGCAGTGCTGTGGACGGCCGTGGTGGTTTCCGCCAAGCCCACAACCGGAACGACCGGCACCAACTAGGTGTTGTAGTTTCAGGCCCCTTGGGCTGAAACCAAAAAAAGCAAAGCCCGCTATCGAAAAGCTAGCGGGCTTTTTTGTGGCTGAAGCTATTCGGTTACCAGCTCAGAGCTGGTAGCTGCGTCCCAAAGCGACCAAGCTTCGTCGGCCGAGCTTTCTGTGGCGGCAGGGGTAGGAATTTCGCGGACAAACTGACGACGTTCGACTAACACGACCGCTTCATGCTCGGGAAGGCGCTGCTTTTCCAGGTCTTTTGCTACCTGGTCGGGGTGGCGATACGAATACAACATAACCAAATTTTAGGGTGACCAGGCCCTTCGATGCATCCCCCATTCGGGTGATTTCGGGTGATTTGTGGAGCACATTTCCGCCAAGCTGACGCGTAAGTTACGGCTGGGAGCGACGCTGGACGGCATTTTTTATTTATGGAAAGTGCCAAAAATTACCAAAATCGCAATTTTTCTGGAGAGTTTCGATACCAAAAGTGCGAGGGGAAAAATTACATTTGCTGTCTTAAGCAGGTATAAGAATCTGTAACTACAAAGAAGCGAAGGTTGGAGATGGACTTTTTTAGCAAGCCGATCAAGGCGCGTGTTGCCGACACGCAAGAACCTCTTCCCGTTGGTGAAGTCCAAGAGACAGATTGGGCTGTCTGGGCGGAAACCGTTGGCTATTTGAATAGCGAGCCAATGGACTTCCAGAGTACCGACAAACTCCCCATCGTCCCGGCCGAAGGCGACCACGCCGACGCGTTTGCTGGAGTCACCAGAAAAAGTAAGTAGCCGGAATTGACAAACCGGTTAGTGCTCAGCGACTGAGCAGTTCAACGTAGGCTTGGTAGCTGTAGCTGCGGTTGCTGCCGGGTCAAGCGCCCAGCAGACGGCGAGCAAGCACCGTTTGCATGGCGCGGCGTCCGTCGGCTATCAGGTAAACGATGACTTGGCTCCCTGTGACACGGTAGATCACGCGGTAAGGTTTGAAGAATGTTTGGCGGTATTCCTTGATGCCAAGGCCGATCAGCTCCTTCGGATAGCTACCGCGCTCAGGGAATCTCGACAGGCTATTCACAACGTCCATCAGCGCATCCAATACATAGTTGGCGTTAGCGACGCAATCGAATTCGGAGATGTAGTCGTGGATGGCCTCCAAGTCCTGCTCCGCACCCTCCGTGAGCAGGACTTCGAATTTGGCAGATGAGCCTGTCATCAGGCTGAAGTTCGCTTGGCGCGTAGTCGGGCAACGATATCAGCAACCGGCTTGACCTTGCCGGCGGTCACATCCTGATTGCCCAGCGCAAGGACTTTTAGCAACGCCAGTGTTTCTTGCGTCTCTTCGAATGAAACGATGTCTTGAAGGACAGCCTTGGCTTCACCGTTTTGAGTGATGACCATCGGTTCACGCTGCTCCGCGAGGTGTGTCAAAACCTCTGCAGCATTGGCTTTGAGATAGCTGATGGGTTTGACTTGTGATGCGTAGCGCATGGTCGTGCTCCAGACTTAAACAAGACCAAATATAGTCTTTTTATGGACTTGCAACAATGCCTGGAAACGCAGGGGAAAAGCGGACGAAAAAAAAGACCCGAGCAATTCGGGCCTTTGGTATGTGGTGCCGGAGAGATGAATCGAACACCCGACCTTCTCATTACGAATGAGCTGCTCTACCGACTGAGCTACACCGGCGAAAGGCGCATTTTACACAATCAGCGATGGGCCAAATGCTGATCTTCCATGGAGTAGGTGCCGCGCAAATTGTCTAGCCATTCGCGGGCGCTGGGCGGTGCTTCATCACCCGTTGCCAGATAGGGCGACAAGCGTTCCATATCGGCAATGACGGCCTGCAGCACCTGCGATACGCGGTCCTGAAACTGCATGGCCATCAGCAACTTCTCGACCTCGGAACGCACGATGAGGCCGTGTTCACGCATGGTGTTGGCGGTGTCGCCCATCTTGCGGACGTTTAGCAAGACATCGTTCACCAGGTTGTTGGACAGATCAATGGCTTGTCGGTCATGCGCGTTGGCTTCTTGCACCGATTCCGACGTGCTGCCCATGATGCTGCTGATCTGGCCGACCCGGGCTTCCATTTGCTTGCCGGTGCCCGACGATCGCATCGAGAGCTTGCGCACCTCGGCCGCCACGATGGCAAAGCCGCGGCCGGCGTCACCGGCACGCGCCGCTTCAATGGCGGCATTGAGTGCCAGCAGGTTGGTTTGCCATGCAATGCTGGTGACTTCGCCGGCCATGGTTTTGAGAGCCTGCGTTTCATCGGCGAGTTGCCGGATGTTGTCAATCATGACTTCCTTGCCACCGATGAGTTCCTTGAGCGAACTGACAACCGGTTGAAGTTCGCTTTCACACAAGGCCAGCAACTCGGCGGTGCTGTGCGGGCTGTCTTCCTGGGAGTGGCCGATACCGGCCGCTTCAAACTGCTGCAATATCGCGGCCAGACTTTGCGCAATCTGGACGACAGCGGTTTCCATTTGCTGTCTGCCGGATTCCACATGGTGCTTCCAGGTGGGGACGATGGTGGCCAATAATTCCTGCAGCTCCGCTTGTTGCTGCAGTGCATCGGCCTTCGCAATGCTGTGCTGGGATTGGGGTTCTGTGGAATCGGCGGCTTGGGACCAGACCAGCCAGGCGGCAATGCAGCCAATCAGCGGAACGCTGACCCAGAGAAGCCACGGTGCACCCAGCCAAGTGGGCAAGCCCCCCAAGGCTGCGCAAACTAATGGAGCCAACCACATCACCGTTCGCTGGCGCACGACCATGATTTTCCCTGCAGTTAATAGCCCGGCACTTCGCTTGCACCGGATGTCCCACATATTAAATCCAAGAACCGTGGCGACTTTGACGTGCGTCGTAAATTCTGCAGAAAGTGCACAAATTGGCCTGTGATGCAGGTCAAGACGCCACCCGCCAAGCGGATGAAATCCCGGCGTTTTCGCCAAAAGGCGTATTTAGTTGCGGTAGCATATTCAGCAACTACAAATAGCGACACCACCGGGCGGGTACTCCATATGACCGAAACCACCAAGCTTGAGGCCAAGGTTCTGCTGATCGATCCTGATCCGGTGGAGCGGCAAAATCTGGCGGATTTTTGTGTGGCCCAGGGGCTGAAGCCGCTGGAGAGTGAGCCCGGCGGCGCGCTGTCGCTGTTGGAGGCGCACCAGGATTTGGCAGGGCTGATGATGTCAGAGGCGCTGCTTACCGATGCCTCGGCCGGCTTGGCCTGGACCCGATCCGTTCACAAACTTCGCCCCGAACTCCCCGTTTTTCTGCGCCGCACCAGTGCGCGCGCACTGAGCCCGCAGGAGCGGGAGTTTGTGCAATTTGAGTGGTCCAGCAGCGATATGGAGCAGTTGCGCTCCAGCGTGGACCGCACCATTTTCAGCTTGCGCTACCCGACCCCGCTGGTGCACGGCATCGTTGAACTGACCTGTTCGGCGTTGCGGTCCATGTTTCCCAATGCGGTGGTTGAGGCGCAGTCGCCTTATGTGGTGCACGACCGCATTATTCAGGGCGAGGTTTCCACGCTGATTGCGATTGAGAGCACCTGGTGTCGCGGCTACATGATGTTGCAGACCGAAGAAAACGCGCTGCGCCAGGGCCTGATTGCCGGGCTGAGTTATGAGGGCCTGGGCGGCGAGCTGAGTTTTCGTGACTTGAACAATATGTTGGGTGAAACCACCAACCTGATTTGGGGTGCCTTCAAGAACCGCTACATACCGCCCGAGGCGTTTGCCAACCAGCAGACGCAGGTTCCCATCGTCATCAACCACGCGCACAAATACATATCGTTCGGCTCAACTGACCCGCAGCTTTGTATTCGCTACAACCTGTCAGAAGGCAAGCGCCCGGAGTTGCCGCCGCTGGTGATCGTGCAGCGCTTTATCTTTAACTTGCATTGGTCGCCCGATCAGTTTGCCGAGTATTCCGCGGCAGCCGATTCCGGCCCGACCGGTGAGCTGGATTTGTTTTAGGCCCATCGCATCAGGAGAATTTGGCAATGGCACATGTCTTAGTGGTTGACGACTCCAACACCATGCGTGAGATCGTCAGCAGTTTCTTGGTCAAGAACGGTTTTGAGGTGACGCGAGCCAATGACGGGCGCGACGGCCTGGAGCAGTTGCGCAACGACCCGTCCATCAAGCTGGTGCTGAGTGACGTCAATATGCCCAACATGGATGGCCTGACCATGGCCGAGAAAATACGCGGCGAGATGGGCAACAAGGCGGTGCACATCGTCATGTTGACCACCGAAGACAACCAGGCCATGCGCGAACGCGGCCGCGCGATTGGCGTGACCGGCTGGGTAGTAAAGCCCTTCCGCGGCGAAGCCGTGTTGGGGCCGTTCAAGAAGATGTGCGGTTTGTAACGACGGTGGCTTAAGCCGCCGTGTGGTAACCCGCCACGCGTTCCACTTCGTTTTTGGAACCCAGCACCACCGACACGCGCTGGTGCAGTTTGGTGGGTTGCACATCCAGAATGCGCTCGCGCCCGGTGCTGGCAGCACCACCGGCCTGCTCCACGATCCAGCCCATGGGGTTGGCTTCGTACATCAGGCGCAGCTTGCCGGCCTTGTCGGGCTCACGCTTGTCCCACGGGTACATGAACACGCCGCCACGGGTCAGGATGCGGTGCACATCGGCCACCATGCTGGCAATCCAGCGCATGTTGAAATCCTTGCCGCGCGGGCCTTCTTTGCCCTGCAAGCACTCGTCGATGTAGCGCTTCACCGGTTCGTCCCAGTGGCGCATGTTGCTCATGTTGATGGCAAATTCTTTGGTGTCTTCCGGGATCTGGATGTTGCGCTGGGTCAGCACAAAAGAGCCTTGCTCGCGGTCCAGCGTGAACATGGAAACGCCGTCGCCCACGGTCAGCACCAGCGTGGTTTGCGGGCCGTAAATGCAGTAGCCCGCCGCCACTTGCTTGCAACCAGCCTGCAAAAAGTCCTGCTCCGATACGCCAGCGCCTTCGGGCTTTTTCAGCACGCTGAAGATGGTGCCGATGCTCACGTTCACGTCGATGTTGCTGGAGCCGTCCAGGGGATCAAACAGCAGCAGGTATTCGCCTTGCGGGTAGCGGTTGGGCACCACGTGGATGCCTTCCATTTCCTCGCTGGCCATGGCCGCCAGGTGGCCGCCCCATTCGTTGGCTTCGATCAGCACGTCGTTGGCAATGATGTCGAGCTTCTTTTGAATCTCGCCCTGGATGTTTTCGCTGCTGCCTTCCGACACGCCCAGCACGCCGCCCAATGCGCCTTTGTTCACCGCCAGGCTGATGCTCTTGCAGGCGCGCGCCACCACTTCGAGCAGCAGGCGCAGTTGTGCGGGGATGGAACCATCCACGCGCTGCTCCTCCACCAGGAAGCGGGTTAGTGAGATTTTGGGTGCCATGTTCAAGCTCCTAAGTTAGTCAATAAGGGGGTCAGGCGAGTGCGCGCTCGACGACTTCGCGCACGTCGTTGCTGAGGTCGCTCTTGGCGGCAACGCGTTTGAGGGCTTCGCAGGCGGCGCTGCGGTACGGCTCGGCCAGGCGCTTCCAGCGGTCCATGGCGCGGGCCAGGCGGGCCGCTACCTGCGGGTTGCTGGCGTCCAGCTCAATCACGCGCTCGCTCCAGAACACATAGCCTGCGGCATCGGCGCGGTGGAAGCCGCCGGGGTTGGCGCTGCAGTAGCTGAAGATCAGGCTGCGTGCGCGGTTGGGGTTGCGCAGGTTGAAGTCGGGGTGGCCCATGAGCTGGCGCACGGCGGGCAGCACGTTGCCGCCCCGGTCGGGTGCGCCGGCCTGCAGGGCAAACCACTTGTCGAGCACCAGCGCCTCGTCCTTGAACAGGGCATGGAAGCGCGCGATGGCCTGCGCTGCCAGCGGGTGGCCGCTGCTGACCAGAGCCTGCAACGCATTGAAGCGGTCGGTCATGTTGCTGGCGTCTTTGAAGCGCTGCAGCGTCTTGCCGGGCCACACGGCGTCGCCGGATTGCACTGAACCCAGGCACAGGAAGTTGAGCGCCATGCCGGCCAGCGCGCGGCGGCCGCTGGAAAGCGGGTCGGGGCGGTAGGCGCCGTTGTCCTGGTGGGCCTCAAACGCCCATTCCCAATCAGCGCGCAAAGAAGTGGCCAGTTGCAGGCGCATGCCTTCGCGCACCGCATGAATGCGCTGCGGGTCCACCACGTCGAGTTGCTCGGCAATATAGGTTTCGGAAGGCAGCGTGAGCACCAGTTCCTTGAAAGCCGCATCCAGCGTGGCGTGGCGCAACACCGCGCGCATGGCGTCCAGATAGGCGTCGTTCAGGGCCGGACCGTCGCCGCCCGTGTTGATGGCGGCAGTAGCGCTGCGCAGCGCCAGGCGCTGGCCGGCTTCCCAGCGGTTGAAGGCGTCGCTGTCATGCGCCAGCAGGGTCAGCAACTGCGCGTCGCTGTAGTCATAGTCGAGCACCACCGGTGCCGAGAAACCGCGCAGGATGGAGGGCACCGGTTCTTCGGTCACGTTCTCAAACGTGATGGATTCGCTGGCCTCGGTCAGCACCACCAGGTGGCTGCCCTGCGCGACTTGGCCGGCTACCTGCAAGGGCAGGGCGGCACCGCTTTGCGCGCCCACCAGTCCCACGCTGACCGGAATCACAAACGGCTGCTTGTCGCTCTGGCCGGGCGTTGCCGCGCAGCTCTGGCTGAAGTGCAGGGTGTAGGTTTTTGCATCGGCGTTGTATTCGCCGCGCGCAGCCACGCGGGGCGTGCCGGCCTGGCTGTACCAGCGCTTGAACTGGGGTAGCAGTTTGGCCAGTGGCGAGTCCGGGTTGGCATCGGCAATGGATTGCGCGAAGTCGTCGCAGGTTACGGCCTGGCCATCAAAGCGCTCAAAGTACAGCGCCATGCCTTTGGCAAAGCCGGCGCGCGAGGTCAGCGTTTGCATCATGCGCACGACCTCGGCACCTTTTTCGTAAATGGTGACGGTGTAGAAGTTGTTGATCTCGATGTAGCTGTCGGGCCGCACCGGGTGCGCCATGGGGCCGGCGTCTTCGGGGAACTGGGCGGTGCGCAGCACGCGCACGTCTTCAATGCGCTTGACGGCGCGGGCGCTGGCCTCGGCGCACAGGTCCATGCTGAATTCCTGGTCGCGGAAAACCGTCAGGCCTTCCTTCAGGGACAACTGGAACCAGTCGCGGCAGGTGATGCGGTTGCCGGTCCAGTTGTGAAAGTACTCGTGGCCCACCACCGATTCGATGTTGCTGAAGTCCACATCGGTAGCGGTGGCCTGGTTGGCCAGCACGTACTTGGTGTTGAAGATGTTGAGGCCCTTGTTCTCCATGGCGCCCATGTTGAAGTCGCTCGTGGCCACGATCATGAAGCGCTCCAGGTCCAGCGGCAGGCCAAAGCGTGCCTCGTCCCAGGCCACCGAGGCCATCAGCGAATTCATGGCGTGCTCGGTCTTGTCCAGGTCGCCCGGGCGCACATAGACCTGCAGCAAATGGTCTTTGCCGGCGCGCGAGGTAATGCGCTGCTCGCGGCTGACCAGTTGGCCCGCCACCAGCGCAAACAGGTAGCAGGGTTTTTTGTGCGGATCGACCCACTTGGCGAAGTGGCGGCCGTCTTCCAGCGCGCCGCTTTCGACCAGGTTGCCGTTGGAAAGCAGCACCGGGTATTTGGCCTTGTCGGCGCGCAGGGTCACGGTGTAGCTGGCCATCACATCCGGGCGGTCCAGGAAGTAGGTGATGCGGCGGAAACCCTCGGCTTCACATTGCGTGAAGAAGGAGTCGTTGCTCACATACAAGCCCATCAGCTTGGTGTTTTTGCCGGGGTTGCAGGTGGTGAAAATTTCCAGTGCAAACGGCTCTGTGCCCTCGGGCAGGTTTTCCAGCACCAGCACGTTGCCGTCCATCTTGAACGAGGTGCCGGCACCATTCACCATCACGCGGGCGAGGTTGAGCTCTTCGCCGTCGAGGCGCAGGGCTTGCGCGGGCACGTCGGGGTTGCGGCGCAGCGTCATCTTGTTGAGCACGCGGGTCTTGGCCGGGTCGAGGTCAAAGCTCAGGTCCACGGTGTCAATCCAGAAGGGAGGGGCGCTGTAGTCCTCGCGGCGCACCACCGTCGGGGTCGATGCGTTGCCGCCGTCGTTCAAGCTATACAACATGGTGTGTCTCCAGAAATTTCTGTTGGGTGAGTTCGGTGAAATGGCGGGCGTAAGCCACCACATGGGGGCCGGCGAGTTGCTCGGCGCTGTGCGTGGTGCCAATGCCCACCGCGCGCATACCGGCGCGACGTGCGGCTTCTATGCCCAGGGGGGCGTCTTCAAAAACAATGCAGTGTTCGGGGGCCACGCCCAGGCGGCGCGCCACCTCCAGAAAGATGGCCGGCTCGGGTTTGCCGGGCAGGCCTTCGTCGCCACCCACGGCTACCGTGGGCAAGGGGCGCAGCGCCAGGTTGGCGTAGGCAAAGGCAATGTTGTGCTTGTCGCCCGCCGTGCCCACTCCAATCTGCAAGCCACGGGCACGTGCCGCCTCGGCAAAGGCGCTGAAGCCGTGCACTTCGGCAAACTTGGGCTGAAAAAGCTCACGGTAGATGGCTTCTTTTTCGTGCACCAGGGCCAGCGCTTCGTCGTCGGCCATGTCGCGCGCAAACAGAATGCGCATGCACTCCAGCCCGGTGCGGCCGGTGGTGCGGCGCATCAGTTCGTCAATGTCCACCGCAACGCCATGCCGACGCGCCAGTTCACCCCAGCTCTCGGTATGCGAAGGCATGGAATCGATCATGGTGCCATCCATGTCGAAAATCAGGGCCTGAACCATCAAACGCCTTGCTTCAAGGACGCTTCGATAAACACATCCAAGTCTCCGTCCAGCACCTTTTGCGTGGCCGAGACTTCGACGTTGGTGCGCAGGTCCTTGATGCGGCTGTTGTCCAGCACATAAGAGCGAATCTGGTGGCCCCAGCCCACGTCGGTCTTGGTGTCTTCGAGCTTTTGCTGTTCGGCCTGGCGCTTGCGCAGCTCAAAGTCGTACAGGCGGCTGCGCAGGCGCTTCCAGGCCACATCGCGGTTGCTGTGCTGGCTGCGTCCGTCCTGGCACTGCACCACGATGCCGGTCGGAATGTGCGTCAGGCGCACGGCCGAGTCGGTCTTGTTGATGTGCTGACCACCGGCACCGCTGGCGCGGAAGGTGTCGGTGCGCACATCGGACGGGTTGATGTCGATCTCGATGCTGTCGTCGATTTCGGGGTACACAAACACGCTGGCAAAGCTGGTATGGCGGCCGCCCGACGAGTCAAACGGGCTCTTGCGCACCAGGCGGTGAACGCCGGTTTCGGTGCGCAGCAGGCCAAAGGCATATTCGCCCTCGATCTTGATGGTGGCGCTCTTGATGCCGGCGGTGTCGCCGTCGGTCAGGTCTTCCACATTGGCGCTAAAGCCCTTGCGCTCGGCGTACTTGAGGTACTGGCGCAGCAGCATGCTGGCCCAGTCGCAGGCTTCGGTGCCACCGGCGCCGGCCTGGATGTCCAGGAAGCAGGGCAGCGGGTCGGCCGGATTGTTGAACATGCGGCGGAATTCCAGCCCTTCGATGATGGCGGCCAGCTTGGCGGTTTCGCCTTCGATGGTCATCAGGCCGTCTTCGTCACCGTCTTCCTTGCTCATCTCGTAGAGCTCGGTGTTGTCGGAGAGTTCGCGGTCCAGGTCGGTCAGCGTGACGACCACGCCATCGAGGGCCTTCTTTTCCTTGCCCAATTCCTGGGCCTTCTTGGGGTCGTTCCAGACCGCCGGGTCTTCTAGCGATGCATTGACGGTGCGCAGGCGTTCGGCTTTGGCATCGTAGTCAAAGATACCCCCGTAAATCGAGCGCACGTCGGCCCAGGTCTGCGAGGGTGGTGCCGATAAGGTTGATGCGTTCTACGTCCATGATTCTTGTCCTGATTCTGTAATGCGGGTTTAACCCGGCATTTTCTCATGAGCAGGGCTCAGGCAATGAAGCGCTCAATAAGGCCCGCCACCACGTCGGGCTGGTCGTGGTGCAGCATGTGGCCTGCCTCCGCCACCGAAGCGGTTTCCAGGTGCGGCACCGCCTGCATGCGTTGGTTGAATTCTTCGGGTGTGTAGCTGCCTTTCCACCACAGATCCATGCTGTTGTCGGACGCCACCACCGACAGCACCGGTGCGGTGATGCGCTTGAAGAGCTCCAGCGCCTCATCCACCCGGTACAGGTTGGCGCTGCTGATTTTGTGGGCCGCATGGCCCTGAATCACCCAGCGGCCCTGCGCGTCCTGGCTGGCCCAGTGGGTTGCCAGCCAGCGCGCCTTGTCGGCCGGCAGGCGGGGGTTGGTCTTTGTGAGGCGGCGCGCCACGCCGTCCAGGTCGTCATAAGTGCGCAACTCGCGCTGGCCCTGGTGCAGGGCCTTCAGCTCGTCCATCCAGCGCACATACCGGCCGGGAGCCTGGGCCGGAACCGTGCGCGGCATGCCGAAACCTTCCAGATTGACCAGGCGGCGCACCCGCTCCGGGCGTACCCCGGCATAGGCCATCACCACATTGCCACCCATGCTGTGGCCTACCAGATTCACCGCAGCGCCCGGCGAAAAGTGGTCGAGCAAGAAGTCGAGGTCTGCCAGGTAGTCGGCAAATACAAAATGGTCGGTGGGGTGCACCTGCGTCTGCCCGAAGCCGCGCCAGTCGGGGGCAATGACGTAGTGGTCGGCGGCCAGCGCGTCCACCACAAACTGGTAGCTCGCGGCCACGTCCATCCAGCCATGCACCATGACCAGGGGCGTTTTGTTGGGGGCGGGTTCGCCCCAAACCTGAACGTGGTATTGCAGCGTCCGGATCGGGACAAAGGTGCTTTTGGGTGCGCGTTTGACTTGGTACATTCGCACAATCATAAGGAGACACGCCGTGCCCACCCGTCCTCAACGAGACAACGCTCCGGCCCCTGCGGTGGCTTTCAAATTGCCCGAGGGTTACCAGCGCCTGCACAGTACGTTCCGTTGGCAGGTGCCGGCCCCATTCAACATGGCCGAGGTGTGCAGCGCACGCTGGGCGCGGCAACCGGATACGGCCAGCCGGGTGGCGATTCGCATCTATGCCGACGGCGCGGTTCAGGCGTCCTACACCTATGCGCAGTTGCAGGAGCAGGCCAATCGCCTGTCCAACGTGCTGGCAGCAGCGGGTGTGCAGCGCGGTGACCGCGTTGCCATCGTGATGCCGCAGCGATTCGAGACCGCCGTGGCCTACATCGCCGTGCTGCAGATGGGCGCGGTGGCCATGCCGCTTTCCATGTTGTTTGGCCCCGAGGCGCTGGGTTACCGGCTGGAAAACAGCGAGGCGGTGGTAGCCATTGCCGATGCCGCCGCCTTGCCTGGCTTGCAGCAAGTGCGGGGCGAGTGTCCGAAGCTGCGCTGCGTGATCGGGGTGGGGGAGGTCGATGTGTTGAACGCCGGGGCGCAATGGCATTTCGCCAGCAGGCTGGCAACTGCATCGGACCAGTTTGCTGCCTTAGCCACGGCGGCTGAAGACGCAGCCATTCTGATTTACACCAGCGGCACCACCGGCAACCCCAAGGGCGCGCTGATTCCACACCGTGCCCTCATTGGTAACCTGACGGGCTTTGTCTGCAGCCAGAACTGGTTTGGCTTTGACGGCCAAAGCAATGCGAAATCGGACGCCGTGTTCTGGAGTCCGGCCGACTGGGCCTGGACCGGCGGGTTGATGGACGCGCTGCTGCCCACGCTGTACTTCGGCTGCACCATCGTGGCGCAGGCGGCGCGGTTTGACCCGCAAGGCGCGCTGCAACTGATGGGCCGCTGCGGCGTGACCCACACCTTTTTGTTCCCCACCGCCATCAAGGCGATGATGAAGGCCTGCCCCGGCGCGAAGGGCAAAACGGTACAGGCCGAATACCAGTTGCGGCTGCAAGCCCTGATGAGCGCCGGCGAGGCCATGGGCGATGCGGTGTTTGGCTACTGCGAAACCCAACTCGGCGTGGTGCCCAATGAAATGTTCGGGCAGACCGAAATCAACTACATCGTCGGCAATTGCGCCCGGCATTGGCCGCCACGCGCGGGCAGCATGGGCATGGGCTACCCCGGCCACCGGGTGGCGGTGATTGATGAAGACGGCAACGAATGCCCGCCAGGCGTGCCGGGGGATGTGGCCTTGCATCGGTTGGACGGGCATGGCGACCCGGACCCGATCTTCTTTCTGGGTTACTGGAAAAACGAGGCTGCCACCCAGGACAAGTTCACCGGCGACTGGTGCCGCACCGGCGACCTGGCCGTGCGCGATGCCGAGGGCTACCTTTGGTACCAGGGCCGGGCCGACGATGTGTTCAAGTCGTCCGGTTACCGCATCGGCCCCGGTGAGATCGAGAACTGCCTGGTCAAACACCCGGCGGTGGCCAATGCGGCGGTGGTGCCCAAGCCCGATGCCGAGCGCGGCGCGGTGGTGAAGGCCTACGTGGTGCTGGCCCCCGATGCGCTGGCCTCTGTTGGCAATAGCACCAGCGGGCGGGCACGTCTGCATGCAGAAATCACCCTTGCGCTGCAGGCCCATGTGAAGGGCATGCTGGCGCCCTACGAGTACCCGAAAGACATCGAGTTTGTGGAGGCGCTGCCCATGACCACCACCGGCAAGGTGCAGCGCCGGGTGCTGCGCTTGCAGGAAGAAGCCCGCGCACGCGGCGAGGCACCGCTGTGAGCCTGGGCGACATCCGGCTCGGACTGACCTGGGCGCGGCGCATCCATGTGCTGGCTCTGCTGAAGTGGCCGGTGCTGGTACTGCCGGTGGTGTTGGGCGTTGGCGTGTGGCACACGCGGCTGCCCGCCACGGTGCTGATTGCGGGCTTGAGCGTGGTGGCCTTTGTGGCGCTGCGATCCTGGGAGATGAGCCGGCGTCGCCAGTTCATCCGGGAGGCTCGCATGCCGCCTTTTCTGGCTGCCAAACTGCGCAGCCATTACCCGCAGTTGAGCAGTGGCGATGCCGATCTGGTGTTGCGCGGGTTGCGGCAGTTTTTTATGGCCTACCTGCGCTGCGACAAGCGCTTTGTGGCCATGCCCTCCAAGGTGGTGGATGTGGCCTGGCATGAATTCATTTTGCACACCCGCGCCTACGAAGCCTGGTGCGCGGCGGCATTTGGCAATCTGCTGCACCACACGCCGGCCGAGGTGCTGGGGCGCGACCCCAAACGCAACGACGGGCTGCGCCGGAGCTGGTTCTGGGCCTGCCGCGAAGAAAGCATTGACCCGCGCAAACCCAGTCGCTTGCCACTACTGTTTGCGCTGGACAAAAAGTTTGGCATTGATGGGGGCTTTACCTATGTTCCCGATTGCCGCGACATCGACCGCCAAAGCGGCTCGGACGCCTACTGCGGCACCAGCTTTGGCGACGGAAGTTCGGGTGTCAGTGGTGACTCCGATAGTTTTGGTGGTGCAGACAGCAGCGCCGATTCCGGTGGCGACGCAGGGGGATGCGGCGGGGGCTGTGGCGGCGACTAATGGCGCTCGCTACACTCTGGCCGGACGCGCAAGGCGCACCTATTTTTCACTTTTTTTTGTTTCGGAAACTACGCCCCATGAACCTGGTACCCCTTGGCCAAAGTGAGTTGCAAGTTACGCCCGTTTGCCTGGGCACCATGACCTTTGGCGAGCAGGTCAATGAGGCCGATAGCCACGCCATTCTGAGCCGCTCACTGGAGCGCGGCGTCAACTTTATTGACACCGCCGAGATGTATGCCGTGCCGCCCAAAGCGGAGACCTTTCAGGTCACCGAAAAGATCATTGGCAACTGGTTTGAAAAGAACCCCGGCGCGCGCGACAAACTGGTAGTTGCGACCAAGGTGGCCGGCCCCTCGCGCGGCATGCCCTGGATTCGAAACGGCAGCCCGGACCTGACCGGCGCGGACATCATCGCCGCCTGCGAGGGCAGCCTGAAGCGCCTGAAAACCGATGTGATCGACCTCTACCAACTGCATTGGCCGACGCGCAACGTACCGATGTTTGGCAACCTGTATTTCGATCCGGCCAAAGACAACGCGGCGACCACGTCCATCCACGGCCAGTTGGAGGCGCTGCAAACGCTGGTCAAGGCGGGCAAGGTGCGCGCCATTGGCCTGTCCAACGAAACCCCCTTTGGCGTGCACGAGTTTGTGCGCGTGGCCGAGCAATACAACTTGCCACGCATTGCCACCGTACAAAACGTGTACTGCCTGGTCAGCCGCGCACTGGAGAACGGGCTCGATGAAACCATGCACCGCCTGGGCGTTTCGTTGCTGGCCTACTCTCCGCTCGGCTTTGGCCTGCTGACCGGCAAGTACGATGTGTCGGGCACCACGGGGCCGGATGCGCCGGCACAGGCGCGCATTGCCAAATACGAGTCCATGCGCAAGCAGCGCTGGGGCCGCGCCGAGGCGCTGCAGGCCGCGCGCCGCTACAACGCATTGGCCCGTGAATACGGCCTGACGCCAACCCAGATGGCATTGGCCTTTTGCTACACCAAGTGGCAGGTGCGCAGCACCATCATTGGCGTGACCTCGCTGGCGCAACTTGACGAAGACCTGAATGCCTGGGGCACCACGCTGCCCGACGAACTGCTCAAGAAAATTGACGCCGTGCGCTGGGAAATTCGCGACCCGGCAGCCTAATCGTTGCCCGACTGGTCCGGGTTTTTGCCTTTGTATGGCTTGTAGAAAGCCTGGATGGTCTGCATGTCGGCCTCCAGGTTGCCGGTGGGCTGAAACACCGGGCCCAGGCCGCTGATCTTGCGCTCGTAGTCCATATAGGCCAGCACGATCGGCACCTCGGCCTCCAGCGCAATGTAATAAAAGCCGCTCTTCCAGTAACGCACCTTGCTGCGCGTGCCCTCGGGCGGTACCACCAGTTGCAAAGGCCCCCGGGCTGCTTTGATGGCGGCGGCGGACGCGGCTACCAGGTTGTTGGCGCTTTCGCGGTGCACCGGAATGCCCCCCAGCCACATCATCAGCGAGCGAAACGGCGGGCGGAAAATCTGGTGTTTGCCCATCCAGTAGATATTCAGGCGCAGGGCAAAAGCGACCATCAGCGTGTAGGGCAAATCCCAGTTGCTGGTGTGCGGCGCGGCAATCAGCACGCTTTTGGCACCGTTGGGCGGCAGGCTGCCCTCAATTTTCCAGCCGGTTAACTTCAGAAAGCCGATGGACAGTGCGCGCAGCACCGTGTTGATGCCAGGGGTGTCGAAAATGGTGCGGTGCATGCCCAATTCTAGGGGCGGTCGGGCAGTCGGGCGACAATAGCGGCATGGCAAAACACGTTTCTGAAACACCCGCCACGCAACTGCTCAAAGCGAACAAGGTGGCCTTTACCGAGCACCCGTACGAGTACCTGGAGCATGGCGGCGCGCAGCACAGCGCCGAGGTGCTGGGCTTTGATCCGTTCATGGTGGTCAAGACGCTGATCATGCAGGACCAGGACGCCAAGCCGCTGGTGGTGCTGATGCACGGCAACCGCAAGGTCTCCACCAAGAACCTGGCTCGACAGATCGGCGCCAAGTCGGTGGAGCCCTGCACGCCCGAGGTGGCCAACCGCAACAGCGGTTATCTGGTGGGTGGCACCTCGCCTTTCGGCACCCGCAAAACCATGCCGGTTTTTATCGAGGAAACCATTCTGGAACTTCCCAAAATTCTGATCAATGGCGGGCGGCGGGGCTATCTGGTGGGGCTGGACCCGCAGGTGTGTGTGCAGTTGCTGGGTGCAAAAAAGGTACAGTGCGCGCTGGCTGACTAAGCGGCGGCCGTTTACAGGAGATTTTGGTTGAATTCGATCGCATTTTTGAATCCGTTGCTGGCCACCGTGGCCGCTTATCTGGTGGGATCCCTGTCGTTTGCAGTCATCGTGAGCCGGGTTATGGGCCTGAACGACCCGCGCACTTACGGCAGCAAGAACCCGGGTGCCACCAACGTGCTCCGCTCTGGAAGCAAGGCGGCGGCCATCGTTACCTTGCTATTGGACGCGGTGAAGGGCTGGGTGCCCGTGGTGCTGGTCAAGTGGTTTGGCAAACCCTACGGCCTTGAAGAGGGCACATTGGCGCTGGTGGGCTTGGCGGCCTTTTTGGGGCACCTGTATCCGGTGTTTTTCCGCTTTGTGGGTGGCAAGGGTGTGGCCACGGCGTTGGGCGTGATTGTGGGCGTGAGCGGTTGGCTCGGGCTGGCGGTTTTCGCCGCTTGGCTGGTGGTGGCCTACCTGTTCCGCTTTTCGTCACTGGCGTCGCTGTCAGCGGCGGTGGCCGCACCGGTGTTTTATGTGCTGGGTGACGGCGTCGGCTGGTACAAGGACAACTCGGTTGCGTTGGCCTTGGTAGTGATGTCGGCCCTGTTGATCTGGCGCCATTCTGAGAACATCGGCCGCCTGCTTAAAGGCACCGAATCCAAACTAGGCAAGAAAAAGTAGGCACTAAGCCTAAGCGTTGCCCAGCGTCAAAATTTGATAATGGTTGAGCTGGGCCCGCACGCTGGATGCGGCCAGGGCCGAGCGGATGCGCGGAAGGGCCAGCGCCGTGGCATGCAGGCGCGGCATGCGCAAAAGTTGCCCGTCGGCGGAGCCCACAATCGCAACGTCCGGGTAGTTGGCCTTTAGCCCCCGGCGCAGCACCACGCCTAGTTCATCGCTGTCCATGCGCACAAAGGTGCCGGGCGGGCACAGGCCCACCACCCGCATCAACGCACGACCAATTTCATCGGAGCCGCTGGCCATCACCGCGCGGGCCGATTCGGTTGCGCTGCGGCCGGCACGGGAGAGTCGCGGGCTGATCATGGCGGCGTAGCGGTCGACCATTTTCAGAATGCGCGTCAGGCGCTCGGTTGGCGATGCTTCACCCAAATCGCCTGCTTCGGTCTGGTTGCTGTGGTGGTCGCCCACGATTTCCAGCCAGTCGTCGTCTTGCACGCCCATATTGCCCAGCATCATCGCGCTCTTGATCGGGTGGACCCGGATCATTTCCTGTTGCACCGGGGTGGGTTTGTCGGTTTGCGTGGCCAGCACGTCCTGCATCTGGGTCATGGCCAGATTCATGGTGAGCGCGGCGCGCACCAGGCTGTCGCGCTCTTTGGCGGGTAAGCCCAGTTCTTTGGAAATCAGGTGGCATAGCACCGCGCACACCAGGGCGTGGGACGCGCTGTACCCGACCGGCGAGTTGCTGGCGAGTTGAAACAGCAGGTACAGGCCGGCATCGGGGTCGCGCGCCATCAGCGCCTGCATCCAGCGGTCGTACTGCACCACGCGGTGCGCAAACTGCTGGGTGCTTTCGGGACTGCTCAGGATGATGCCCAGGCCGGATTCCAGATCCGACCACTCGGCCAGCAGGTCCTCGTACTCGTTTTCGTCCTTTACAAGCATGGCATGTACCGGTTTATGCAGCGGGCCAAACCAGGCAGCTTTGCGGCATGGATCAGTCGCGGAAGTTGTTAAAGCTCAGCGGAACATCGGGCACTTCCTTGCGGATCAGTGCCATGGCAGCCTGCAGGTCGTCGCGCTTGGCGCCGGTCACGCGCACGGCATCGCCCTGAATGGCGGCCTGCACCTTGGTCTTGCTGTCTTTGATCAGGCGCTGGATCTTCTTGGCAACTTCGGACTCAATGCCGTTGCGGACCTTGATTACCAGTTTGACCTTGTCGCCGCCAATCTTCTGAACGTCACCCTTGTCCAGAAAACGCACATCCACTTCCTGCTTGGTGAGCTTGTTGCGCAGTACGTCTTCAATTTGCTGCAACTGAAAATCGGCATCCCCAACCAGGGTGATGTCCTTGTCCTTGATTTCAATACTGGCCGAAGTGCCCTTGAAGTCGAAACGGGTGGCAATCTCCTTGGAGGTGTTGTCCACGCCGTTCTTTACTTTGGGCATATCGGGTTCGCAAACGGTGTCAAAAGAAGGCATAAGCGGGTTTCAGAAAATAGCGATGAGACAATCCTGCCATGTTAGTCGAGAAAAACGTTCCGCTGCAGGCCTTCAACACCTTCCACATCGTTGCCAAGGCGCACACCCTGGTCCGCATTGCCTCTGAGGAGGATGCGCGGGCCGTGACGGTCGACCCGGAGTTGGCGGCAAGCCCCAAGTTTGTGCTGGGCGGGGGCAGCAACATCGTGCTGACCGGCGATGTCAAACCATTGGTGCTCAAGGTCGAGATTCAGGGCCGCCGTTTTGTGCGTGACACCGGTCGGCACATCATTCTGGAAGCCGGTGGCGGTGAGGGTTGGCACGATTTTGTGCGCTGGACGCTGGAGCAAGGCTACCCGGGGCTGGAAAACATGGCCATGATTCCGGGCACGGTGGGAGCTTCCCCGGTGCAGAACATCGGCGCTTACGGGGTCGAACTGCAAGACCGCTTTGATTCGCTGGACGCCATGGATTTGCAGAATGGTGAGGTTTTTACCCTGACTGCCGCCCAGTGCGCCTTTGGTTACCGCGATTCGGTTTTCAAACACGCCAGCAAGGGCGAGGGCCACCAGGCGATCGGCCTGAAAGACCGGGTGCTGATTCTGCGGGTGCGATTTGCGCTGCCCAAGGTGTGGAAGCCGGTGCTGGGCTATGCCGATCTGGAGCGCAAGATGGAAGCCACAGGCTGTTCGGAGCCCACGCCTTGGCAAATCTTTGAATGGGTTTGCGAAATCCGCCGGGGCAAACTGCCTGACCCGGCCGTGCTCGGCAATGCCGGCAGCTTTTTCAAGAACCCGACGGTTACGCCCGAGCAATGCGCCGACATCATCGCGCGCGAACCCCGCGTGGTGCATTACCTGCTGGACGATGGCTCGGTGAAACTGGCCGCCGGCTGGCTGATTGACGCCTGTGGCTGGCGCGGCAAGACCGTGGGGCAGGCGGGCGTCTACGAAAAGCAGGCGTTGGTGCTGGTGAACCACGGCACCGGCGGTGCCGATGGCGCCACCGGCGGAGAGGTGATGACGCTGGCCGGTGCGATTCAGACCAGCGTGTACGAGCGCTTTGGCATCCGGCTGGAGCCGGAGCCGGTGGTCTTGTAGCGCTGTTAACACCAGCCCAAGACCCCGCGGCGGCGGCAGCTTTTGCTAAGGGGCTACAGTCGCTCCATGAAAAACGCTCTGGTTCTTGGAGGTTCCGGCTTTGTCGGCGCCCATGTCTGTGAAAAACTCATTCGCGCCGGTTGGACGGTCACCGTGCCCACGCGCCGGCGTCGCAATGCCAGCGCCATCCAGCATTTGCCTTCGCTGAACGTCCGTGAGTGCGACGTGCACGACGCGGCTGCGTTGACGAAGTTGGCGCAGGGGCATGACGCGGTGGTCAACCTGGTGGCGATCCTGCACGGAACCCAAGCCGACTTTGAGCGGGTGCATGTGGAGTTGCCGCAAAAGATTGCCCAAGCGTGTGCCGCTGCGGGTGTGGGCCGGTTGGTGCACATCAGCGCGCTAGGGGCCGATGCGCAAAAGGCCGACAGCCTGCCCTCGATGTACCTGCGCAGCAAAAGTCGCGGCGAGGCGGTGTTGCTGGCACATGCCGAAGAACGGGCGTTGACCATTCTGCGGCCTAGCGTCATCTTTGGGCCGGGCGACAAGTTCTTGAATCTGTTTGCGGGGCTGCAAAAACTGGCGCCCTGTGTGCCGTTGGCGGGTGCCGATGCCCGGTTTCAGCCGGTGTGGGTGGAGGACGTGGCCACGGCTGTGGTGCGCAGCCTGGAGCGCGGCAGTGTCGGGGCGCGGGTGCTGGAGGCTTGTGGCCCCGATGCGTTTACCCTCAAGCAACTGGTGCAGTTGTCGGCCCGGCTGGCGGGCGTGAACCAGGGGCAGGGGCGACCGGTGTTTGGTATTCCGGGCTGGGCGGGCGCATTGCAGGCCGGTTTGATGGAGCTAATGCCAGGCCCACCGCTGATGAGCCGCGACAACCTGGCCAGCATGCAGGTGGCCAATGTGGCCACGCCGGGCATGTCGGATTTGTCGGAACTGGATATTCAACCGGCTGCTCTGGAGCCGATTGCAGCGGATTACCTGAGCAGCGGTTCCGCCTGGCACGCCCTGTTGGGGGTGCGCAGGCGTTCGCACCGGCACTGACTATTTGTCGCTGCCGAGCTTCAGGAAGTCGCCGTCCTTGCCCAGCGACAGCAGGCCGCTGTTGGCGTAAATGCCCAGCTTGGCGCGGGTATCGGTGATGTCCAGGTTGCGCATGGTCAGTTGACCAATGCGGTCCAGCGGGCTGAACGGCGCGTCTTCCACCTTTTCCATACTCAGGCGCTCGGGCGCATAGGTCAGGTTCGGGCTTTCGGTGTTGAGCAGGCTGTAATCGTTGCCACGGCGCAGTTCCAGCGTCACGGTGCCGGTAATGGCGCGGGCAACCCAACGCTGGGCGGTTTCGCGCAGCATGATGGCCTGGCTGTCAAACCAACGACCCTGGTACAGCAGGCGGCCGAGCTTGCGGCCGTTGTCACGGTACTGCTCAATCGTGTCTTCGTTGTGGATGCCGGTTACCAGGCGCTCGTAGGCGATGAACAGCAGTGCCAGGCCGGGGGCTTCGTAAATGCCGCGGCTCTTGGCTTCGATGATGCGGTTCTCGATCTGGTCGCTCATGCCCAGGCCGTGGCGGCCACCGATGCGGTTGGCTTCCAGAATCAGGCTGACCAGGTCGGGGTATTCCACGCCGTTGAGTGCCACCGGACGACCTTCTTCAAAGCGCACCGACACTTCTTCGGCCTTCACCACGCAGTCGTCCTTCCAGAAAGGAACGCCCATGATGGGGTTGACGATTTTGATGCCGGAGTTCAGGTTTTCCAGGTCCTTGGCTTCGTGGGTGGCACCCAACATGTTGCTGTCGGTGGAGTAGGCTTTTTCAGCCGACATCTTGTAGCCAAAACCGTGCTGGGTCATGAACGCCGACATTTCGGCGCGGCCGCCCAGTTCGTCAATAAACGCCTGGTCGAGCCAGGGCTTGTAGATCTTGAGTGCGGGGTTGGTCAGCAGGCCGTAGCGGTAAAAACGCTCGATGTCATTGCCCTTGAAGGTGCTGCCGTCGCCCCAGATGTTGACGTCGTCTTCCTTCATGGCGCTCACCAGCATGGTGCCGGTCACGGCACGGCCCAGCGGCGTGGTGTTGAAGTAGGTCACGCCGGCGGTGGTGATGTGGAAAGCGCCGCTTTGCAGCGCGGCAATGCCTTCGGCCGCCAGTTGCGGGCGGCAGTCCACCAGACGGGCTTTTTCTGCGCCGTATTCCATCGCCTTGCGCGGGATTTCGTCGTAGTCGGACTCGTCGGGCTGGCCCAGGTTGGCGGTGTAGGCGTAGGGCAGGGCGCCCTTGAGTTTCATCCAGTGCAGGGCGGCGCTGGTGTCGAGCCCGCCGGAGAAGGCGATACCGACCTTCTGGCCGACAGGGATGTTTTGGAGAATAGTGTTGGACATGGTGTTTCTAGTGCTTGTGGGGCCAGGCGTTACGCGTAGTGGCAGATGTAGTGGTAAGCCTGTTCCACGCGGATGTCGAACTTGGAGTTGGCCGGCACGTTAAAGGAGTCTCCCTCGGCCTGCTTCACCCAGGTGTCCGAGCCAGCCAGCTTGTATTCGCAGGCACCGCCCACGCATTCCATGATTTCGGCAGCGGCCGTACCAAACGTCAGGCTCGATGCCAGCACCACGCCCACCGATTTCTTGGTGCCGTCGGCCAGGGTGAAGCTGTGGCTCACGCACTTGCCGTCGAAGTACACATTGGCTTTGGTGGTGAGGGTGACGTTGTCGAATTGCGTGGTGGTCATGGTGATTGGGGAGGGCAAAAGAGGGGAAAGCTGCTGATTTTAAAGGAGCCGTTCGGCAAACAGCTCCGGCTTGAAACCGACTGTCACCGTGCCGTCAGCCCACACCACCACCGGGCGCTTGATGGTGCTGCTGTGGGCCGCCATGACCGCCATGGCCGAAGCATCGTCCACCACCGAGGCTTTAGTAGCCTCTTCCAGCTTGCGCCAGGTGGGGCCGGCACGGTTGATCAGCTTGTCGCGGCCGACTGCCTTGAGCCAGCCGGGCAGCAGAGCGAGGGGCACGCCCTCTTTCTTGAAATCGTGAAAAACTGCGTCCACGCCCTGCTCGGTGAGCCAGGTGCGGGCTTTTTTAACGGTGTCGCAGTTCGGAATACCGTAGAGGTGGATGGTTTTCATGGCCGCAATGATGCCAGCCCCGGCCGGGCTGGGCGACAATTCCAGCCTATGACAACACGCTTCAACACACTGCCTGAGTGGCTGGCCTATTGCGAGCAACTGCATCCTAAAAATATCGACATGGGCCTGGAGCGGGTCCGTACTGTGGCCGACCGCATGGGGCTGCGCTTTACTTGCCCGGTGATTACGGTGGCCGGCACCAATGGCAAGGGCTCCACCTGCGCCATGCTGGAGTCCGTTCTGGGGCAGGCGGGCTACAAGACCGGCGTTTACACATCGCCGCACCTGGTGCACTTTGAGGAGCGGCTACGGCTGCGGGGTGAACCGGTGGCGGCCGATGCGCTGGTGGCCGGATTTGCCGCAGTGGAAGCCGCCCGCACTCTGGGCGACGTGGTGTCGCTCACCTACTTTGAATTCAGCACGCTGGCGATTTTTGAGGTGATGCGCCACAGCGATCTGGACGTTGCCATTCTCGAAGTGGGTCTGGGGGGGCGTCTGGACGCGGTCAACATCGTGGATGCCGACTGCGCCGTGATTACCAGCATCGACCTGGATCACATGGAATTGCTGGGCAACGACCGCGAAACCATTGGCCTGGAGAAGGCCGGCATCATGCGCACCGGCCGCCCGGTAGTGGTAAGCGACCCGGTGCCCCCGCAAAGCGTGCTGGACCGCGCCATGGAAGTGGGCGCTGACCTGTGGCGGGTGGGGCACGATTTCAATGTGTCGGGCGACAAGCAGCAATGGGGCTGGGCCGGGCGCGGGCGCCGTTACAGCGGGCTGGCCTACCCGGCGCTGCGCGGTGCCAACCAGTTGGTGAACGCCGCGGGCGTGCTGGCGGCGCTGACCGCATTGCGCGAGGTGTTGCCGGTGACCGCGCAGGCGGTGCGCAACGGGATGGCTTTTGTGGAGCTGACCGGGCGCTTTCAGATCATTCCGGGGCAGCCGACGCTGGTGCTGGATGTGGCGCACAACCCGCACTCGGTGGCGGCGCTGGCGGCCAATCTGGATGCGATGGGCTTTTTTCCTACCACCCATGCCGTCTTTGGCGCCATGGCCGACAAAGACCTGGCCCCCATGCTGGCCAAAGTCGGGCCGGTTTTGGACCGCTGGTACTTTACCGATCTGCCAACCCCGCGCGCTGCAAGCGGCGCCGCGCTCAAGGCAGCCTGGGAGGCCCAAAACACCCGCAAAGACGCCAGTGCGCAGGCCTTTGCCGACCCGTCGGCGGCATTGGCCGCAGCCGTCGCTGCGGCAGACCCCGCTGATAGAATCGTCGTCTTCGGCTCCTTCTACACAGTGGGCGGCATATTGCAATCAGGTTTACCCCGACTGCAGGCCACCCATCTGGCCCCATAAACCCACCCAACCGCTCGCGCGCATTCATGGCATTTTTCAAATTTCGCAAAGCCGCCGGCGAAACCGCTGCTCCCGCACCGGCAACCGAAAGCGTGGAGGCCATGCGCAAGCGGGCACGCTATCGCCTGGCGGGCGCGGCGATGCTGGTGCTGGCGGGGGTGATTGGTTTTCCCTTGTTGTTTGACAACCAGCCGCGCCCGATCGCGGTGGATATTCCCATCGAAATTCCCGACAAGTCCAAGGTCAAACCGTTGGTTGCGGCTGAACCCAAGGTGGTCGAGCCGGTGGCTGCCACAGCGCCTGAGAAGGCTCCGGCCGTAACAGCCAACGCGGCTGCCTCGGAAGCGCGTGCGCCTGAGAAGGAAGAAGTGATCGTTGCCGCGTCCAAACCGGTGGCGGCCCAGGCGGAAGCGAAGCCTGAAGCCAAGCCAGAGCCCAAAGTGGAGGCTAAAGCGGAGTCCAAACCCAAGGCCGAAACCAAAGCGGCGGACAAGCCCAAAGAAACGGCCAAAGACAAGAACGAGGTGACCGGTCGTTTTGTGGTGCAGTTTGGTGCCTTTACCGATTCCGCCCGCGCCCATGAGGCACGCGTCAAGGTGGAAAAGCTGGGCATGAAAACCTATGCCCAGATTGCGGAAACCGCCGAAGGCAAGAAGTTTCGGGTGCGCGTAGGTCCGTTCGAGAAGCGCAGTGATGCAGAAAAAGCGGCAGAAAAGATCAAGAAGCTGGATCTGCCCGCAGCGATTCTGGGGCTCTAGGCGTGCTGGATGCCCTGGCGCCGTTGGATTGGATTGCGCTTGGCGTAATGCTGGCGTCCATGCTGGTGGGCGCATGGCGTGGTTTGGTGGTGGAAGTGCTGTCGCTGGTGAGCTGGTTGGCCGCGTTTGTGTTGGCCCAATGGTTTGCACCGGAGGCAGCCGCCATGTTGCCGATGGCCGGTGCCGGAGAGCAGGTTCGCTACGCGGCGGGCTTTGTGCTGGTGTTTGTGGCCACGCTGTTTGCCGGCGCGCTGATCGGGTTTGCACTGTCCAAGTTGTTGTCCGCCGTGGGGCTGGGTGCCATTAACCGCTTGCTGGGCGCGCTGTTTGGCGCTTTGCGTGGCGTGGTACTGATTTTGGCGGCCACGGTCGTGATCGGCATGACGCCCTGGAAGACGGCCCCCGCGTGGCAGGCGTCGGTTGCCGGGCATTGGGCCAACGCGGCTTTGGTGACCTTGAAGCCCTTGCTGCCGCAAGAGTTCGGAAAATATTTACCTTCTACGTGAGTAACAAACCATGTGTGGAATAGTTGGCGTTGTCAGTAACGCACCGGTTAACCAACTGATTTATGACGCCTTGCTGCTGCTACAGCACCGCGGCCAGGATGCAGCGGGGATCGTGACCCAGCAGGAACGCAAGTTCTTCATGCACAAGGCCAAGGGCATGGTGCGTGACGTGTTTCGCACCCGCAATATGCGCTCCTTGCCCGGCAACTGCGGGCTGGGCCAGGTGCGTTATCCCACTGCGGGCAATGCCTTCAGCGAAGAAGAGGCGCAACCGTTTTATGTGAATGCCCCGTTTGGCATCGTGCTGGTGCACAACGGCAACCTCACCAATGCGCACGCTTTGAAGAGTGAGCTGTTCAAAACCGACCACCGCCACATCAATACCGAGAGCGACTCCGAAGTGCTGCTCAACGTGCTGGCGCACGAAATTGAGCGCACCACGCGCGGTGCCGACCTGCAGCCGCAAGACCTGTTCACGGCGGTGCGCGAAGTGCACAAGCGGGTGAAGGGCTCTTACGCAGTCATCGCGCTGATTGCCGGCCACGGGGTGCTGGCCTTTCGTGATCCGTATGGCATTCGCCCGCTGTGCCTGGGTAAGAACGATGAAGGCAACGTGGTGGTGGCCAGCGAGTCTGTCACGCTGGAAGGCACGGGCCATCAGTTTGACCGCAATGTGAACCCCGGCGAAGCCGTGTTCATTGACCTCAAGGGCACGCTGTATGCGCAGCAATGCGCTGAAGCGCCACAATTAATGCCCTGCATTTTTGAATACGTGTACCTGGCGCGTCCGGACTCGGTCATGGACGGCATTTCGGTGTACCAGGCGCGTTTGAATCTGGGCGAAACGCTGGCCAAGCGGGTGATTTCCACCGTGCCGCCGAATGAAATTGACGTGGTGATTCCAATTCCCGAATCGAGCCGCCCAAGTGCTGCCCAACTGGCCCAATTGCTGGGCTTGCCGTACCGTGAAGGGTTCGTGAAAAACCGCTACGTCGGCCGCACCTTCATCATGCCGGGACAGGCGGTGCGCAAGAAGTCGGTGCGCCAGAAGCTCAACGTGATTGCAAGCGAGTTCAAGGGCCGTAATGTGCTGCTGGTGGATGATTCCATCGTGCGTGGCACCACCAGCCGTGAAATTGTGCAGATGGCGCGCGATGCCGGTGCCCGCAAGGTTTATATGGCCAGCGCTGCGCCGCCGGTGCGCTACCCCAATGTGTATGGCATCGATATGCCTACCAGCAACGAACTCGTGGCGCACAACCGCACGGTGGATCAGATCCGCGAAATCATTGGTTGCGACGCCCTGATTTACCAGGACGTGGAAGCGATGAAGAAGGCGATTGGTTCGCTGAACCAGAACCTGAACGGGTTCGATGCAAGCTGTTTTGACGGTGTGTATGTCACCGGCGACATCACGGCCGCCGATATCACGCGTCTGAATTCCAACCGCGTCGGTGGCGATGAAAACCAGGAAGACACCTCGCGCCTGGCGCTTCCCAACTCCCAGGAATAAGGCCCCTTTGCATTTATGACCGACAAGACACCTCGCCCTCCCTTGCACCGCGATACGCTGGCCGTGCGTGAAGCGGTAGCGCGCAGCCAGTACGGCGAAAACTCGGAGGCCCTGTTCCTCACCAGCGGCTATGTGCAGCCTTCCGCTGCCGCTGCGGCTGCGCGATTTGCCGGCGACGAAGAAGGGTTTACCTACGGCCGCTACGGCAACCCCACGGTAGCCAGTTTCGAGCAGCGCTTGGCTGCACTGGAAGGCACTGAGGCCTGCATGTCCACTGCGTCGGGCATGTCGGCCATTTTGATGATGTGCATGGGCTTGCTGAAGGCGGGCGACCATGTGGTGTGCTCGCAGTCCATGTTTGGCTCGACCATCAAATTGATTGGTTCGGATCTGGCCAAGTTCGGCGTGGAGTCGAGCTTTGTGCCGCAAACCGACGTGGCCGCATGGCGTGCAGCGGTCAAGCCCAACACGCGCTTGCTGTTTGCCGAAACCCCGACCAACCCGCTGACCGAGGTGTGTGACATCCGCGCGCTGGCCGACATTGCGCACAACGCCGGCGCCTTGCTGGCGGTGGACAACTGCTTTGCTACGCCCGCTTTGCAGCGGCCGGCAGCGCTGGGTGCCGACATCATCATGCACTCCGGCACCAAGTACCTGGACGGGCAGGGGCGTGTGATGGCAGGTGCCTTGTGCGCCAGCCAGAAGCTGGTGACGGAGCAATTTTTGCCGGTGCTCAAGAGCGCAGGCATGACCCTGGCACCCTTCAATGCCTGGGTGGTGCTGAAGGGGCTGGAGACGCTGGATATTCGGATGCAGGCGCAGTCGGCCAATGCCCTCAAGCTGGGGCAGTGGCTGGAGCAGCATCCGGCGGTGCAGCGCGTGTTTTACCCGGGCCTTGCCAGCCACCCGCAGCATGCCTTGGCGATGCAGCAACAAGGTGGTTGCGGCGGTGCCGTGCTGTCGTTTGAGGTCAAGGCCGCCGACGCGGAGCAGGCCCGCGCGCGGGCTTTTCACGTGCTCGACAGCATGGAAGTGCTGTCACTCTCCACCAACCTGGGTGACACCAAAACTTTGGTGGCGCACCCCGCCAGCACCTCGCACGGCCGCCTGACCGAAGCGCAGCGCGCGGCAGCCGGCGTGACCCAGGGCCTGATCCGCGTGGCGGTCGGGCTCGAGCACATTGATGACATCACCGCCGATCTGGCGCGTGGACTGGAAACCCTTTGATATGACCAAAACCCGTACCCGCTTTGCCCCGTCGCCCACCGGCTTCATTCACCTGGGCAACATTCGCTCGGCTCTGTACCCGTGGGCATTTGCCCGGTCTACCGGGGGTGATTTCATCCTGCGTATTGAAGACACCGACGTGGAGCGCTCCTCGCAGGCCGCCGTGGATGTGATCATTGAAGGCATGGCCTGGCTGGGACTGAACCACGACGAAGGCCCGTTCTACCAAATGCAGCGCATGGACCGCTACAAGGAAGTGCTGGCGCAAATGCAAGCGCAAGGCCTGGTGTACCCGTGCTACATGTCGATGGCCGAGCTCGACGCACTGCGCGAAAAGCAGATGGCGGCCAAAGAAAAACCCCGTTACGACGGTACCTGGCGGCCAGAGCCCGGCAAGACCTTGCCGGCGATTCCCGATGGCGTGAAGCCGGTGTTGCGTTTTAAGAACCCCCAAGGCGGCGTGGTGGCTTGGGATGACAAGGTAAAGGGGCGCGTGGAGTTCAGCAACGACGAACTCGACGACCTGGTGATTGCGCGGCCCGATGGCACGCCCACCTACAACTTCTGTGTGGTGGTGGACGACATGGACATGGCCATCACCCACGTGATTCGCGGGGATGACCACGTCAACAACACGCCACGTCAGATCAATATCTTTAAGGCACTGGGCAAAGAGCCGCCGGTGTATGCCCATCTGCCCACCGTGCTGAACGAGCAGGGCGAAAAGATGAGCAAGCGCAATGGCGCCAAGCCGGTGACCCAGTACGCTGCCGAAGGTTATCTGCCGGACGCCATGGTGAATTACCTGGCGCGTCTGGGCTGGAGCCACGGCGATGACGAAATCTTCTCGCGCACCCAGTTTCTGGAGTGGTTCAACCTGGACCACCTGGGCCGTAGCGCCGCGCAGTTTGACGAGGCCAAACTGCGTTGGGTGAACGCGCAGCACTTGAAGGCCATGACGGGCGACGCGCTGGCTCCGTTAGTTGCCGAGCAATTGAGCAAGCGCGCTGTCACCACCGATGCGCGGCTACCGCGCCTGTGCGATTTGCTGAAAGACCGCTGCGACACCACGGTGGCGCTGGCCGACTGGGTTGCCCGCTTCTACGCGGACGTGGTTCCGTCCGAGGCGGAATTGGCACAGCACGTCACCGAGGCCGTAAAGCCGGCGGTTGCCATGCTCCAAGAAAAGCTGTCTGCCTGTGCTTGGGACAAGGCCAGCATTGCGGCAGTGATCAAGGAAGTGCTGGGCGCCACCGGCTTGAAAATGCCGCAACTGGCCATGCCGGTGCGCGTGCTCGTAATGGGTACCGCGCAGACGCCATCGCTGGATGCGGTGTTGGAATTGAGTGATCGCGAAAAAGTTATCGCAAGGCTTGCAAAGTACTGAAAAACTTGTATATAATTTGAGGCTCGGAAGATGAGAACGGTGCTTAGCAATGCGAAGCGCAAGACTCAGGATTAGGGGGTATAGCTCAGCTGGGAGAGCGCTTGCATGGCATGCAAGAGGTCAGCGGTTCGATCCCGCTTACCTCCACCA
>ERZ1034361.369-NODE-369-length-30512-cov-8.777460_pt1 | contig 30512 bp, 21 predicted proteins | sample MGYA00520617_ERZ1034361 | MGnify/ENA primary metagenome ERZ1034361 (study PRJEB33736, sample SAMEA104284507) | Azolla filiculoides | biome: Urban; feature: Water surface; material: Ditch water | place: Netherlands | collected 2015-10-28 | depth 0-0.1 m ...
GATAGGTGCCCTAATGCTGCATTTGCTTCGGCGGCAGCCTGCTTAACTAGGGCTAGTGCGCGCACGAGGCTCGTGTAGGTGCCGATGGTCTTACCGGTAATCGGGTAATTCTCAATCGCCCGAAGGGTATGAATACCCCAGAAGACTGCTTCTGGAATCTCAGCCTCTCCCAACAAATCATGCTCAATACGAAACTGACTCATGGCGCACTCCCTGGAAGCACAAAGCGGATGACATAGACCATCGGATTCTTAACGGATTAAATACAGTTAATCAGCGCACACAATCGACATAGTAGGCAGTCTTGCCATCCTTCTCGCCTTTGACGAGACCGTGCACATCTGTTTCAAAACCCGGGAAACGCTCATTAAACTCACGCGCGAACTGTAAATAATTAACAATGGTTTTGTTGAAACGCTCACCCGGAATCAGCAGTGGAATACCAGGCGGATAGGGCGTTACCAACATGGCGGTAATACGGCCTTCCAGATCGTCAATGGCCACGCGCTCAATCTCGCGGTGCGCCATTTTGGCAAACGCATCGGCCGGCCGCATCGCGGGGACCATTGGCGATAGATACATCTCGGTCGTCAGACGGGCAACATCGTTGGCCTTGTAAACATCATGGATTTGCTGACACAGATCGCGCAAACCAACCCGCTCATAACGCGGATGTTTCTGACAGAACTCCGGCAGCACCTTCCACAATGGCTGGTTCTTGTCGTAGTCGTCCTTAAACTGCTGCAACTCGGTCACCATCGTATTCCAGCGGCCCTTGGTGATGCCGATCGTGAACATAATGAAGAACGAGTACAGGCCACACTTCTCGACGATCACACCGTGCTCGGCCAAGTACTTGGTCACGATGGCGGCCGGAATACCGATGCCTTCTGAAAAAGCACCGTCAACGTCGAGCCCCGGTGTGATGATGGTTGCCTTGATTGGGTCAAGCATGTTGAAGCCATCGGCCAGTTGACCGAACCCGTGCCAGCGCTCACCCGGTTTCAGCATCCATGCTTCGCGCTCCTCGATACCTTCTTCGGACAAGTCATCCGGACCCCAGACCTTGAACCACCAGCCTTCGCCCCACTCCTCATCAACTTTGCGCATGGCGCGGCGGAAATCGAGTGCTTCGGCAATAGACTCTTCCACCAGCGCTGGGCCGCCGGGCTCTTCCATCATCGCAGCTGCCACATCGCACGAGGCGATAATGGCGTACTGCGGTGACGTTGATGTATGCATCAGATAGGCTTCGTTGAACACATCGCGATCCAGCTTGCGCTCGTCCGAATCCTGAACAAGGATCTGCGAAGCCTGGCTCAAACCGGCCAGCAACTTGTGTGTCGACTGCGTCGAGAAAACCATCGACTCTTTACAACGCGGACGGTCTGCGCCTATGGCGTGATAATCACCATAGAAGTCATGGAACGCCGCGTGCGGCAGCCAGGCTTCATCAAAGTGCAGCGTATCGATCTTACCGTCGAGCATTTCCTTGATTTCTTCGACATTGTAGAGAATACCGTCGTAGGTCGATTGGGTAATTGTCAGCACCCGCGGTTTAGCACTTTTATCGGTAATAAACGGATTGGCAGCAATCTTCTTCTGGATGCTTTCCCAAGAAAACTCAGTCTTCGGAATCGGCCCAATGATGCCGAAGTTGTTGCGGGTCGGCATCAGAAATACGGGGACAGCGCCACACATGATGATCGAGTGCAGTACTGATTTGTGGCAGTTCCGATCAACCACCACAATGTCGCCCGGCGCCACGGTGGAGTGCCAGACGATCTTGTTCGACGTCGATGTGCCGTTGGTCACAAAGTACAGATGATCACAATTGAAGATACGGGCGGCATTTCGCTCGGAGGCGGCTACCGGGCCCGTATGGTCCAGCAGCTGCCCAAGCTCTTCCACAGCGTTACAGACGTCGGCGCGCAGCATGTTTTCACCGAAAAACTGATGGAACATCCGACCAACTGGGCTCTTCAGGAAAGCGACACCACCCGAGTGCCCAGGGCAGTGCCACGAATACGAACCATCTGCTGCGTAATGCGTCAGCGCACGAAAAAAGGGCGGCGGCAAAGAATCCAAATAAGCCTTTGACTCACGCACAACATTACGCGCGATAAATTCCGGCGTGTCTTCATACATATGAATAAAACCATGCAGTTCACGCAGGATGTCATTCGGTATGTGACGTGATGTACGCGTTTCGCCATGCAGAAAAATCGGGATTTCAGCATTCTTGTAACGAATCTCTTCGACAAAGCCACGCAATTCGGCAATCGTCTTTTCTTCGTCATTCAATAGCTCTTCATCATCCACCGATAGAATAAAAGCCGATGCCCGACTCTGCTGCTGCGCAAACGATGTCAGGTCGCCGTAACTGGTAACGCCCAGCACTTCCATGCCCTCTTTTTCGATCGCTTCTGCTAGCGCACGAATTCCTAGGCCAGACGCATTCTCAGAACGGAAGTCTTCGTCAATAACAATGATTGGGAAATGAAATTTCATGGCAGCGGCTCCTAAGCCAGAAACAAACACCGCGTGCAGGCATCAGCCAAGGCACGCGGCGCGAAAACCAAAAGACTCGAGAGTCTAAAGCTTTAAATTTTCGGTAGTGTGACACCGACCTGACCCTGGTACTTACCACCACGATCTTTGTACGACGTCTCGCAAACTTCATCAGACTCGAAGAACAACACTTGTGCACAACCTTCGCCAGCGTAAATCTTAGCCGGTAGCGGTGTCGTGTTCGAGAACTCCAAGGTGACATAACCTTCCCACTCGGGTTCAAAAGGCGTCACGTTCACAATAATGCCGCAACGCGCATAGGTGCTCTTGCCGAGGCATACCGTCAGCACACTGCGCGGGATGCGAAAATACTCAACCGTACGCGCCAGTGCGAACGAGTTCGGTGGAATGATGCAAACATCCGACTCGATTTCCACGAAAGACTTTGGATCGAAGGCCTTCGGGTCAACAACGGTGCTGTTGATATTAGTGAACACTTTGAATTCACGAGCACAACGGATGTCGTAGCCGTAGCTGGAAGTGCCGTAGGAAACGATCTTCTGACCGTTTACTTCACGCACGAGTTCCGGTGAAAAAGGCTCGATCATGCCCTCTTGTTCGGCCATGCGACGGATCCACTTGTCAGACTTGATGCTCATACCAGCTCCAACACTCTCCCCCTGGGGGGAATTCGGTTCATAAAGGTTCACAAAATTGGCAGAAATTGTACCGCGATCAAAGCAAAATCAGGGACAAATCAAGGGCAAATCGGCTTATTCAATGACGATTTTGGGGAATTTATGGCTGGTATCCCTAGCTCTGGCTGCAACGGCGCCCGCCACCTTGAGCGCAATGTCCAGGTACAGCTTGCTAATAGCACAATCCGGATCTGCCGCCACAATGGGCTGGCCAGCATCTAGCCCGACCCGAATGCGCAGATCCAGCGGCAATTTACCCAACAAGGGCACCTGGTAATCCGCGCCCAAGACTTCCCCACCACCTTCACCGAAAATCGGCTCGGCATGCCCGCAATTGCTGCAGATATGCATCGACATATTCTCGACGATGCCCAGAATTGGTACGCCCACCTTTTCGAACATGCGAATCCCCTTGCGAGCATCCAGTAGTGCAATGTCTTGTGGCGTCGTCACAATCACGGAACCTGTCACCGGCACCTTCTGGGCCAATGTCAGCTGGATATCACCTGTGCCCGGTGGCATATCGACCACCAGATAATCCAGCTCCCCCCAAAGCGTATCGCGCAACAACTGCTCTAGCGCAGAGGTCACCATCGGGCCACGCCAGACCATCGGGGACTCAGCGTCCACCAGAAAACCTATAGACATCAATGCGATACCGTGCGCCCGCAACGCCTCGATGTGCTTACCATCAGGTGAATGCGGTTGCTGCCCACCAACCCCCAACATCTGGGGAATCGAAGGCCCATAGATATCTGCATCCAGCAAACCGACCTTAGCGCCATGCCGCGACAATGCCAGCGCCAGATTCACTGCGGTACTGCTCTTACCGACACCGCCTTTACCAGAAGCAACAGCAATCAGATTCTTGACGCCCTTGAGCAACGGCAGATTGCGCTGCACTACATGTGATTCGATCGCGCTCTGAACTTCAACCTCAACGGGCGTCTGGCCTACAGCCGATTTGAGTGCCTCTAGAATTCGTTCACGGATTTCTCCGGCAACCAGCGCGACGGGGTATCCCACACGTACCCGAACCTGTAACTGGCTATTAGCGTAAGTTAGCGCACCTTCAACCTGGTTCGCCGTCCAATAGGGCTTTTCGGTGATCGGATCAACCAGCGTTGCTAGAACGTCACTGGCACGGGCCAGCAAGTCGTTTTGTTCAGAGGGGCTCATGGGTACTCCGTTGGCAAGGGGGCAATAACCGGTTCTCACCTGCGTTGGGCGAGATCTCGTCGATCGGGTCGATTTTACGCCCGTTTTTTAGCAAATTCGAAGGCCATGTTATGCAAAAACCCCTGTCAGAGCGCCCTGATCGGCTAAAATCACGCCCATGAAACGTTCTCTGCTTGTTACTTCCGCGCTGCCCTACGCGAACGGGGCCATCCACCTCGGTCATTTGGTCGAATATATCCAGACAGACATCTGGGTACGCTTCCAGAAACTGATTGGCAACCAGGCAACCTATGTGTGCGCCGATGACACCCATGGCACCCCGATCATGCTGCGCGCTGAAAAGGAAGGCATCACGCCGGAAGCTTTGATCGCTCGCGTCCACAATGAGCATTTGCGCGACTTCACTGGTTTTCATATTAATTTTGATCTGTACCACTCGACCCACAGCGACGAGAACCGTGAGTGTGCCGAAACGATCTACCGCAATTTACAAGCCGCTGGCTTGATTGATGTCCGCGAAATCGAGCAGTATTACGATCTGGAAAAGGGCATGTTCCTGCCCGACCGTTTTATCAAAGGCGATTGCCCTAAGTGTGGGGCAGCCGATCAGTACGGTGACAACTGTGAATCCTGTGGCGCTGCTTACACGCCTTCTGATCTGAAGAACCCGCGCTCAGCCGTGTCCGGCAGTGTCCCCGTACTGAAACCCTCGCAACACTACTTCTTCAAGCTCTCAGACCCACGCTGCCAGCAGTTCCTGCGTGACTTCACGCGCAGCGCTCCTGATGGCATTCCGGTGCTACAACACGAAGCCGCCAACAAGATGCAGGAATGGCTAGGTGCCGCTGGCGAAAACAAGCTAAGCGACTGGGATATCTCACGTGATGCGCCCTATTTCGGCTTTGCCATTCCGGATGCACCGGGCAAGTACTTCTATGTCTGGCTCGATGCGCCCATCGGCTATATGGGCGCTTTCAAGGCGCTCGCTAAAAAGGAAGGCCTGGATTTTGACGCCTACTGGAAACCGGGTTCGCAAACCGAGCTGGTCCACTTTATCGGCAAAGATATCCTTTATTTCCATGCGCTCTTCTGGCCAGCCATGCTGCATGAAGGCGGCTTCCGTGTGCCAACGCGCATCTGTGCCCACGGCTTCCTGACCGTTGATGGTGCCAAGATGTCAAAATCGCGTGGCACCTTCATTACCGCAGAAAGTTATCTGCAACAGAAGCTCAACCCCGAGTGGCTGCGTTACTACTTTGCCAGCAAGCTCAACGGCACCATGGAAGATATCGACCTGAACCTCGATGACTTTATCGCCAAGGTGAATAGCGACCTAGTTGGAAAGTACGTCAACATCGCCAGCCGCTGCGCCGGCTTTATCCGTAAGCAGTTTGATGGTGCCCTTGGCGAAACTGATCGTGCAGTTTTCGATCGCATCGTCACCGACGAAGCCCTGGCTGAAATCGCCGCTGCTTTCGAAGCGCGCGACAGTGCCCGAGCACTTCGTCAGATCATGCATCTGGCCGACGAAGCTAACCTGTACGTCAATGACAAACAGCCCTGGTTACTGGCTAAGGATCCGGAACAGCGTGCGCAACTACACCAAGTTGCCAGCACGGCACTCAACCTGTTCCGCAGCCTCACCGTCCTACTGAAACCTGTGCTGCCCGCCCTATCGAGCCAGGTTGAGGCTTTCTACAACGCAACGCCATTGGTCTGGGCTGATGCCCGCAACCCGCTGGCGGCAGGCCATCGTATTAACGATTACGCTCATTTGATGAACCGGATTGAACGCCCCATGGTTGACTCGCTGATTGCCGCTAACAGCGATTCGCTGCAAGCGACCGAACCCGCTAAAGTGGACAAAAAAACTGATGCCAAGCAGGCTGCACAAAAACAGGTCAAAGCAGAGGAAGCCAAAGCGGGTGGCAACGAACACATCAGCATTGATGACTTCACCAAAGTCGACCTCCGCATCGCACGAATTGTGAATGCCGAGCATGTCGAAGGCGCTGACAAGCTTATCCGCCTGCAACTGGACATTGGCGAGACCGAGAACGGTGCGCCTAAGCACCGCCAAGTCTTTGCCGGCATCAAATCTGCGTACGATCCAACCCAGCTGGTCGGTCGTCTCACGGTGATGGTTGCCAATCTGGCCCCACGCAAGATGAAGTTTGGCATGTCCGAAGGCATGGTGCTTGCCGCTTCGGGTACGGATGATAAACACCCCGGTCTCTTTATCTTGAGCCCTGATGCTGGCGCTCAACCGGGCATGCGCGTTAAATAACCGGTTACACTATAGGGAATTAAGTTGCGCCCCTCATAAAACAAAAATCTCCGGGGCGCCTAAAAAGCACCGGGGAGGGCGCAATGAGTGAGGCAGAAGTCGGGGAATTAAAGCAGCCAGAGTCGGCGTTTTCAGGGAAAGCCACCAGCAAATACCCCCTTGCCCGCTTTCATCCCAAGCTGCTTGATTGCTTCAAGGATTACACGCCGGAGCTCCTCGTCAAGGACATGGCTGCCGGCGTGACGGTCGGCGTTCTTGCGCTACCGCTTGCCATTGCGTTCGCAATCGCTTCGGGATGCTCCCCTTCTGCCGGCATCTGGACCGCAATTGTTGCCGGACTGATCATCTCTCTTCTGGGTGGCTCACGCGTTCAGATCGGCGGCCCGACAGGCGCCTTCATACCCATTGTTTTCGGCATCGTCAGCATTTACGGCTTCCAGAATCTCATGGTTGCCACAATCATTGCAGGCGTTCTGCTATTCATAATGGGCCTGACCAAGATGGGCGTTCTGATCCGGTTTATACCGATCAGCGTAGTCATCGGCTTTACGAACGGTATCGCTGTCGTCATATTCATGAGCCAGATCAAAGACTTCTTTGGCCTACAGATACCGAACATGCCGGCCGAATTTTTTGAGAAGATGGAAACCCTCTGGGCCTACGCCAGCACCATGCAGGCGCCCACGGTAACCATGTCTGCCATCTCGCTCATTGCGCTGATTCTCTGGAATAAACGCGCTAGTCACTGGATACCGGCGCTTGGCAAAATCCCCGGCCCACTGGTATTGCTGCTGGTAGCAACCGGTTTGCAAGCCCTGTTTGCTTTCCCGGTGGAAACCATTGGTTCGAAATTCGGTGGCATTCCACGTGACATTCCAGCGTTAACGCTGCCGACTTTCTCGCTGTCTGCACTCAATCAACTGATTCAGCCCGCCATCGCCATTGCATTGCTAGGTGCCATTGAATCCCTACTCTCTGCGCGCGTAGCAGATGCTGCGATTGACGATCGCCACGATCCCAACCAGGAACTGATGGCACAAGGCATTGCCAATATCGTAGCGCCCCTATTCGGCGGCTTTGCTGCTACCGGCGCCATTGCCCGCACCTCAACCAATGTACGAGCCGGCGGTCGTTCACCGATTTCCGGTATTTGCCATTCGCTAACGCTACTACTCGTGGTTGTCATTGCAGCGCCTGCGGCGATCTATGTGCCACTGCCGGCGCTCTCTGCCATTCTGATGCTCGTCGCCTGGAACATGGGTGAGTGGCATGCCTTCACAGAACTTCGCCGCTTTACCATCCCATACCGTGCCATACTACTTTCTACTTTTATCGTCACGGTTGTTTTTGATCTGACTCTCGCGGTTGAACTCGGCATGATTCTCGCCTGCCTATTCTATTTGTACCGTATGTCTGAACTGACCCAGGTCGAACGTATTCCTCTAGAGGATTATTACGGATCAGGCGCCATCGATAATGCTGGCGGTCAGCAACGTATTGCCGCCTACCGTATTTACGGCTCACTTTTCTTTGCAGCCATTAGCAAACTTGAGGCGCTTCTCGAAAGCCAGGATGCCATGGCGCGCGTGCTTGTGCTCGACATGACGAAGATGGTATCTCTCGACACAACAGGACTCGATTTATTACAAACGCTGGAACGAACACTCGGCAAACGGGGTGGCAAGCTAATTCTCTCAGGGCTAAATGCACAACCTGCTTCTCTTGTCGAACGCTCTGGATTTGCCGCGGCTCTAGGCCCTCACGGCATCAGTCTGAGCTTAACGGATGCGTTGTTGCGCGCCCAACTGATAATCCAATCGGACCCGCTCGTTGCCGAGCAAACTGCGTAACGCATCTAGCAAATCGGTATCTGGTCGTACACGTAAACCATCGCCAACTTCCAATACCGCTTCAGCAGCGCCATTACTATAGGTCAGACTTACGGGGCAGCCTCGTGCCGTTGGCGCTGTAGTGGCCTCTGCCAATTGGGCAAAAGGTTGCAACAGGTCGTATAGACGGCGAACGCCGCCTAGTGCACGAATATCCAATCCCCGTAGATCGATACGCAATGCGTGGGCCCACTGAGCACGAGCCTCGTTAAAAGTCATAAGACGATCTACGCCCAGCTTAAGGGCATCGCGGAATTCATCTCGGCTCACTTTACCTTCAACGAGCAATAATTCATCCATACGCAGCTTATGTCGTTGCGCATCGAACAGCTCACTGAATACAGCTGCCTCGATTCGTCCCTCACCATCATCCAGCGTAACGAAAGCCATTTTGCCTCGACGCGTCATCTGCGTCCGTACGTCCGTCACAATTCCCGCCACCAGCGTAGTATCTCTACCCGCTTCCAGACGACCGATCGGCATTGGGCACATAGGCCGGACTTCAGCACGGACAATATCGAAAGGATGTGCCGAGAAGAAGAAGCCAAGCGCCGCCTTCTCTTCAATCAAACGCTGCCGCTCGGACCAACGCGGATAGCTCTGCGCGTCTGCATTGCCAGAACGAGGTTGCGTTTGAGGCGCCGAAAGATCATCCATGCCGAACAGGCTGTTCTGATGCGCATTAGCCGCTGCCTGTTCAGCCGTTTCCACAGCCAAAGCCACTTGCGACAATACGCGCGAACGCTCGGCGTCCAAAGCATCAAATGCGCCAGCACGGACCAGCGCCTCCATGGCGCGGCGGTTCACAACTCGACGGTCTACGCGCTGGCAGAAATCGAAAATGTCCTTGAAGGGCCCGGCGGCCTTACGCGCTGCAATGATGGCATTAACGGCATTCTCACCCGTGCCTTTAACAGCACCCAACCCATAGCGGATTGTCTGTGCATCGACCGGCGCAAAACGGAATTCGGAATGATTAACGTCCGGGCCAAGAATCGTCAGGCCATTTGCCTTGGCATCGTCGTGGAAAATTTTCACCGTATCGGTGCTATCCATATCGGAAGACAATGTCGCGGCCATGAACGCGGCCGCGTGGTGTGCCTTCAGCCAGGCAGTGTGATACGTCACTACGGCGTAAGCAGCCGTATGCGATTTATTAAAGCCGTACTCGGCAAACTTTTCCATCAGATCGAAAAGCTGCATAGCCAGCCTTTCGTCGATCGCACTCTGTTTAGCACCTTCACGGAAAATATCGCGGTGCTCTGCCATTTCTTCGGGTTTTTTCTTACCCATTGCCCGCCGCAGCATATCGGCTGCACCCAGCGTATAACGACCGATCAGCTGGGAAATCTGCATCACTTGTTCCTGATACACGATCACGCCATAGGTCGGCGTCAAACAGGCCTTAAGCGACTCATGGAAATATTCGATTTTCTGCAGGCCTTTTTTGCGCAGAATAAAGTCATCTACCATGCCCGAGCCCAATGGGCCCGGACGATAAAGCGCCAGCACAGCAATAATGTCTTCAAAACGATCGGGGGCCAGCTTCTTAAGCAGCTTCTTCATGCCCTCCGATTCCACCTGGAAGATGGCAGTCGTATTGGCATCCTTGAGTATCTGATAGGCCTTCGGATCATCAAAGGCCAGTGCATTCAAATCCGGGCGTTCACCCGTTAGCCGCGCCACATAATCCAGCGCCAGTTCGATAATCGTCAGATTGCGTAAGCCGAGGAAGTCAAACTTCACAAGGCCGACCTTTTCCACATCGTCTTTGTCGTACTGACTCACAACGGCATCGCCGCCTGGCTGCGTGTAGAGCGGACAGAAGTCCGTTAGCTTACCCGGCGCAATCAGAACACCACCCGCATGCATACCCACGTTACGCGTTAGGTCTTCCAGTTTGTTCGCCAGCGTAAAGAGTTCTTTGACTTCCTCTTCGCGCTCGTAACGTTCCTGCAACTGCGGTTCGGCGGAAAGCGCTTCAGCAAGAGAAACGGGCCGGTTCTGCACAACGGGAATCAGCTTTGATAGCTGATCGCAGAAGTTGTAAGGCAGATCTAATACGCGGCCTGCGTCACGAATCACCGCCTTGGAAGACATCGTGCCGAAAGTGGCAATCTGCGACACGGCGTCAGCGCCATATTTGTCGCGAACGTACTCAATCACCTTCCAGCGATTGTCCTGGCAGAAATCGATATCGAAGTCAGGCATCGATACGCGTTCCGGATTCAGGAAACGTTCGAACAGCAAGGCATACGCCAACGGATCCAGATCGGTAATACCAAGAGAATAGGCAACCAGCGATCCCGCACCTGAACCCCGGCCCGGCCCCACTGGAACCCCATTGTTTTTAGCCCAATTAATGAAGTCGGCCACAATCAAGAAGTAACCGGGAAACCCCATCTGGACGATAGTCTTGCACTCAAAATCCAGCCGCTCATCGTATTCGACCTGGCGTGTAGCACGCACAGCTTCATCCGGATAAAGCTGCTGGAGTCGAATAGCCAGGCCTCGGCGCGCCTCGGCAATCAGAAACTCATCAAAACCCTCGCCATTCGGCGTTGGAAAATCCGGAAGGAAACTCTTGCCCAGCGTCAGCGTCACGTTACAACGACGCGCCACTTCAAATGCATTGGTCAGCGCCTGCGGCATATCCGAAAAACGCTCGGCCATATCGGCACGCGTCTGGAAATACTGCTGCTCGGTAAACACGCGTGGCCGACGTTTATCGGCCAACGTATATCCCGTGGCAATACATACGCGCGCATCGTGCGCACGAAAATCGTCTCGGTCAATAAACTGTACCGGGTGCGTTGCTACCAATGGCACATCGGCATCTAGCGATAACTGCGCCGTTTGCGCTACCAGAATCTCTTCATCCGGATGACCATAACGCTGAACTTCTAAATAATAGCCAGTACCAAAAATTGTTTTCCAGGCCGATATCCTGTGTGCCGCTTCATCTATACGACCCTGCAGAATTGCTTTGCCCACGTCGCCTTCGGCAGCACCAGACAATGCAATCAATCCATCACAGCCGACTTCGTTGAACCAGGCAGGATCCAGCACCACGCGTTCGCGACGGCCTTGGCAGAGCGCGCCCCGACTCAGCAGCTCACAGAGCTGGCGATATCCCTCATTGTTACGACACAACAACAAGAGTCGGGATGCTTCTTCGGGCTCCTGGGGGTTGCCCACCCAGATATCGGTACCCAGCAGTGGCTTAATACCGGCTTTGCGTGCGGCCTGATAGAACTTCACCAATCCGAATGCATTGCCCAGATCAGTCAACGCCAGCGCCGGTTGTCCATCATCGCGCGCGCGCGACACTGCTTTATCGATACGAACAATACCGTCCGTGATCGAATACTCGGAATGAAGGCGCAGATGAACGAAATCAGGCAGCATCAGCACAGCGTATCCGGTTAACCGGGCAGCTCGATTCCCTTCAAACGTCTATAGGCAGACACGGCGTACGAGTCTGTCATACCCGCAATCATATCCGCAACCTGTAACAAACGGAGATAGTTACTGTCGCCTGCCGTACGAGCAAAGTCTTCAGGCAACAAATTGGCCCAGACACGGTTACGGGCAGTTTGCGGGCCACAGGCACCGGCCACATATCCATCCAGCAATCCGCTGATAACTTCATAACCCGCCGCCATCACTTCCATTACCTGGCGGGCGTTATAAATCTGCTCTTCGGCGACTTTACGCACCGTTTGCAAAGTTTCACCTACCGGTGACACATCAAACAATGCATGGTCAAAACTACCATCGAGAATCGCTGCTTCATTTTCAAGAAAAATTCGCGCAGCTTCATCGACCAATCGCCCAATTGCACGCGCGCGCAAGTACTCAATACGCCGCTTAGGGTCTTCCAAATGTTTTAGTCGCGAGGCAGCGTCTATACCGCCCGCCAGATCCAGCAGCAACTCTTCGGCCAGCTCGGGAGAGACACAGCCTTGCTGCACACCATCTTCAATATCGACCACCAGGTAACAGGTATCATCCGCCGCTTCCACAAGGAAAGTTAACGGATGCCGAAACCATGCGCCCTCCGAACGTGGAATCAGTCCCACGGTATTTGCTACCTCGGCAAAAAGCCCCGCCTCGGCCTGAAAATAACCAAACTTTCGCGCGCTTTTTCCTGCCAGCGGTTCTGCCAGATGAGAACGTCGCGGATACTTGGCAAAGGTCGCCAAGACAGCACAGGTCAGTTGCAACCCACCTGGGTTCGTCGGATTCTGCAAGTGCGTCAGAATACGGAAGCCCTGTGCATTGCCCTCATAATTTAACAAATCAGCGCGTTGATCCGGATCTAATCCGGCCAGATAAGCACTGTGCGAGGCAAACCAGGCACGCATGGCGTCTTCGCCCGCGTGGCCAAACGGTGGATTACCTATATCGTGCGCCAGACAGGCGGCTGCCACCACGGCACCAAAATCGGATGGGTGCACTTCCGGCGCCAAACCATGACGATCGACAATCGCCCGTCCCACCATCGATCCCAATGAACGGCCCACGCACGATGCCTCCAGACTATGGGTCAACCGTGTACGCACATAGTCACTTTGCGCTAAAGGGAATACCTGCGTTTTATCTTTGAGGCGACGCAGCGCAGATGTAAACACAATACGATCATAGTCTTGCTGGAAACGACTGCGATCTGGCGAGTGCCCGGCAACATGCTCGGCAGCAGCGCCCAGACGCTCTGGGGATAACAGCTTCAGCCAGCGTTCCTGCACACTCATCATGCTGCCTCCAGTTTGGCATACGCCAACGCAAGCCACTTTGTGCCCGCTTGTCCAAACCGCACCTGCACACGCGCTTCGTCGCCCCGGCCTTCTGCCGAAAGAATAACGCCCGCACCAAACTTGGCATGCACCACACTCTGCCCCACATGAAACCCACCGGCACTCTCGGCTGCACCCGCAGCGCGTGCCGAAACACGCGTTGCCATATCAACCGCCGGCGCATCTGACCAACCGGTACTGTAGCTACCCGCAGACCAGGCCGGCACGGTATTAATCCGTTGCAGGAGCGCTTCTGGCAACTCGTCGAGAAACGATGATGGCAAGCAGTAGCGCGTCTGCCCATGCAGCATACGAGTCTGCGCGTGACACAGATACAAGCGCTGGCGGGCCCGGGTAATAGCCACATACATCAGCCGCCGCTCCTCTTCGAGGCCGTCGCGCGCCATCATGGCATTTTCGTGCGGGAACAGACCCTGTTCCAGCCCCACAATAAAGACTGCAGAAAATTCCAGGCCTTTGGCCGAGTGCACCGTCATCAGCTGAACAGCTTCATCCTGATCGCCGGCCTGATGCTCGCCGGCCTCTAGTGCTGCGTGAGCCAGGAAATCAGCCAGCAGACTTGTCGCCTCGCCGGTTTCCCGATCAATGTTATGCGCCGCTTCCGGATCATCGGCAAAAGTTGCTGCTGCATTGACCAGTTCTTCCAGGTTCTCCAGGCGGTCCTGTCCATCTTTTTCTGCCTGGTAATGCTGCCGCAATCCCGAACGGTCCAGCAGATGATCAATCACCTCCGGCAACGTCAACCCCGAGGTTTCAACGCGCAACCCTTCAATCAAACGAATGAACTGACTAACAGCCGTACCCGCTTTACCGGTCAAACTGGCCGCAGCGTTATAGAGACTACTATTCAACTGACGCGCTTCAACCTGCAAAGCTTCTAGGCTGCGCGCGCCAATACCGCGCGTCGGGAAATTCACGACACGTAAAAATGCCGTGTCATCATCCTGATTTGCAATCAGGCGCAGATAGGCCAAGGCATGCTTCACTTCCAGTCGCTCGAAAAAGCGCAGACCACCATACACACGGTAAGCAATACCCGCCTGAAAGAGTGCATGTTCTAATACGCGTGACTGCGCGTTGGATCGATAAAGCAATGCCATCTGATGGCGCGACAATCCCTCTCGCGTCAGCTCTCTAATTTCATCAACGATGTAACGGGCTTCATCCAGATCAGACACGCCCTGGAAGACACGAATGAGTTCGCCTTCGCCCGCATCGGTCCAGAGATTTTTACCCAACCGATCTGCATTATTGGTAATGAGCGCATTGGCCGCCGTGAGAATGTTGCCGTGCGAGCGGTAATTCTGCTCTAGCCGGATCACATTGCCCTTAGCATAGTTGCGTTCGAAGGCCCGCATATTAGCGACATCGGCACCGCGGAACGCATAAATCGACTGGTCATCATCGCCCACGGCAAAAATGACCGTTTGTGGCCCGCACAACAACTGTAGCCAGGCGTATTGCAGCGGGTTGGTATCCTGGAACTCATCCACCAGAATGTGGCGGAACCGCTGTTGGTAATGAATCCTTAGCGCTTCATCCTGTTGCAGCAACTCATAGGCGCGCAACAGAAGTTCGGCAAAATCTACCGCACCTTCGCGCTGGCACTGCGCTTCGTATTCAGCGTAAATCTCAACCTTACGGCGCGTATGCGCATCGTGCGCTTCAGCTTGTCCGGAACGAATCCCCTGTTCTTTCAAGGCGTTGATGTAATGCATCATGTCGCGCGGCGGAAAACGCTCTTCGTCGACACCCATCGCCTTAATCAGACGTTTAATCGCTGCCTGCTGATCACCGGTATCGAGGATCTGGAACGTTTCCGGCAACCGCGCCGCCCGCCAGTGGGTCCGCAAAAGGCGATGGCACAAACCGTGAAATGTACCCACCCAGAGGCTGCGCACGTTAATCGGCACCATGGCCGACAACCGCGTCAGCATCTCGCGGGCGGCTTTGTTGGTAAACGTTACGGCCAGAATGCCTTGTGGCGAGACCTGCCCCGTCTGCATTAACCATGCAATTCGCGTTGTCAGCACCCGTGTTTTGCCTGAACCAGCGCCCGCCAGAATTAGACCATGCTCAGCCGGCAGACAAACTGCCTGTTTTTGTGGCTCGTTCAAGCCGTTCAGGAGGGGGTGCTCACCTAGCGCCCCAGCTCCGCCGACAGGCGCCCCGACTGGGCCGCCAAAGGCTTCTGGTATTGATGTAGCAGCGATGGAGGACGATGACGGAGCGTTCATAACCGTATTATCCGGCCAAAGGATTCCGTTTTCATAACGCCTTGTAATAAAAGATTCTTTTCAATAGACGTCAACATATCTTGAAGTCAGGCGTTATAACCTACATAATGTTGTGCAGTGCAACAAATCATCTTCCACGAAAAGACGGTTTGCATAAAAATCCGGCAGTCATCCACCGCCGACCCTAGGAGTACCCGTATGAAAAATCATAAAAATCAAAACGTTATCGCATCACCCGCCTATCCAGAGGTTCTGCCATGGTTTGCTCGCCGCGCCGGCATCGCTGAAGCGCGCGCCAAGGTGCTGTGGGATCTTACGTGCCAGGAATTAACGGACAAAAGCAATCCGAAAGCACGCATGGCGCGCTTTATCGAACGGATCGGTGAAGAGGCCGGTCTACCGATTACCCCTGATTACTCAGAACAACCCAATGGCTTTGGCTGGCTTTACAGCCACTACGGCCGTCTGGGTGACATGGCGCTAGTTGCTGGTGGTGCTTTTGCCAAGTTCTGGCAACAAGCAATGACCATACCCCAGCTAGCACGGTAAGCTGGCCGGCAAGCCCTTAGTCGGGTTGTTGATGGCGCTTGTGCGCGAATTGGCGCGCAGCGGCATCTGAGCGAACTACGCACATCGACAACCCGCCGAGAGTGTGTCCGGGCCGGTATAATCTGGCGTTTTGATGCTCTGATAACGATAAAACGCCATGCAGGAAAAATATCTGCCCGCCGACATTGAAACGGCCGCACAAACACACTGGCAGAATGCCCGCACCGATCTGGCTGTAGAAAAGCCCCAGGACCCCACGCGACCCAAATATTACTGTCTATCGATGTTCCCGTATCCCAGCGGCAAGCTGCACATGGGACACGTCCGCAACTACACCATCGGCGATGTACTGGCTCGTTACCATGGCATGCAGGGATACAACGTCCTGCAACCCATGGGTTGGGATGCCTTCGGCATGCCGGCTGAAAACGCCGCCCTACAGAACAACGTAGCACCCGCTAAATGGACCTACGAAAACATCGATGCCATGCGCGCCCAATTGCAGCGCCTGGGTTTCGCATTTGACTGGTCTCGTGAACTGGCCACCTGTACCCCCGAGTACTACCGCTGGGAACAATGGCTGTTTACCCGTCTCTATGAAAAAGGCCTGATCTACAAAAAGCTGGGTACCGTTAACTGGGACCCGGTTGATCAAACCGTACTGGCCAACGAACAAGTTATCGATGGTCGCGGCTGGCGCTCAGGGGCGCTCATCGAAAAACGTGAAATTCCCATGTACTACATGGCGATCACGAAATACGCCGACGAGCTACTGAACGATCTGGATAAACTCACAGGCTGGCCTGAACAGGTTCGCCTGATGCAGAAGAACTGGATCGGCAAAAGTGTTGGCGTCCGCTTTGCATTCCCGTATACGCAAGACGGTCAGGAAGAAAAGCTGTGGGTATTTACCACGCGTGCCGACACCGTGATGGGTGTCACCTATGTCGCTGTTGCACCAGAACACCCGCTGGCCCAGAAAGCCGCCGCACAAAACCCGGCCGTAGCCGCGTTCATCGCTGACTGCAAACAGGGTGGTGTCGCTGAAGCCGATCTCGCCACCATGGATAAATCTGGCGTGGATACCGGCATTAAGGTAACCCACCCACTCACCGGCGAACAAGTACCGGTCTGGGTCGGCAACTATGTATTGATGGGCTACGGTGATGGCGCAGTGATGGCTGTGCCAGCCCATGATGAACGCGATTTCGCTTTTGCCAAAAAATACGATCTCCCGATCAAGCAAGTGATCGCTGTTGAAGGCGAAAGTTTTGATACCGCTGCATGGCAGGAATGGTACGGCGATAAACAACGGGGCGTTTGCATCAGCTCTGGCAATTACGATGGCCTGAACCATCAGGATGCCGTTAACAAAATTGCCGCTGATCTTGTGGCCAAAAATCTGGGCGAAAAGAAAACCCAATTCCGTCTGCGCGACTGGGGCATCTCCCGTCAGCGTTACTGGGGCTGTCCGATTCCGATCATTCATTGCGACAGCTGTGGCGATGTGCTGGTGCCGGATGATCAACTACCTGTGGTACTTCCGGAGCAAGTGGAAATCACCGGTGCCGGCTCGCCATTAGCGCGCATGCCTGAGTTCTACGAAACCACTTGCCCGAAATGTGGCAAACCCGCCAAACGCGAAACCGATACGATGGATACCTTTGTGGAATCGTCGTGGTACTTCGTTCGTTATGCCAGCGCCAACAATCCACAAAAGATGGTGGACGAACGCGCAGCCTACTGGCTCAAAGGTGGTGTTGATCAATACATCGGTGGCATTGAACACGCCATCCTGCACCTGCTCTACGCCCGCTTCTTTACCAAGTTGATGCGTGACGTGGACCTCTTCAAAGACAACGGCTTCAGTCTTGATGAACCCTTCGCCAACCTGCTGACCCAAGGCATGGTGGTAGCGCCTACCTTCTACCGCGAAGCAGAGAACGGTAAGAAGCTCTGGTTCAACCCGGCCGACGTGGATGTCGCCACCGATGACCGCGGCCGCCCAACCGGTGCCAAGCTCAAAGCCGATGGCAAGCCGGTGGTGATCGGCGGCACGGAGAAGATGTCGAAGTCCAAGAACAATGGCGTCGATCCGCAAATTCTGATCGACCAATACGGCGCCGATACCGCCCGTCTGTTCATGATGTTTGCCAGCCCCCCCGACCAATCTCTGGAATGGTCTGACGCCGGTGTTGAAGGCGCCCACCGCTTCCTGCGCCGTCTGTGGAAACTCTCTTACGAACACGTCAACGGCGGTCTGGTTCCTGCTGCTGACGCCACTACAGCATTAAGCGATACGCAAAAAGAGCTGCGCCGCAAATTACATCAGACCATCCAGAAAGTGTCTGATGACTACGGTCGCCGTCAACAATTCAACACCGTTATTGCTGCCATCATGGAGCTGCTCAATGCCGCGGACAAAACAGCGCTAACCGATGAGTCCGGCCGCAGGCTGCGCCAGGAGCTTCTGGAAGCTGCCGTGCTGATGCTCTTCCCGATCGTGCCGCATATTGGCGAAGCCGTTTATGCAGAACTGAAGCCAGGGCAGAACGTTGCCACGCAACGCTTCCCGGTGTGTGATGCCGCTGCGTTGGTGCAATCGGAAATTGAACTGGTCTTGCAGATCAATGGCAAACATCGCGGCAGCATTCGCGTGGCTGCCGAAGCCGACAAAGCCACGATTGAAGCAACCGCATTGGCCAGTGAAGCCGCTCAGAAGCACCTCAATGGTGCCGCCCCCAAGAAGGTGGTCGTGGTGCCGGGCCGATTGGTTAACATTGTTGCCTAATCCTAAAGAGGCTAACTTATGATGCGTCTCCCTCATTTCACCGCACTGAATCGTCTGCTACTGACCATGCTGATGCTGGCCATTGTGGTCGGGTGTGGTTTCAAACTGCGAGGGGCCATCAGCGTTGATCTACCTTTCAAGACGGTCTATGTCTCCGGCGTGCCAGACACCTCACCATTTTCCCAAGTGCTCAAAGCCCAGTTGCGCGCCAACGGCATTGGCGTTGTTCCTGAGGAATACAAGGATCGCGCTGAAGTTATTCTGCGGGTGCTGGGCGATCAGCAAGCGAAAACCGTGCTGGCCGTTAATCCGAACGGCCTGGCCCGTGAATATCGCTTGAACTATCGTCTCGGCTTCAAAGTGGACTCAGGCTCGGGCATCGAACTCTACCCGGCAACCACGATCGAACTGAGCCGTGACATCTCCTTCAACCCGCAAACGGCACAGGAAGTCTTGTCGAAAGAACAGGAAGATGCCCTGCTGATTCGCGACATGCAAAACGATGCAGCCATTCAGGTAATGCAGCGACTCTCGACGATTCGCGTCCCTGCCGGTACGGTATTAACCGCACCGAGAAAGAAAGAGTCCGTCAGCAGCACCAAAGGCAAACAACAGTCCACTGCAACGCCTGAAGTACTCACTACCCCCACCGGCATGCAGCCGCTGGGCGGAGATGCGCAGTGAATCTGGGCGGCACAGACGGCACCGGTCGTCTGGCTGCCCATCTGAATGGACCGCTTGCGCCCATTTACGCCATTCACGGGGATGATCCCCTACTCGTCATCGAAGCAGCTGATGCCATTCGAACGGCCGCCCGCGCCAAAGGCTTTGACGAACGGGAAGTGCTCACTGTTAGCCATCCGTTTGACTGGAACCAGCTTGCCTACGCCACACAAGGCGGCTCCCTGTTTGGGGGCTGTAAACTGGTCGAGCTGCGTGTACCCACAGGCAAACTTGGCCGCGGTGGCCCGGAAGCCTTACAAGCACTCCTTGATCAAGCAGGCAGTACCGCAACCGATTATCTGATCCTGATGACGCTGCACGAATTTGGCTGGCGCGAACAGAAAACCGCCTGGTTCCAGAATTTTGTCAGTAGCAAAAATGCGATTGTTATTCCCTGCGTGCCTCCCGGCATCAAAGCCCTGCCGCGTTGGTTGGCAGAGCGCCTGGCCCGCCAGCAGCAATCTGCCCCACCGGATGCCCTTGAATACATTGCCCATCATGTTGAAGGCAATTTACTGGCCGCCAATCAGGAAGTACTCAAACTCGGTCTCCTTCACCCACCCGGTCCATTAACCCTTGAGCAGGTCCGCGCAGCCGTCGCTGATGTCGCACGGCTGGATATGGATATGCTGCGCAGCGCACTGCTGGATGGTGATCTGCCGCGGTTTTCCCGTACCCTCGCCGCACTTCGCGAACAGGGCGAAGCGCTACCACTCATGCTTTACTGGTTATCTGAAGATATCCGCACCCTGGTACAACTCACTGCCGCGGGCGGTACGCCGGAACAGCGCATGAACAGCATGCGCATGCCGCCGCAACGCGCACAGCAATTGAGAAACGCGGCCAACCGCCGCACGAAGATTTCCTGGCGCGCCGCGCTCGAATCCATCGCCCAGATCGACCGACTTTCCAAAGGCATCGGCCAGGGGGATCCCTGGACCGAACTCGCAGCACTTGCGCTAAAACTCTGCTGACAGGCATCATTCCATCATGACGACAGAAACCAACACCACTCTCGACCAAGCCATTCGCCAACTGGCCAAAGATGCCCGTGCGGCATCCCGTGGCATGGCGCGCGCCTCAACCGAGCAAAAGAATAACGCGCTGCTCACCCTTGCCCGCCTCATCCGTGCCGAAGCCCCGGCATTGCGTACCGCGAACGAGCAGGATCTCGAGGCTGCCCGTAAGGCAGGACTAGAAGCCGCCATGCTGGATCGATTAACCCTTAACGACAAGGGCATCGAATCCATGGCGGCGGGTGTCGAGCAGATTGCTACGCTGCCCGACCCTGTCGGCAGCATTACTGACATGAGCACCCGCCCTTCCGGCATTCAGGTCGGCAAGATGCGTGTTCCGCTCGGTGTTATTGGCATCATCTATGAAGCGCGCCCGAACGTTACGGCCGATGCCGCAGCGCTCTGCATTAAATCAGGCAATGCCACGATTCTGCGTGGTGGTTCAGAAGCCCTGAATAGCAATCGCGCGATCGCCGCCCTGGTACAAAAGAGTCTGGCCGAAGCCGGCTTGCCCGCTCAAGGCGTGCAATGTATCGACACCACGGACCGTGCTGCCGTTGGTATTCTCATTACCCTGCGTGACGACATTGATGTCATCGTGCCACGCGGCGGCAAGGGTTTGATCGAGCGACTGATCAAAGAATCACGCGTGCCCATGATCAAACACCTGGATGGCAACTGTCACGTCTACGTGGATGACGATGCCGATCCCGACATGGCACTACGCATCGTCGAGAACGCCAAGACCCAGCGCTATGGCACCTGCAACACCACCGAGTCGCTGCTTATCGCCCGTAGCATTGCGCCTGCACTGCTGCCACGCATTGGCGCTATGCTTAAAGACAAAGGCGTGGTCATTCGTGGCTGCGCTGAGACCTGCGCACTGCTGCCCTTTGCCGAAGCCGCTACGGATGAAGACTGGGTCACCGAATACCTGGCACCAGTGATCGCAGTCAAAGTGGTCAGCGGTCTGGACGAAGCCATTACGCACATCAACACGTACTCCTCCCAACATACGGAAGCCATTGTCACCGATCACTACGGCAATGCCATGCGCTTCCTGCGTGAAGTGGATTCAAGTTCCGTCATGGTCAACGCTTCAACGCGGTTCGCCGATGGGTTCGAATACGGCCTGGGTGCCGAAATTGGTATCTCGACCGACAAGATCCATGCGCGCGGCCCGGTTGGCCTAGAGGGACTGACCTCGCAAAAATGGATCGTGCTGGGGCACGGTGAAACCCGCGGCTGAATTTGATGCCATTCTGGCGCTTGCCGATATTGCGCCAGAATGTCCCGCCGCTGTAGCCAGGCAAATCTCTCTTGGCTTACGCTGGAATCCCGAAGCCAACGCACTGGCTGAGCTGGTATTGCTCAATAGTGGGTCCTCCCACGCAGCCGCTGCCAAAGCGACTGTCTGCGGGGCCCGCGAACCACTCCTGGAAAACGTCCGCCAAGAACTGACTGCCTGGTTCAAAGACCCGACGCACGCCTTCGGCCTCCCGCTCGCTATCCCACGCACAGCTTTTCAGGCCCGCCTGCGTCAATTTCTATTAGCCATGCCTTGTGGCGCTACCTGCACTTATGGCGAGCTGGCTCAAGCCTTGCAGAGCGCGCCGCGTGCCGTCGGCCAGGCACTAGGCAGCAATACGCTCCCCCTCATCGTGCCCTGCCATCGTGTGATATCCGCCGGCAAAAACCGACTCACCGGTTTTAATCATGCTCGCAGTGGCGTCATGCTGGATCTGAAATCCTGGCTACTGCAACGCGAATCTGGAATCGCCAACGCCCATGCCTAGAGCGCCAGTTAATCCACCTTTACCCACAGCTTCCCAACAAGTTGTTGATGTCTTTTGCGACAGCCTCTGGCTAGAGGCGGGGCTCTCGGCTAATTCGCTCGCCAGTTACCGACGCGATCTCACCGCTCTTGCTCACTGGCTGATCAAACACGATAGCGGGCTAAAAGAAGCCACTGAAGCAGATCTCAACCGCTATATTGCCCACCTGTCCCAGGGGCACAAACAGAGCTCCCAGGCCCGGGCCATATCAACACTACGCCGCTATTTTCGATGGTCGGTAGCCCGTGGCGAAAGAGCCGATGATCCAACCCGATCTCTGGTCATGCCAATACGCCCCGGCCGCTTACCCAAAACGCTGAGTGAAAGTCATGTTGAAGCACTCTTGCAGGCACCAGACACCAGCACCCCTCGAGGTTTACGCGATCTGGCCATGATCGAAGTGCTGTACGCCACAGGCCTACGCGTCTCCGAACTGGTCAATCTCCGCTTAACGGATCTTAATCGCGACATGGGCATCGTGCGCGTTATGGGCAAGGGCGATAAAGAACGGCTCGTACCGCTCGGCGAAGCAGCGCTTGATGCCGTTCAACGCTATATGGAATCAGCCCGTTTGGAACTTTCCGGTGGCCAGCCTGCTGATGTTATTTTCATCGGCCAGAAAACCAATCCGCTCACACGTCAGGGCTTCTGGCAGATCATCAAACGATACGGCGTTAAGGCAGGTATTCCGCGTGAGCGTTTATCCCCGCACGTGCTACGCCATGCGTTTGCCACACACCTGATCAATCATGGCGCCGACCTGCGTGTCGTGCAGCTGTTGCTCGGCCATGCCAGCATCACTACTACACAGATCTATACCCACGTAGCGCGTGAACGACTGAAATCGTTACACGAAAAACACCACCCACGCGGATAGTCGGGGCATGCGTTAAGTCTGACTCGGCCACCCTCTGCTCAGGCCGACCGCTCGATTACCACGCCGACGCGACCCACATTCGGCATCATGCCCAGCTTGGCCACGGATACCCGCACCCATTGCGCACCAAACTCATCCAGCAAGATCGATGCCACAAACTCGGCCAGTTTTTCCAGCAAGAGGAAATGCTTTTCAGCCAGCTCGCTACGAATACGTGCCACCACCTCGGCGTAATTGATCGTATCCTGAATATCATCGCTGGCACCGGCTGTCGCCGTGGCGTGGCCGATCTTAAGATCGAGCACAACCGGCTGCGGCACGATCCGCTCTCGCGGATAAATCCCGATCAGTGTTTCAACACGAAGTGAATCAATAAAAATAATGTCCATGTCACAAAGACCTTCGTTAAACGGCTGGCGCGCTACAATGAGCTGGCTGCGGCGCATTGTAGCCGACATCACACAGACTCGATGCTTACAAACATTATGACCCCTGATTTACTCGCACAGATTCTTCCCATTGACGGCAACCCGATGCTGCTGATTAGCGCCGCAATTGCCGCCTACCTGATCGGCTGCATCCCCTTTGCCGTTGTTGTTTCCAAAGCCTTTGGTCTGGCCGACCCGCGCTCGTTCGGCTCTGGCAATCCGGGTGCTACCAATGTGTTGCGCACCGGCAATAAGCTGGCTGCTTTTTTAACGCTTTTTGGCGATGCCGCTAAAGGCGCTATTGCCATAGGGGTCGCTGCACTCATCGGCATTCCGGCAGACCTATTTGGCTGGATTGGACTGCTTGCATTTATGGGGCACGTATTCCCTATCACCCTGGGCTTTAAAGGGGGCAAAGGCGTCTCAACGTCGGCCGGGGTGCTTCTTGCACTGTGTTGGCCCATGGGGCTCGCCACGTTGGGTACCTGGCTGTTTATGGCTTTTACCTTCCGTTACTCATCGCTCTCTGCCATTACAGCCGCTCTGATGACGCCGGTGTATGCCGTGCTCTTTGGCTTGCCCACCCCGGTGATCGTGCCCGTTTCGCTGATGGTCGCCATCTTGCTGATCAAGCACGCCGGCAACCTGCGCCGCTTGCTGGCTGGTCAGGAAACAAAAATCGGCAGCAAGAAAAAAGGGGCTTAAGCCTCAATCAGCGGCCAGCGTGGCTTAACTGAAAAGCCACCCGCCGTTTTAGATGTTCCACCCGCCATTAGCCTTAGCAAGCCGGCCAGTGCAATCATGGCGCCGTTATCGGTACACAGGCTAAGTTCGGGGAAATAAACCTCTGCCTTACGCCGCTTGCAGGCAGTTACCAGCGTTTCACGTAGGTGCCGGTTAGCACCAACGCCACCGGCCACCACCAAACGGGATAAGCCCGTCTGCTTCAAAGCCTGCACCGATTTAGCGACCAGCACATCAATAATCGCCTGCTCCACCGCCGCCGCCAAGGCTGCACGCATCGCATCGTTCAAGGTACCGGCAGCAGTCTCTGCTTTTACCCGGGTCAGCACTGCCGTCTTCAACCCGGCAAAACTGAATTCCAGATCACCGGAATGCAACATAGGGCGTGGCAGCTTGATTTGTGCCACCAGATCCGGATCTGCCGTTTCGGCCAGTTTTGACAGCGCGGGCCCGCCGGGATAACCCAGCCCCAACAGCTTGGCTGTTTTATCAAAGGCCTCGCCTGCGGCATCATCCAGGGTCTCGCCTAGCAGCTCATACGCACCGACCTTTGTCACCCGCATCAACTGCGTATGCCCCCCGGAAACCAGTAGCGCCACAAACGGAAACTCGGGCGGCACAGAAGCCAGTAAGGGTGAAAGCAAATGCCCTTCCAGGTGATGCACCGGCAACACCGGTTTGTCGAGCGCAAAGGCCAGGGCTTCGGCGAACGCACTACCGACCAGCAAAGCACCAGCCAGGCCGGGCCCGGCTGTATAGGCAATCGCATCCACTTCAGCCAAGGGCACACTGGCTTCTGCCAGCGCCTGGCGCAACAAAGGCACGACCCGCCGGATATGGTCACGGGAGGCCAGTTCCGGCACGACACCGCCATAGGCCGCATGCATAGCCACCTGCGTATGTAAGGCCTGACCCAACAGACGCGGCGCGCCCGTTGCCGGATCCAGGGTGACCAGTGCCACGCCCGTTTCATCACACGAGGACTCAACCCCGAGCACAACGGGTAATTTGCGGGCAGAAGAAACGGGTTGATTCATGGGGCGCTATTGTAGCGACTCCCGTCCAATTCGCAGGAACATTTGGAATTTTCAGGGTTTTATCGTAAACTAGTCAGTTCTTAAGATTTCATTCCCTGTCTGGGCACCTGTTTTAGCCGAGGCAGCACACAAAATAATTGGAGTTGATTGAATGCCTAGCGTTCGCGTAAAAGAAAACGAGCCGTTCGAAGTCGCCATGCGCCGCTTCAAGCGCACTGTCGAAAAAACCGGTCTGCTGACCGAACTGCGTGCCCGTGAGTTCTACGAAAAGCCAACCGCTGAGCGTAAGCGCAAGCTGGCAGCTGCTGTAAAGCGTCTGCACAAGCGTCTGCGCAGCCAACAGCTGCCGCGCAAGCTCTACTAATCCAGAGCGTTTCGCAAGATTCAGGCAAAGCCGCCGGTTACCCCGGCGGCTTTTGCCGTTTTAATACCCTCACCCGATTGAGCCCATCATGACGACGACCAGCCTCAAAGACCGCATCCAGGACGATATGAAAACCGCCATGAAGGCGCGCGATACGGATCGGCTTAACGCCATCCGTCTGCTCATGGCGGCGATCAAGCAACGTGAAGTCGATGAGCGCATCACCCTGGACGATGCCGCTGTAGCCGTCGTCATCGACAAACTGATCAAACAGCGTCGTGACAGCATCCAGCAGTTCGAACAAGCGGGTCGTGAAGATCTGGCCGCGGCGGAACGTGCTGAAATCGAGGTGCTTAGCCCCTATCAGCCGGCACAACTGTCGGCCGAAGACGTTGATGCCGCCGTCAAAGCTGCCATCGCACAGACCGGTGCGGCCGGCCCTGCCGATATGGGCAAAGTCATGGGCATCCTTAAACCCCAGCTCGCTGGTAAAACCGATCTGGCCGCTGTATCCCAGCGCGTTAAAGCGGCGCTGCAAGGCTAAGACAGAAAACCGGAGACCTCGATGATTCCGGAATCCTTTATCCAGGAGCTATTAGCTCGCACGGATATTGTCGAAATCATCGACCGCGTTGTGCCGCTCAAAAAGGCCGGCGCTAACTATGCCGCCTGCTGCCCGTTTCACAAAGAGAAGTCACCGTCCTTCACGGTTAGCCCCAGCAAGCAGTTCTATCACTGCTTTGGCTGTGGCGCCCATGGCACGGCCATTGGTTTTTTGATGGAGCACCAGGGACTCAGCTTCCCCGATGCTATTGAAGAACTTGCACGCCACTGCGGGCTTACCGTTCCTCAGGAAGACAACGATCGCGCCTTTCGCAAACCGGCAGCCAGCAACGAAGAAGGCCCCTCTTTACTCGATGTGATGCTCAAAGCGCACAAGTATTTCCGTGATGAGCTCAAGAAGTCACCACGCGCTATTAATTACCTTAAGGGCCGCGGTCTCACCGGTGAAATTGCCGCCCGCTTTGGCATCGGTTACGCCCCCGATGGCTGGCAGAACCTGCGCAGTGTTTTTCCCGAATACGACACACCCGGCTTTCAATCGCTACTCAAAGCCGGCCTGATTATCGAGAATGAGCAGAAGCGACGCTACGATCGCTTCCGGGATCGCGTCATGTTTCCCATTCTGGACCAGAAGGGGCAAGTCATCGCCTTTGGTGGCCGCATTCTGGACCAGGGCGAACCCAAATATTTGAACTCGCCTGAAACCCCCCTCTTCGAAAAGGGGCGCGAGGTTTTTGGCTTGCCACAGGCACGGGAAGCCTGCCGCCAAACTGATACCGTGATTGTTGTTGAAGGCTACATGGATGTGGTGGCGCTCGCGCAACATGGCATCGGCAACGCCGTAGCGACCCTGGGCACCGCAACCACCACCACGCACATCCGCAAACTACTGCGCATGGTAGATCGCGTGGTCTTCTGTTTCGATGGTGATGCCGCCGGCCGCAAAGCCGCTTGGCGCGCACTGGAAAACAGCCTGGAAGCGCTGGCCGAACAGAAAGTACTGGCGTTTGCATTCCTTCCTCCGGAACACGATCCCGACAGCTATGTTCGGGACCTGGGCAAAGAGGCATTTCAGGCAGCCATTGACCGTGCCACGCCGCTTTCAGAATTCATGCTCCAGACACTCACCAGCCACGTTGATCTCACCAGTGCTGAAGGCCGTGCCAAGCTGCTGGGCGAAGCGAAACCGCTGCTGCAAAAAATCCAGACGCCCATGCTGCGTTTGCAGATCGTAAAACAGCTCGCTGAAAAAACTGGATTGCAGGCCAGTGAAGTCGAACGTGGTTGCGAACTCTCGCGCCAAGCCGCACCGCAAAATCTTGCGCCGGCTCGCGCACCGCGCCACGCACCCTCCATACTGCGCCGCCTACTGCGGGTACTGGTCCAGGCGCCCGAACTCACCGGCACCATCAAGCCCGCCCTGCTCAAAACGCTGAATACCAACGACCCGTTGGCCGCCAGCCTCAACCGCCTGCTGCCTCATCTGGCAGACCAACCCCAGCCTTCCGAACTGCTTGAACGTCTGCGGGGCTCTGAAGATGCCCCGCTGCTGGCGGAAATTTTTGCCAGTTTGCTCAGCGAACCCCTTGAAAAAGACGTCCTGGGGGCCGAACTAGAAGGCATCGTGGCCCAGATGGAACGCGATCAGTTGGATACCGAGCTGGCCGCCCTGCAACAGGCAGCACAGCGCGGCACCCTGAGCACCCCGGAAAAGGCCCGATACACCGAGCTTCTGCAAACCTTGCAACAGCTCGGTAGAACCGGCCGGCGACGCTGATTTGGCACGGATCTTGCCTAGAAATTAGGCTAATTTTCGTGTATAATTAAAGGTTTACTGTATTTCTACTGACTCAAGAGGTTGCGTACTTTGTCGAACTGGAAACTGACTCTTCGCCCTCATGTTCAACCCTCGCGTTCTAAAGACGCCACGGATGCTGCTATGGCCACAAAACCCAAGACCGCTGCCAAGAAAACCGCAAAACCTGTCGCCAAAAGCGCGCCAGCCAAAAAAACTGCGGTGAAGGCCAGCAAACCGATCGCCAAGCCCGTGAGCAAACCCGTCGCGAAGGCCACAGTAAAGAAAGCGCCTGCCAAGGTAACGGCCGCTAAAAAGCCGGTCGCCAAACCTGTTGCAAAAACATCAAAACCTGCTGCCAAACCGGTTGCCAAAAAGGCCCCGGTTAAAGCGGCTGCACCCAAGAAAACCGTGACCACAGCTAAAACTACAAAAACTACCAAGCCGGCCACCAAGAGCAAAGCTCCTGTGAAGGCTGCTGCCAAACCGGCAGCCAAAAAGCCTGTCGCCAAAACTACAACTAAAGTCGCCACAAAACCTACTGCTAAAACTCCTGCTGCTGCAAAGCCCGTTGCAAAGAAACCAGCTGCTAAACCAGCACCGGCTAAGGCCCCTGCTGCTAAATCAACAGCTAAGCCTGCTACACCCGCTAAAGCAGCGGCACCCGCCAAAGCTGCAGCACCTGTTAAAGCACCCGCTCCAGTGAAGGCAGCCCCTAAAAAGGCAGAACCAGCACCGGCACCAGCCAAAGCAGTCGCCACACCCGTGGTTGAAGAAGCTCAGGCCGCTAAGGGCAAAGGCAAAGCTAAAGGCAAAGACGGCAAGCGTCTGCTGGCCTCTACAGCCGTCCAGCAAATTTCTCCGGAAGAGCGCAAAGCACGCATCACCGCCCTGATCAAAATGGGTAAAGAGCGCGGCTACCTGACGCACGCTGAAATTAATGACCACCTGCCCGACACCGTTATGGAAGCCGAGCAGGTAGAAGCGATGATCACCGCCTTCGGCGACATGGGCATTCGTGTATTCGACGAAGCGCCTGCCGCAGAAGACATGCTGATGACTGATGCAGCCGCACCAGTTGCCGATGACGAAGTCGTTGAAGAGCAAGCCGAACAGGCCCTGGCCACCGTTGACTCCGAATTTGGTCGCACCACAGACCCGGTTCGCATGTACATGCGCGAAATGGGCACGGTAGAACTGCTCACCCGTGAAGGTGAAATCGTCATCGCCAAGAAGATCGAAGGCGGTCTACGCGATATGGTTCAAGCGATTAGTGCCTGCCCAATCGTTCTTGCTGAAATGATCGACATGGCCAAGAAAGTGGCCGTTGATGAAATGAAGATCGACGAACTGGTCGATGGCCTAGTTGATCTGGAAGCAGAGCAGCAGATGATTGCCGCCGCTGCGGCCGCCGCTGCAGCTGCCGCTGAAGACGATGAAGTAGAAGTCGACGATGTAGAAGACGAAGACGACAGCGGTGAAGCCAAGGCTGCAGCCAATGCAGCCTCACTGGCCAAGCTTAAAGATGCTGCCCTCGAGCGTTTTGCCAAAATCGAAGCCTTGCATAGCAAGGAAATCAAAGCGCTTAAAGCTAAAGGCACAGCCGATCCTAACTATCAGCGTGCCCGCAAGCAGATCTCTGAAGAACTCCTCAACATCCGCTTCAACTCGCGCACCATTGAAAAATTGTGCGACCGCGTACGCAGCCTAATGGAGCAGATTCGCCGTGCCGAACGCACCGTGCTGTCGATTTGTGTCGACAAGTGCAACATGCCACGCGATCACTTCATCAAGACCTTCCCATCGAACATTGTTAATCTGAAATGGATCGAGAAAGAAGTTGCTAACGCACCGAAGCATGTACAGGGCATTCTCGAGCGCAATGTGCCTGCCGTTCACGAATGGCAGAAGAAACTGATCGCCATGGAAGAGAACCTGGGCATCACGTTGGCTGAAGTACGCGAGATCAACAAGCAAATGACCAAGGGTGAGCGTCACGCACGTGCCGCTAAAAAGGAAATGACCGAAGCCAACCTGCGCCTCGTTATCTCCATCGCCAAGAAGTACACCAACCGCGGCCTGCAGTTCCTCGACCTCATCCAGGAAGGCAACATCGGCCTGATGAAGGCTGTGGACAAGTTCGAATACCGCCGCGGTTACAAGTTCTCGAC
>ERZ1034361.371-NODE-371-length-30421-cov-3.248583_pt1 | contig 30421 bp, 29 predicted proteins | sample MGYA00520617_ERZ1034361 | MGnify/ENA primary metagenome ERZ1034361 (study PRJEB33736, sample SAMEA104284507) | Azolla filiculoides | biome: Urban; feature: Water surface; material: Ditch water | place: Netherlands | collected 2015-10-28 | depth 0-0.1 m ...
CAGGCCGATGTTGGTGGGCGAGGTGCGGTGCGCCACCATGTCATGCGGCAGCGTCTGCAGGTTGTCGGGCGGCAGGTGGTGGTCCTGCGGGCCGATGCAGCGCTCGAAGAAGCGCCAGGTGTCGCGTGCGATGCCGTCCAGGTCGCTGCGGTCCCTGGCCGGCAGGGCAGCGTCGGCGCGGGCCTTGCGCGGCCGGCTGACCCACCAGGTCCAGACCGGCGACGCGCCCCACAGCAGGCACACGGCCAGCGCCAGCCACGGGTGCGGCGTGCCGCCGGCCATCAGCAGCACGACCAGCAGCGCCGCCATGACGGGCAGGCTCCAGTGCGCGCGCAGCACGGCGGTGAACCTGGTCTTGGACTGCGCCTGCGCGGCGGCGGCCGTGGTCCATTGCAGCAGGTGGCGGTGGCTGACCAAGCTGCGGTACAGCGCCCGCGCGATCGCATCGACGGCCAGCAGCGCCTGCTGCAGCAGCTGCGCCAGCCACCACAGGCCGCCGGCGACGGTGCGCAGCAGGTCCATCAGCGCCTGGCGGTAGAAATGGCGCCGGGAAATATCCACCCGGCCCGGTGCAAAGCCCGACAGCGCGCCCAGCAGCGGCCCGGCCGAAAACGCCGCCGCCACCAGCAGCAGCACCGCCCAGGGCGACACCACGCCGGTGGCCAGCGACAGCAGCAGCAGGGCCACCGACGCCGGCACCACCAGCGAGCGGCGCAGGTTGTCGAACATCTTCCAGCGGTGGATGGCGCCCAGGTGGTGGCGCAGCGGCCCGAACAGGAAGGGCAGCAGCTGCCAGTCGCCGCGCGTCCAGCGGTGGATGCGGGAGGCGGCCACGTCGGCGTGAAAGGGGGCGTCTTCGATCAGGGTGATGTCGCTCACGGCGGCGCAGCGGGTGAGCGCGCCTTCGAGCAGGTCGTGGCTCAGCACCTGGCCTTCGGGCAGTCGGTGCGACAGCACGGCGTGCAGGGCGCCGACGTGCAGCAGGCCCTTGCCGGTGAAGGTGCCTTCCCGGAACAGGTCCTGGTAGATCTCCGAGCTGGCCGCGCTGTAGGGGTCCATGCCGCACTGGCCGGCAAACAGCCAGTGGTACAGCGTGACCTCCCGGGGCGAGGGCAGGGGGGTGGCCACGCGCGGCTGCAGGATGCCGTAGCCGCCGTTGATGCTGCGCCCGTCCGGACCCAGCCGGGGCTGGTTGTGCGGGTGGGCGGCCACGCCGACGAGCTCGCGCAGGCGCCCCGGCGGGAGATGGGTATCGCTGTCAAGCGTGACGATGTAGGGCGTGGCTGCGACCATGCGGGAGGACTCGCCCAGGTCCATGAAGGCCGCGCTGCTGCCTTGCGCCAGCGCCGCGACCAGCAGCTCCAGCTTGCCGCGCTTGCGCTCCCAGCCGATCCAGCGCTGCTCGGTGTCGCTGAAGCTGCGCTGGCGGTGCAGCAGGATGAAGCGCGGGGCCTCGCCTGCCAAGGTGGGGTAGCGTGCGTTGAGTTCCCTGATGTGTGAGAGCGCGTCAGACAGCAGCGAGGCGTCGGCGGGGGCATGTTGCGCGGGGGCGTCGGCCCAGTCGGTCAGCAGGGCGAACTGGGCCTGCGGCTCGGGGTTGGCGAGGTAGTGCAGGTGCAGGCGGTGCACCAGCGCGCGGGTGGAGGTGGCATCGGTCAGCATGGCCGGCATCACCACCATCACGCGGTGCTCGGGCGGGATGCCCAGGCCCAGGGCCAGCCGGGGCAGGTGCTGCGGCCGCGCGGATTCGCTGATCAGTCGATTCACCAGCGCCACCACGGTTTCGGACGCGGGCAGCAGCATCAGCGCCGCGCACGCCCAGGGCAGCCAGGCGGCCGCGCCAGGGGCGGCTCCAGCGCTGTCGTGATGGCCCAGCAGCCAGGCCACCAGGCCCAGCGTGCCCAGCAGCAGGGTGCCCAGGTAGGCGGGCAGGGCCAGGCGGCGGGCCGCAGCGCGCAGGGCCTGCGCGCTGCGCTCGTTGAGGTGCAGCGCGGCGGCCAGTGCCGGGCGGCCGGCGCCGCGCAGCCAGTGCGCGGGCGCGGAGGTGAGCGCGGTGATGGCGCTGGCCTGGGGGTCGGCGCGCATCAGGTCCAGCAGGGTCTGTGCCACCACCACCTCGCTGCAGCCGCTGCGCCGGGCCAGACGCTCGATGTCGTGCAGGGACTGGTCGCGGGTGGCGGTCTGCTCGGCCTCGAACAGGGGCGCGGTCAGCATGAGGCGCATCAGCGCGCTGGTCTGCGCGACGAGGGCGGGCCAGTCGGCGTCGCTGATGGCGCGCAGCGAGGTCACGGCATTGCTCACGCTCAGGTTGTCGGCGGCCTGGTCGGCCGCCTGCTGGATCTGCACGGCGGCGAGGTCGGGCAGGCTGCGCGCCAGCCAGCGGTGGTAATCGGCAGGAAAGGCATGGTCGCTGACGGTGCGGCGGTCCTGCAGGCGTTGCGCCATCTGCGCCAGAAAGACCCGGCCGACGCCGCGCTGCTCCAGCAGCGCCAGCAGTTCGTCGAGCACGCGCAGCGGGTAGGTCTCCAGGTGGTCGCAGCACAGGTTGGCCACGGCGCGCGCGGCCTTGTTGGCGGCCACCCGCTCGGCCAGGCGGCGCAGGTTCTCGATCAGCACCACGCGCAGGGTGGTGGGCAGCGCCCACATCTCGCTCAGGTTGAGTTCGCGGGTCTCCTGGTAGGCACACAGGAACTGTGCCAGCAGGTCTTCGTCAAAGGCGCCGTCCGTGTGGGCCACGAAGGCCCAGGCTACGCCGTAGATGCGGGGCAGGCCGGCCAGCGGAGGGTCCAGCAGCACGGGCAGGCTGCGGAAGTAGCTGCGGGGCAGGCCCTCGTGGATTTCCTTGAGCTGGGCTTCGATCAGGTGAAAGTTTTCCAGCAGCCATTCGGCCGCGGGGCTGATGTCATAGCCGGTGCTGGCCTGCACGCCGATGTACTGGTTGGCCTCGCGCAGCGTGGTGATGTTGCCCTGCAGGCGCGGGAAGAAGTTGGCGGTGCCCACGCCGGCCCGGGCGGCACGGTGCGTGGCACCCAGGCTGCGGCCATGCTGGGCAAAGCGCTGCAGCCCGAAGATCTCGGAGCGCACAGGCGGCTCCAGCGCGCCGCGCAGGGGGTTCAGCATGTCGCACAGGGCTTGTGGCGCATCGGGGACGAGCCGCAGCAGGCGGGAGCATGCCATGCCTTACAGCACCAGGGAAAGCAGGCCGAGCACCAACACCGCGAACAGCAGCGTGGTGACGAAGCGCGCGGTGGCGAAGCCGCTCATGGCTTCGGCGGCGCATTGCAGCTCGAACAGGCGCCGGTGCGGCCGCCTGCAGGACTGGAGGTGCTGGCCGAGTGCGGCCAGCTCGGTGGGCGAGGTGGCGGTGATGTCGTGGAAGCAGGCGGTGTTCCACAGCGGTGTGGCGTTCGAATCGGTGTGCATGGCGATCTCCGCCCGTGCAGCCTGGGCGCTGGCCGGGAAGTTGAGGGGGAATTCGGGGTGCGCGTCCGGTGCGCTGGCCGGGGTCGGCTTGCTGGGTTCCATCCTAGACAGGCAGCGCTCCGGGGTCTGTTCGCTAACGCACCCTGAAGTCGTGCGCCAGCCGTGCGTCGCCTTGGCACGCAGGTCGGCTGCTGTGTTGGGCAGCGCACAGACCCGCACCCCGCAACAACCTACGCTGCACAGGTGCCGGGTCCGGTCGTCAGGCCGCGCTGGCCAGTTCACGGATGTGTCAAGACACCCGCACCGTTCCATCTCTTCAAGGATTCCACATGAACCGCTTTTTACTGATTTCTGCCGTGCTGGCCACCCTGGGCCTGGCCGCCTGTGACCGGCCCGCCGTGGTGGCCGTACCCGTGCCCGTGGCGGTGCCCGGACCGGCGGGTCCGGCTGGCGCAACCGGCAGCCAGGGCAACGACGGCGCAACCGGGGCCACCGGCAGCCAAGGCAATCAGGGCAATGACGGCAACAAGGGCGCGACCGGCAAGACCGGCGAGGGCACCACAGTGATCGTGTTGCCGGGTGCGTCCGCGCCTGCGAATTGATCGAACGTCACCTCACTTCAAGGAGAACCTCATGAGTCTGGGAACCATTCTGCTGATCGTGCTGATCCTGATGCTGATCGGTGCCATCCCGACCTGGCCCCACAGCCGGGGCTGGGGCTACGGTCCCAGCGGCGGGCTGGGGCTTGTGGTGGTGGTCATCGTCATCCTGCTGCTGATGGGGCGACTGTGACGCGCTGCCAACGACGGCCTGTACCGGGCTGACCCGCGTGGACGCGGACTGATTGCGACGCATGAAAACCACCATGAGCCTGCCCCCGCGTCTGCCGCGTGCCTGGCTTGCGCGCCTGCGGGTGTGGGCCGGCCTGCTGGCCGGGCTCGGCCTGGCCGGTTGCACCAGCCTGCCGACGCTGGTGCCCGAACTGGCCCATGGCCCGGCGGTGCGCACGGTGCAACTGGAAGGGGCGCGCGGGCCGCTGTCCGCGACGCAAAGCAAGGCGATCCTCGACCGGCTGGAAAGCCGCGGGCCCGCCACGGACATTTTTGAGCGCCACCTGGCACTGGAAGAGGCGATGGTGGACAGCCCGCTGACCACCGGCAACCGCGTGGTGTTGCTGCAGGACGGCCCGTCCACCTACCAGGCCATGCTGGACGCCATGCTGGGCGCGCAGGACCACATCAATCTGGAAACCTACATCCTGGAGGACGACGAGGTCGGCCAGCGCTTTGCCCAGGTGCTGATCGACAAGCAGCGCCAGGGCGTGCAGGTCAACCTGATCCGCGACAGCGTGGGCACCTTTGGCACGCCGGCGGCCTTTTTCCAGCAGCTCACCGACCAGGGCGTCCAGGTGCTGGAGTTCAACCCGGTGAACCCGCTGGCGGTCCGGGGCGACTGGTCGCCCAACCAGCGGGACCACCGCAAGCTGCTGATCGTGGATGGCCAGACGGCCTTCATGGGCGGCATCAACATCAGCAGCGTGTATTCGGGCGGCTCGTTCAGCCAGAGTTCACGCAGACGGCCCGACGGCAGCCCGGCCTGGCGCGACACCGACCTGCAGTTGCAGGGGCCGGTGGTGGCCGAATTCCAGAAGCTGTTTCTGGCGACCTGGGCCAGCCAGCTGGGCGACCCGCTGCCGCAGAAAAACTACTTTCCCCGCATCGCGTCCGCCGGTCGCACGGTGGTGCGCGCCATCGGCAGTTCGCCCGACGATGCCTTCAGCCTGATTTACGCGACGCTGCTTTCGGCCATTGGCAGCGCGGAAACCAGCGTCTACCTCACCAATGCCTATTTCGTGCCCGATCCGCAGTTGCTTGCCGTGCTGGAAGCCGCAGCCCGCCGCGGCGTGGATGTGAAGCTGATCCTGCCCAGCCAGACGGATTCCTGGCTGGTGTTCCACGCCGGGCGGGGCTATTACGCGCGGCTGCTGCAGGCCGGCGTGAAGATTTACGAGCGGCGCGGGGTGATCCTGCATGCCAAGACGGTGCTGATCGATGGCGTCTGGGCCACGGTCGGTTCCCCCAACCTCGACTGGCGCAGCTTTCTGCACAACCAGGAGTTGAACGCGGTGGTGCTGGGAACTGAATTTGGCAGCCAGTTGCAGGCGATGTTTGACCGGGACCTGGCGCTGTCGGACCCGGTCAGTCTGTCGGCCTGGGCGCGCCGCCCGCTGGACCTGCACCTCAAGGAGTTGTTTGCACGCGCCTGGGCGTACTGGCTGTGAGCGCCGTGCCACGGCCCTGCGCCGTGTCACCGGATGCCACGCATGCGAGCAGCTTCTTTTTTGACCTTTGACCTTTGACCTTTCACGAAAGCGCCTCATGAACATCGTTCCAAGCCTCGGCCCCCTGGCTTCCCTGATCGCCGGCATCCTGATCCTGATCGTCCCGCGCCTTCTGAACTACATCGTGGCGATCTACCTGATCATCATCGGACTGCTGGGCCTGTTTGGCGGGCGCTGAGGTGGCGGCGCCGGTGCCTGCCGGGCGCGTCCCGCCTGATGGGTTCGCTGGCGCACAGACGGTGCCCGGTGCGCCGTCTATCGTGCACCGGGTGGGTGGGTCTGCCTGGCGCTGTCCAGCGCAAGGCACGCGCGCCGCACCGCGCATTTTTTCAACGCAATGGAGTACCGCATGAACAGAAAAGCAGTTGTTTCCGCCGTGATGGCCATGTGTCTGGCCAGCAGCGGACTTTCCTTCGCCCAAGGGCATGGCGGCCGCAATGACCAGGGGCGCGACGGGCCTGGCCGGCACGCACAGGGGCCGCGCAACGGCCCACCTGGTCATCGTGCCATGCCGGTCCGGCAGCCCGACTACCGCAGCGACCAGGGGCGCCATCTGGGCCAGTACGGCAACCGGGGCCAGATGCAGAAAGAGGCGATGCGCGCCGAACGCGGCGCCGGCCCGGACCACCAGTTCTACCGGGGCGGACGCCTGCCGGTGCAGTACCGGACCCACCAGTATGTGGTCGATGACTGGCGGGGTCACCATCTGACGGCGCCGCCTCGGGGCTACCACTGGGTGCAGACCGGCGGCGACTACGTGCTGGTGGCCATCGCCACGGGCATCATCCTGCAGCTGCTCCTGAATAATTGAGTCGCGGTGTCACCCTGGCCGCTGGCCAGCCAGCGGCCAAGGTGACCGGGCCCATGGAGGCTTACCTGCCTGCAGGGGCCACCCAGACGCGGCCGCTTGCGCCGGGTTCGACCAGGATGGCATCGACGCCGGCCGGGATCACCGCCGTTTCCATCTCGTACAACATGCCGCCGCCGGCCACGCTGCCGGAACTGCTGCCGTAGCCCAGCACGCGGGCCCGACAGGCGTGCCGGTCTTCGCCGCGCAGTGGCGCGCAACGGGCCATGGCATTGCCCAGCAGCGGGTCGCTTGCCGCACCTGCAGGCCGGTGGCGTTGCACGCGGGCGGCTTCGGCGTCTCTCAGACAACGGGCCTGGTCCTGCGGGGTGACGCCCAGCAAACAGGCCTGAACTTCCTGCGGGTAGCGGCCCGCCGGAGCCGGTGTCTGTGCGACGGCGGACGTCACGGCGAGCAGGGCGGCGGTGCCCAGCAGGGCCAGGCGCCATGCGCGAGGGGCCTCAAAGTGTGGTTTCATGGTCAGGGTCCTTCATGGAGGTGGGGTCCGGGTGCTGCAGGGCGCAGGACGCCGGGCCTTGCAGTGTGGAATCGGGCTGGCTGCCGGGTCTGTGCGCTGCACCACCTTGGGCGCCGCAGCCCGGCGCCGACCTTATTTCTGGCTGTGTGCGGCACCACACAGACGGGCCCGTCCGTTCTCCTTACTGTCGGGGTGTGGGATCCGGCGTACGCAGCGAGGGCAATGCCCCGTGGTTCGACACCGCCCACCCGGCCAGGGGAAACCTCCTGGAAACACATCGACAAACGAGGTTACCCCATGAAAAAGACACAACATTTGACCCTCATCGCAGTGGCCGCATCGGCGCTGCTTGGTCTGGCGGGCTGTGCCGGCATGACGCAGCAGGAGCGCAACACCGCCATCGGCGCGGGTGCCGGCGCCATTGGCGGCTCCATCCTGACCGGTGGCAGCGCCACAGGCACGCTGGGCGGCGCGGCGGTCGGCGGCATCATTGGCCACGAAGTCAACAAGCGCTGATGACCGCGCACTTCAGCCAGCGCCGGCGGCCGGCAGGCCGGAAGGTCCACATCGCCCTGGCCGCCGTGTTGCTGATCGCGACGCTTTGCGGATGCCAACGGCCAGAGGGGCCGGCAGAGAGGGCCGGCAAGGAAGTTGACAAGGCCGTCGAGCAGGCGGGCCAGCAGATTGAAAAAGCCGGGGAAAAGCTGCAGGACGCGACCCAGGGCAACCGCAAATGACCGCTTCGCAAGGTGCTGCGGCCTCTGCGTCGCTGGATTCAAGCACCGGCCGCCCCCAGCGGGCTGGCCGGACCCACAACCTCTTACAGGAGATCGCAATGCACGCCATCTTGAAAAAAACCATGGTGCTGGCCGCCCTGGTCATCGCCACACAGGCGGGCGCCCAAGTCACTTTCTTCGAAAATGACAGCTTCCAGGGCCGGTCCTTCACGACCCAGCAGCAGATCAACAATCTGACGCGCTTTGGCTTCAATGACCGGGCCTCGTCCGCCATCGTGCAGGGCGACCGCCGCGAGGTCTGTGAAGACGCCCAGTTCGGCGGCCGGTGTGTGGTCTTGCGTCCGGGCCGCTATCCGTCGCTGGCAGCGATGGGCCTGAACGACCGCGTGTCATCGGTGCGCACCGTGAGCCGCAACGCACGCATTGGGGACGACCGCTACGCGCCCATGCCAACGGACCCGATGGGCGACGACCGCGGCACGCAGGCGGCCGGACAGGTCACCTTCTACGAGCAGGAGGGCTTCCAGGGGCGGTCCTTCAACACGGGCCGAACCGTCCAGAATTTCGAACGCTATGGGTTCAATGACCGGGCCTCGTCGGTGGTGGTGCTGGGGGACCGCTGGGAAGTCTGCGAAGACCTCCGCTTCAACGGACGGTGCGTGGTGTTGCGCCCGGGCCGCTACCCGTCGCTGGCGGCGATGGGCTTGAACGATCGCGCGTCATCGGTGCGCACGGTCTCCCGGAACACGCGCGTTGAAGAGGCGCGCTATGCCCCGGAGCCGGCACCGGTCTATGACAACCGCCGGCGCAGCGGCGAGCGCCTGTTCGAGGCGGATGTCACTTCCGTGCGCGCCGTGGTGGGCCCGCCCCAGCAGCGTTGCTGGATTGAGCGTGAGCAGGTGGTCCAGAGCCGGGACAACGCCGGTGTGCCAGGCGCCATCGCGGGCGCGCTGATTGGCGGCATTCTCGGCCACCAGGTCGGAGGCGGAACCGGCAAGGACCTGGCCACGGCAGGCGGCGCCGTGGCCGGTGCCGCACTGGGCGCCAACCTGGGCCGCAACAACGCTGGCCAGCAGGCGAGCACGCAGGACGTGAAGCGCTGCGCCGACGTGCCCAGCCAGGCCCGGCCTGAATTCTGGGACGTGACCTACACCTTCCGGGGGCAGGAACACCGTGTCCAGATGACGGCCCAGCCGGGACGCACCGTGACCGTCAACCGCCAGGGCGAGCCGCGCAACTGACGCCTGCGCCTTTCTCTCACAGCCCTTCGGGGCCGTGGCGCGGGCCTGATCTCCGCGCCGATGTGTCAACGCCAGGGTTTGATCCATTCTGGGGAGCGGTCCGCCAGCGGCGGGTGGCTCCAGGCATTCAACTCACAGGATTTCACATGAACCACTCCAGACTTCTGCTCGCGATGCTGATGGCCCTGGGCCTCAGCGCCTGCTTCACGCTGCCCGCCGGTCCGGCCGGACCGCAGGGCGAAACCGGCGCCAAGGGCAGCACCGGCTACACCGGTGCCACGGGTTACACCGGCGCCACCGGGGCTCCCGGCACGACCGGCGCCACGGGCTACACCGGCGCCACGGGTTACACCGGTGCCACGGGCAGCACGGGGGCCACCGGCTACACCGGCGCGACGGGCGAGACCGGTGCCAAGGGCACAACCGGCGACACGCTGGTCATTGTTCCGGCACGCTGAAGCCGCCTGACGCCATGCAGGGCGCGACAGAGACGCACCCTGCATGGCGTCCTGTCAGGGGTCAGTTCACCCCGTTCATTTGGTCCGTGATGCGGACCAGGGAGATCCTCATGTTGAGATGGGCAGTTACTTTTTTTGTGATCGCGCTCGTCGCGGCCGTCCTCGGCTTTGGCGGCATCGCCGCCGGGGCGACGGAAATCGCAAAGATCCTGTTTTTTGTATTCCTGATCATCTTTGTGGTGACCCTGATCCTCGGCCTGCGGCGCCGATGAACCCTGCCGCCGTACGCAGCACTCCACCATGCCGCCAGCACATGGGCGGCGACACCATTGAAACCCGGCCATCCACACTGGATGGACCAAAGGAGGATGCATGAACGATTTCAAAAGCGCTGTTTCGGGGGCCGAAGGCCTGGTGCATGACGCAAGTCAGGCTGCTGCCAGGGAATACACCCTGGCGCGCAGAAACGTCGAAGGCGCACTCGACGACGCGATGCACCGGCTGGACGAAGCACGCCGTGCAGTCACAAAGGGCGCCCGGGGCGCCGCGGACGCGACCGATGGCTATGTCAGGGACAACCCCTGGACCGCCCTCGGCGTTGCCGCAGCAACCGGGCTCCTCGTCGGTTTGCTCTTCCACCGCCGCTGACGCCATCGCCCGGGGTGCGGCGCCACCCTGGCGCAGCGCCTGCAAAGAAATAAAAAAATAATAGCAAACTATGACCATTTCATGCTGGGAAAGGCATGTTTTGATTCATTTTTTGTGAAGAGGCCGCCCGGGGTATGCCCCAGGCGGTGCCAGACCGGCCCGGGCGCCCGCTGCGGGCCCTGCGCGCGTTTAACGGCGGCGCACGTCGGTCAGCAGGCGCATCATTTCCTTGCGGACCACGCCATAGCACTCGCAGGCGTGGGCCTCCAGGCCCTGCCGGTCCAGCACCGAGATGTGGCCCCGGCGGTAGCTGATCAGGCCGGCGCGCTGCAGCTTGCCGGCGGCCTCCGTCACGCCTTCGCGGCGCACGCCCAGCATGCCGGCGACCAGTTCCTGCGTCATGGTCAACTCTTTGCCCGGAAGGCGGTCCAGCGTCAGCAGGAGCCAGCGGCACAGCTGCTGTTCCAGTGAATGGTGCCGGTTGCACACGGCGGTTTGCGCCATCTGCGTCATCAGCGCCTGGGTGTAGCGCAGCAGCAGGCGCTGCAGGGGCCCCGCGCGGTCGAATTCTTCTTTCAGGACGTGGCGGTCCAGCCGCCAGGCCTGGCCGGCGGTCTGCACCACGGCCGAGCTGCAGGTGGTGTCACCGCCCATGAAGAGCGAGACGCCGACGACGCCCTCGTTGCCCACGCCTGCGGTTTCTGCGGAGGCGCCTGATTCGGTCACGTAGTGCAGCGAGACGATGGACGTGGTGGGGAAAAACGCATGGCGCAGCTGGCTGCCGGGCTCGTAGAGCATGTCGCCCAGCTGCAGGGGCACCAGCTCCAGGTGGGGCGCCAGGCGTTCAAGCTCGTCCGGCGGCAGCGCGGCCAGCAGGTGGTTGTGCCGCAGGCTGGGCTGGGGGGTCATCACGGGGGTCTCCTGGGGCTTAACGTTGGCCATGAAGCATCTCCATGCCGATGCCCCGGTAGCCGAGAAAACGGCAGGTGGCGTTGAACATGGGCTGGCCGCTGACGCGGTACTGCCGCGGGGTGCCGTCGGCGTCGACGCGGTGCAGCACAAAGTCCAGGAACGGCTGCCGCGCGGCGATGGTGGCCCGCAGGGTGGCACGCTCATCTTCGTCCCAGCCTGCGTCGTCCGGCACGGCGGGCGAGCCGTCCAGCGGGGCCACGCGCAGGCCCAGCATTTCCAGCGCCGGGCCGGAGACCTTGGTGAAGGTGCCGCTCTCGTCCTGTTCCCAGTACCAGTCGGAGGCCAGCTCGGTCAGGCTGCGAAAGCGCGCCTCGCTCTCGCGCAGCTCGGCCGTGCGCTCCAGCACGGTGCGCTCCAGCAGCTGGCTGTAGTGCGCCAGCTTGCGGTAGAGCAGGCGCACCTCCAGCATGTTGCGGATGCGCGTGCGCACCTCGACCAGGTCGAAGGGCTTGCTGATGAAGTCCTTCGCGCCGGCCTGCAGGGCGCGCAGCTTGTGGCCCGGCTGGGCGGTGAGCACCAGCACCGGCAGGTAGGGGTCGTTCACGTTGGTCTTGAGGCCCTCCATCACCTGGAAGCCGTCCATGCCGGGCATCTGCAGGTCCAGCAGGATCAGGTCGTAGTCGTTCTTGCGGTGCAGGCTGCACACCTCTTGCGGCTGTGTGGTGGTGCTGACGCGGGTGTAGCCGTCTGCCTGCAGCAGTTGCTCCAGCAGGGCAATATTGGCAGGCTGGTCGTCCACGATCAGGATGCGGGCGTTGAGGAATTCCGGTTCGGTGACTCTCATGGGGTGTCCTTGGTGACGGGGCTGGCCGGGGCGGGCGGTGCAGGTGCTGCAGATTTCAGGGCGAGGTCCAGCGCCTCCATGAATTGCGGCACCTTGATGGGCTTGGTCAGGTAGTTGAAGAAGCCGGCCTCCAGCGCGCGTTCGATGTCGCGCGGCACGGCGTTGGCGCTGAGCGCGATGATGGGGATGTGGGCGGTGGCCGGGTCGGCGTGCAGGATCTTCATGGCGTCCAGCCCGCTGATGCCGGGCAGGTTGATGTCCATCAGGATCAGCGCCGGCTGGTAGGCGCGGGCGTATTCGATGCCCAGGTGGGCGTCGGCCGCGCTCAGCAGGCGCAGGTCCCGGCGACGGGCGATGAGTTGCTCGACCAGCTCCAGGTTGGCCGGGTTGTCTTCCACATACAGCAGGGTGCGCAGGGGCGCGCCATCGGGCGCCTGGCGTTCTGCCTCCGGGTCAGGCCCGGCATCCCCCGCGTGCAGCTGCGGTGCGGTGGTCAGGCGCAGTTCGATCCAGAACACGCTGCCAACGCCGACCCGGCTTTCCACGCCCAGTGTGCCGCCCATCATCTCCACCAGCCGGCGCGTCACGACCAGGCCGATGCCCGTGCCTTCTTCGTTCCCGGCCTCGCGGCCGAGCCGGTTGAAGGGCTGGAAGAGCTGCCCGAGCTGCTCTGGCGTCATGCCCACGCCGGTGTCGCGGATGCTCACGCGCAGGGTGTCCGGGCGGCTCAGCGTGCATTCCACCACCACCTCGCCGCCGGGGCGGTTGTACTTGATGGCGTTGAACAGCAGGTTGATCAGCACCTGCTTGACCCGCGTGCGGTCGGCGTTGATGAACCAGCGTGCCTCAAAGGGCGCAAAACGCATGGCCAGTCCGCGCTGGTGGGCCTGGGGTTCGATCATGGAGCGGCACTCCTGCATGACCTCGCCCAGCGCGACGGGCTCGGTGGACAGCGTGGCCTTGCCGGATTCGATCAGCGCCAGATCGAGGATTTCGTTGATCAGCTCCAGCAGGTACCAGCCGGCCTTGAGGATCTGGTCCAGGTTGCGCTTTTGCACCGGCGTGGGCGCGGGGCTGCCGGACTCCATCAGCTGGGCAAAGCCCAGGATGGCGTTGAGCGGCGTGCGCAGCTCATGGCTCATGCTGGAGAGGAAGTCGGTCTTGGCCTTGCTGGCGCTCTCGGCGGTGGCCCTGGCGCTTTCCAGTTCGGTGTTCTGGGCCTGCAGGGCCTCGTAGAGCTGGGTGCGCTCGGCCTCGACATGCAGGCGCGCGGTGTTGTCGGTGCCGATCAGCAGGTAGCCGATGATGGCGTCCCCGTCGTCGCGCAGCGCGGTCACCGACACCACGGCAGGCAGGTGGCTGCCGTCCTTGCGGATGTAGGTCAGGGCGTAGATGTCCTCGATGCCGCGCGAGGCCTTGAAGACCAGGGCCTCGAAGCCGGGCTCGATCTGCGTGCCGAGTTCGGCGCTCAGCGCCCGTGCGCGCAGGATCAGCTCCTGGGGGTCGGAGATCTCGGCCGGCGTGATCTGGTTGATGACGTCGCCAGCGGCATAACCCAGCATGCGCTCGGCGCCCACGTTGAAGATCTGGATCACGCCGCGCGCGTCGGTGGCGATGCTGGAGAAGTTGGCGCTGTTGAAGATCGCCGTCTGCAGGGCGCCGGCCTTGAGCAGGGCGTCCTCGGCCTGCTTGCGCGCGCTGATGTCGCGCAGGATGCCGGTGAAGTAGCGCTGGCCGCCCAGCGACATCTCGCTGACCGCGATTTCCATCGGGAAGCGGCTGCCGTCCTTGCGCCGGCCCGTGACCTCGCGGCCCAGGCCCACGGCGCGTGCGGCGTCGCTGGCGCTGTAGTAGGCCAGGGAGCCGGCGCGCTGGTCCTGGTCCAGCTCGGGGATCAGCAGGCTGAAGCTCTGCCCGGCCAGCTCGGCGGCGGTGTAGCCAAACATGCGCTCGGCCGCGGGGTTGACCTTCTCCACCAGCCCGCCGCGCGCCTGCAGGGTGACGATGCCGTCCACCACGGTGTTCAGGATGGTCTGGATCAGCGCGGCGCTGTCGCGCAGGGCCTGCTGGGCGGCGTATTCGGCGGTGACGTTGCGGAACACCAGCACGGCGCCGACCACCTGCGCGTGGCTGTCGCGGATGGGCGCACAGCTGTCGGCGATGTCGGATTCGGTGCCGTCACGGGCAATCAGCACGGTGTGGTTGGCCAGGCCCTGCACGGTGCCATGGGCCAGGGTGTCCATCACGGGGACGGTGGCGTGCTGGCGCGTGGCCTTGTTGACGATGTGAAAGACTTCACTCACCGGGCGGCCGGCGGCCTGCGCCAGCGTCCAGCCGGTCAGCTGCTGCGCCAGCGGGTTCAGCAGGGTGACCCGGGCCTGTGCGTCGGTGGCAATGACGGCGTCGCCGATGGAGTTGAGTGTGACGGCGAATTTTTCCTCGCTGACCTGCAGGCTGGCATTGGTGTCGCGCAGTTGCTGGTTGCTGGCCTCCTGCGCGGCCAGCAGGTGCCGGGTTTCCTCATGCACCAGGTTGCGCAGGCGCTGGCGCATTTGCTGGTGCAGGAAATAGGCAAAGGCCAGGGCCAGCAGCGCGGTCAGCAGGCTGGCCGCAACGATGCTGTTGAACAGCCGGTTCATGGTGTGCTCAAGCGCGGCTTCGCGCTGCGCGAGCACCCGCTCTTCGCGCTGGAGGAAGCCGTCCATCCCGGCGCGGATGGCGGCTGCCAGGCGCTGGTCTTGCGCATCGGTCACCAGGGGCGGCGTCGCAGGAAATTGGCCGGCGTCGCGGCGGACGAGGGCGCGCTCCGAGGCCGCCAGCGACGCCTCCAGGAGTGGCGCGACGGTGGCCAGCTGCTGCCGGGCCAGGGGATCAAGCGCGCGCGTGCCCAGTGAGGCCAGCGCCTGCGGCAGCGTGTCGCGCACAGCCAGGTAGGGGGCCAGCCGGGTCGGGTCACCGTTTTGCAGGTAGTCGAGCCTGGCGGCTTCGGCGTCCATCCAGTTGATCAGCAGACGGTGCCCGTCACGCAGGACGGTGGCGGCGTGTGCGCGTGCGGCGGCGGCCTCACCGATCTGGTGGAAGGACAGGAACGAGACCGAAATGCCCAGTCCGACCACCAGCGCGGCGCCGGCCAGCCACGCCAGGAATCTGGCAAATGACGTCAAGACCGCACCGCCCATGCGGGCGGTCCCCCGGGTGTGGCGTGCGTCCGGGCCGGGGGCGTGATGGCGCGTTGATGGTCTTTGACGCGGGCGGCGGCGGGAGCAGGGTGGGGAGCGGGGATCAGCATGGGCGACTTCCGTGACGACACAAAACGACCGGGGCGGCGGGCAGCGCCGGGTGCCGGGGGTTGCCGGGTGGTGCAACAGCTGCTGCGGGTGCCCGAGTCTGACAGGCTTCCCCATACCCGGCAGGGACTGCGGAGTGTAGGCCGCTTTTTCGGGCCTGTCTGTGCGTCAGCGAACAGAGTGCGGCCAACGCCCGCCGGGTGGGCCCGGGTGGACGCGGCGCGCCTTGGTGCGGTAGCGCACAGACCCTGCGGCGCCCCCGGGGGACGATGCAGGCCGGATCACCAACCACTTCCTCAAGGGCCCATGTCAACCATCAAGTTCATTCCATTCGCGCTGCTGGCGCTGGGCCATGGCGCCTTTGCCCAGCAGCCGCCCACTGCGGCCAGCCAGATGCTGCAGATCCCCGCCATCCAGATGCCACAACCATCGGCCCCCGCCATGGAAGTCCGGCGCGACAGCGCCCAGGCTGCGTCGGTGCAGGACAGCGCCAGGGTGGTCGTCAGGCAGTTGCGTGTGACGGGCCTGCAGGCTTTCAGCGAGGCCGAGGTGCTGGCCGTGACTGGCTTCAAGCCGGGCAGTTCGCTGAGCCTGACGGAGCTGCGCGGCATGGCCTTGCAGATCACGGATTTCTATCGCAGCAAAGGCTATTTCGTGGCTCAGGCCTACCTGCCGGCCCAGGACATCCGGGACGGCGTGCTGACCATCCAGGTGATGGAGGGCCGTTACGGCAGCGTGATCCTGCGCAACCAGACCGGGGTTTCCAACGGCCTGGCGGACAGTCTGCTGGGCGGCCTGGAGCGCGGCGACGTGATCACGACCCGCCCGCTGGAGGAGCGCTTGCTGCTGCTGTCGGACCTGCCGGGGGTGACGGTCCGGTCCACGCTGGCCCCTGGCGCCACCCCAGGCACCTCCGACCTGATTGTGGACATGACGCCGGGCCAGCGCGTCACGGGCAGCATCGATGCCGACAACGCCGGCAACCGCTACACCGGCGCGTACCGGCTGGGCGCCACCGTCAACGTCAATGAACCGACCGGGCACGGGGATGTGGCCAGCCTGCGTGTCATGACCGCAGGCACCGGGCTGAACTATGCCCGTGCCTCCTACCAGGCGCAGTTTGGCCGGGCGCGCGTGGGCGTGGCCTACAGCCACCTGGGCTACGAACTGGGCCGTGAATTTGAGAGCCTGGGCGCCCACGGCACGGCAAAGATTGCCAGCGTCTACGGCAGCTACCCGCTGGTTCGCTCGCGCGATGCCAACCTCCATGCGGGGCTGGCCTTTGATGCCAAGACCTTTGACGACCGGGTGGACTCGACCGCGACGGCCACCAGCAAGCGTGCCCGGGTGCTGACGGCCAGCCTGTATGGCAACACCACTGACACGCTGGGCGCGGGCGGGCTGAATGTGTTTTCACTGGCCCTGTCGGCCGGAGACATTGACTTGCGCACACCGGCCGTGCAGGCGCTGGATGCCGCCACGGCGCGAAGCGACGGCCGCTACAACAAGTTCGCCTTCAATCTGGCGCGCCTGCAGAACCTCACCGGCGCGGTCTCGCTGTATGCGTCCGTGAACGGGCAGATCGCCTCGAAGAACCTGGACGCATCGGAAAAGATGGAGCTCGGCGGCATGTACGCCGTGCGCGCCTACCCCGAGGGCGAAGCCTATGCCGACGAGGGTTATGTGCTGACGCTGGAGGGCCGGGTGCTGCTGCCCCGGACGCATGCCAGCCAGCGGGGCCAGTGGCAGCTGATCGGCTTCGTCGATACCGGCACCGTGAACACGAACCGCAACCCCTGGGCGGGCGGCGCGAACCGCCGCACGCTCAGCGGTGCGGGGGTCGGACTCAACTGGACGGTGGCCAATGACTTTGTCGTGAAGGCCTATTACGCCCACAAGCTGGGCCATGGCGTGGCAACGTCCGCGCCCGACACCTCCGGGCGCTTCTGGATTCAGGCCGTGAAGTACTTCTGAGCGTGACGCAACGCCAGGCCCCCATCGACATGCCTTTTAAGAACACTGGACGGACCTCATGAACTGTAGTTATCGATCAATCTGGAATGACGCCACCGGCACTTTTGTGGCCGCGCCGGAGACGGCGCACGCCGCTGGCAAGAAGACTTCGTCGGCCCGCGCTGCGGCAGGCGGCGCGGCGCGCTTTGCCGTGAAGGCGCTTGCCATTTCCCTGGCCATCGGATTCGGAGCGCAGGTGGCGGCACTGCCGCAGGGCGGCGTGGTGACTGCGGGCGCGGCCAGCGTGGCCGCCAGCGCGCTGGGCACCACCATCACCCAGACCACGCAGAACGCGGCCATCAACTGGCAGAGCTTCAACATCGGCCTGGGCGAGGGGGTGCTGTTTGTGCAGCCCAACAGCAGCGCCGTGATGCTGAACCGGGTGCTGGGCACGGACCCCTCGGCCATCCTGGGCAGCTTGTCGGCCAACGGGCGGGTGTTTGTGGTCAATCCCAACGGCATCCTGTTTGGCCAGGGGGCTTCGGTCAATGTAGGCGGCCTGGTCGCCTCCACCCTGAACATCACCGACAGTGATGTCATGGCGGGCACCTGGCGGTTTGCCGGTGAGGGCCGTGGCACGGTGGTCAACGAAGGGCGCATCACCACCCCCACGGGCGGCCAGGTGGCGCTGCTGGGCCACAGTGTCAGCAACCAGGGCGTGATCACGGCCCGGCTGGGCTCGGTCGCACTGGCCGCCGGCCGTGCGGTCACGCTGGACCTGGCCGGTGACGGGCTGCTCAGTGTCACGGTGGAGCAGGGCGCGGTCAACGCACTGGCCCACAACGGCGGGCTGATCCAGGCCGACGGCGGGCTGGTGCTGATGACGGCGCAGTCTGCGGGCAGCTTGTCGCAGAGCGCGGTGAACAACACCGGCGTGATCCAGGCGCGCAGCATAGAGAACCACCAGGGCACCATCCGGTTGCTGGGCGACATGCAAAGCGGCACAGTGAGCGTGGGCGGCACGCTGGATGCCTCCGGCCAGGGCCAAGGGCAGACCGGCGGCCGGGTGACCCTGACCGGGCACCACGTGGGCCTCTTTGGCGCACAGGTCGAGGCGTCCGGTGACGCTGGCGGCGGCACGGTGCTGGTGGGCGGCGACTACCAGGGGCAAAACCCGGCGGTGCCAAACGCCGCCGCCACCTACATGCGCACTGACGCCAGCATCCACGCCGATGCCCTGCGCAGCGGCAACGGCGGCAAGGTCATTCTCTGGGCCAACGACAGCACGCGCGCCTATGGAACCATCAGCGCACGCGGTGGAGTGCAGGGTGGTGACGGTGGTTTGATTGAGACTTCCGGCCACTGGCTGGATGTGGCTGGCATCAACATCCAGGCGGGCGCCTCCGCTGGCCGGAGTGGCCTGTGGCTGCTGGACCCGGCCGATGTGTCGATTGCCGCGGCCACCACGAATGGCACGCTGGTCGGCGGCGTCTTTACCCCGGATGCGGCAGCCACCACGGCCACCGTGGCCGTGGCCGACATCGTGGCCGCGCTCACGGCCGGGACCAATGTCGTCATCAATACCGCCAACGCCAGTGGCCTGGGCAGCGGCGACATCACGGTGGACACAGCCGTCACCTGGACCAAGGCGCCTGCAGCCGCGCCTGCGTCCACACTGAGTCTGGTGGCTGTGCGGGATGTGATCGTGAACGAAGCCATTACGGCAACCTGGGGCAACGTCGTCACCGTGGCCGGGCGCGATGTCACGTTGTACGCACCCGTCACTACGACCGATGGAAGTTTCAGTTCCACGGCCTTGCGCGATGTCAATATCGTGAAGGATGGAGCCCATCCGCTCACGGCCGTGACGACCACCCGGGGCAATTTCACCACCAATGCCGGTCGCAATGTCAACGTGAAGACGGCAGAGCTCACGATGACCAACGGCAACGTGATCTTGAGTGCGGGCATGGATGGTGTGAGTGGGGGCACTGTGGTGTTTGATCCTTTGACTCCCCCGTTTGCCGTGACGGACGGTACGGTCAAAATTTACAACCCGATCGGAACGACGACGGATTACACCGGCAATTTCACGTTGACCGGGACCCCGCTCACGCAATACTTCTATGTATTCGGACAGGGTCTTCCAGGGGCGACAGGGGCGACCGGAACCACCGGCCCGGCTGGGGCGACAGGTGCAACAGGCGATGTCGGCGCAACCGGTGCAACAGGGACGGCCGGCACCACGGGCGCGACCGGCGCCACTGGAGCCACTGGCTCGGCTGGGGCGACAGGCGATGTAGGCGCTACCGGTGCAACAGGCGCCACTGGCGGCACAGGGGCCGCTGGCACGACGGGTGCCACTGGAGCACAGGGTCCTGCAGGTGCGACAGGTGCCACGGGCACGGGCGAGACCGGTGCGACAGGCAGTACAGGGGCTACTGGTGCTACCGGCGCAACAGGTGCCACAGGAGCGACTGGTGCCACAGGCGCGACAGGCAGCACTGGGGCTACTGGTGTAGCAGGCTCTGCAGGCGCAACAGGCGGGACAGGCAGTACAGGGGCTACTGGTGCGACCGGCGCAACAGGGGCCACAGGGGCCACAGGGGCCACAGGGGCCACAGGGGCCACAGGAGCGACTGGTGCAACAGGCAGTACAGGGTCCACTGGCGCAACCGGAGCCACAGGGGCAACGGGCACGGCGTCACCCCCGGTATTTCCGCCACCCGTCTTTCCGCCCAAGACGCCGCCGGATGTCTGGCCGCCGGTTTGGCCTGGCACCTGGGTTCCGACCGTGGTCGTACCCAATTTGCCGCCCGAACTCCAGACCGTTGTGCCGCCTGCGCCACCGGTGCCACCACCCCCGCCGGCAGTGATCGTCCCGCCGCCGCCCGCAGTGGTGCCGCCTGCCCTTGTGGTGCCCGCGTCGCCACCCCCTGCGTACGTGGCGCCGATCCGGCCACCCAAGCAGGATCGCAACTGACGCCCTGGGGTCCTGCCTGCCAACGCCTGCGGTGGGTGGGGCCCCCGACCCCTCAACCTCTGCAATCCTGCCCATGAAAAATCAGCACAAGCGCACTGCATCAATGGCCTGGACACAGGTTTTCCTGACGCGCGTGGCCCTGCGGTCGGCCGGCCGGTCGCACCGACTGCTTGCGGTCGTCCTTGCGACCCTGACGGGCGGCGCGCCGGCACTGGCGGCGGATGACACCGCGCACCCGGCTACCGGGGCGTGGCTGGCCACCGGGCGGTCCGCGGTGGCCACCGAGCGCGTCCGGCGGGCGGATTTCGGGACGGAAGCGGCGTCGGCCGAGGCGCGGCAGGTGGCGGACTGGGTCGTGGATTCGGGTGACAACCAGGACATGCCCTTCGCGGTGGTCGATAAAAAGAACGCCAGGGTGTATGTGTGGGATGCTGGCGGCCACCTTCGTGGCGTGGCGTCCGCGCTGCTCGGCCTGGCCGTGGGGGATGACGCCGTGCCTGGCATCGGCGACCGCCCCCTGTCGGGCATCCGGCCGGAGGAGCGCACCACGCCGGCCGGGCGCTTTGTGGCGTCCCTGGACCGCAACCTCCGCGGCGGGGACATTCTCTGGGTGGATTACCAGGGCGCGGTGTCCCTGCATCCCGTCGTCACCGGGACCCCTCTGGAGCGGCGTGCACAACGCCTGACGTCTCCGACGCCGCTCGACAACCGCATCTCCTACGGCTGTATCAATGTGCCGGTGGCTTTTTTCAGCAAGGTTGTCAAACCGGTCTTCACGGGCACCAACGGGGTGGTTTACGTGCTGCCCGAGATCCGCACGGCCCGGCAGGTGTTCGCCTCGTATGACGTGGACGCGCGCGCCCGGGACCTGTCCATGCGCCAGGCTTCATCGTCGCAGCCCGCGCCGCCGACCGCCATCAGCGACCCGGCGCGCTAAACCTGTGGGCTGCCCGATGGTGCGAAAACTGAATGCAGGGGCATGCAATGGTCAGCCCACCGGGGCACACCTATCAATTGACTGGCACGCCACCCCATGAAAAAAAAGACGCTGTGTCTCTGCATGATCGTGAAAAATGAATCCCACATCATTCTGGAGACGCTCGAAAGCATCAGACATTGCCTGGACTATTGGGTCGTGTGCGATACCGGTTCAACGGACAACACGATTGAACTGGTGCAGGATTTTTTTGCCAGGCACGGCATTCCAGGTGAAATCCACTCTGAGAAATGGGTGGATTTTGGCCATAACAGAAGCCAGGTATTCGAGTATGCCTATGGGAAATCCGATTATCTTTGGGTGATCGATGCCGACGATATCTTGGTAGGTTCGATGGATTTGACGCATCTGGAGGCGGATACCTATTCACTCCGGTACGGGACCGATTTCACCTACTGGCGCCCGCAACTCTTCAACGGGTCGGAGAGATGGATTTACAGAGGCGTCCTGCACGAATTCCCGGTCTGTGTCTCAAAAGAAGATGCGAGCAAAGGCATGGTGGAGGGCGAATACCACATGGCCTCCAGACGATTAGGCGCCCGAAACCTGATCGATCCTGTGACCAAGTATTTGGGCGATGCCCATATCCTGGCGCAAGCCTTGCAGCGTGAGACAGATCCTTTCTTGACCACGCGCTACATGTTTTATCTGGCGCAAAGCTACAGGGATGCGGGGCAACCTGCATTGGCGATTCAGTGGTACCAGAGACGCATCGATGCGGGTGGCTGGGCTGAAGAGGTGTGGCGCGCCAGGTATGAGACCGGTTTGCTTCACGAGCACATGGGCGATGTGCAAAAGGCCCGGGCATGTTATCTGGACGCCTATGAGTACCGGCCTGCGCGGGCAGAGTCGCTGTACAGCCTGGCGAAGATGTGCAATGTCCGTCGGGAGTTCTTTCAGGCCAGGCTGTTTCTGGAGTGCGCCGCAGGCATTCCGTTTCCGCAGGATGTGCTGTTCGTCTCAAGAGACGTTTACGACTACCTCATCTGCTTTGAACTGTCGATTTGCATGTACTGGCTGGGCGATTTTGAGCGCTCGATGGCGCTGAGCGATCAATTGATTTCGATGAAGGAAAGAATTTCTTCCAGTGTGTTTGAGCAGGCCGTGAAAAACAGGGCGTTTGCAGTGGATGCCCTGGCGGCGCGCCGAATGGACGTGCAGTCAATGAATGGAATATGAACCATGGTGAATCGCAGGGAGTTATTGATCGGCGCCGGTTCAAGCCGCGTCAAGAAGATGAGTGTTGCCGGGCGGACTGCGTGGTCGGGTTTGGTCAGGCTCGATATCAATTCAGACCACAAGCCGGATCTGGTCTGGAATCTTGAACAGCTTCCCCTGCCTTTTCCCGACAATGAGTTTGATGAAATACACGCCTATGAGGTGCTGGAACATACGGGCCAGCAGGGCGACTATGTCTTTTTCTTTGCGCAATTCTCGGAATTCTGGCGGCTGCTCAAACCGGGTGGCCATTTGCTGGGCACCTGCCCGTCCAGACACTCGGCATGGGCCTGGGGCGATCCCTCGCACAAGCGTGTGGTCCAGCCCGAGAGTTTCGTGTTTCTCGACCAGTCGGAGTACATCAAGCAGGTCGGCGTTACCGCGATGTCTGATTTCCGGTTCATTTACCAGGCTGATTTTTCCAGCTGCCTTCTGGCTGACAATCAAAGTACCTTTTCTTTCATCCTTCAGGCGGTGAAGCCCTCCCGGTTTGTCTCGCCTGCGTGAAGCCCGGGCCCGTGCGCGGGGCAGCTGGTAAAATCCGCCCAAAGGCTGCTGCCCCGGCAGCCTTTTTCTTTTTCATCATCCGGGGCCATGTAGAGGAACACCATGTACAAAAACCTCGTAGCCGCGCTTGCGGCCGCCTGTTTTTTCTCGCCCGTCTTTTCCCAACCCGGAGCACCTGCCAGCGAGCCGCTGAAGGCCGGCTTTGTCTATGTCTCGCCCATCACCGAGGCGGGCTGGACGAAGCAGCACGACGACGGCCGCAAGGCCGTTGAGGCCGCGCTGGGTGCCAGGGTCAAGACCACATTCGTTGAAAACGTCGCCGAGGGGGCGGACGCCGAGCGCGTGATCCGCGACCTGGCCGCCACCGGTCACCAGATCATCTTCACGCCGAGTTTTGGCTACATGGAGCCCACGCTCAAGGTGGCCAAGGACTTTCCCGGCGTGAAGTTCGAGTCCATCACCGGCTACAAGACCGCGCCCAATGTGGCGGCGGCCAACGCGCGCTACTACGAAGGGCGTTATCTCGCCGGCATTGCGGCGGGGCGCATGACACAGACCGGCGTGGCCGGCTACGTGGCGGGCTTTCCGATTCCGGAAGTGCTGCAGGGGATCAACGCCTTCACGCTGGGCATGCGTTCGGTGAACCCGAAGGCGCGGGTCTTGGTGGTCTGGCTCAATGTCTGGTTCGACCCGCCCAAAGAGCGCGACGCGGCCATGGCGCTGTTCAACCAGAACGTGGACGTGATTGCCTTCCACACCGGCAGCACGGCCGTGATGGCCGCCGCCCAGGAGCGGGGCAAGCTGGCCGTGGCCTACCACTCCGACATGCGCAAGCTGGCGCCCGATGCGCAGATCGTCGCCGTCACGCACCAGTGGGGCGACTACTACGCACGCCGGACCCAGGCCGTGATCGACGGCACATGGAAAAGCGGCACTATCTGGGGCGGTGTCAAGGAGGGCATGATCCGCGTCGGCGATTTCGGCTCGAAAGTGCCCAAGACGGTGCAGAGTGAGATCTTGGCCCGCCAGAAGGACGTGGCCAGCGGCAAGCTCAAGCCCTTTGCCGGTCCGATCACGGACAACGAGGGGCGCGAAGTGCTGGCTGCCGGTCAGGTGATGACGGACGCGCAGATATTGAATATGAACTTTCTCGTATCGGGCGTACAGGGCCGGCTTGCAAAATAGGCGGCATGAAAGCCTGGCGCGCCTCCCTCCTGCGATTTGACGATGACGGCCAGGCCGTCCTTGATTCCGACGGCCTGCTCGTCACCGGGCCGGACGCCACCGGACGCCGGGTGGTGGTGGCGGCCGGCAGCCATGCGGCGCTGGCCCCGCGCTTTCCAGGCGTCCCGGTCGAACACCTGCCGGGCCGCATCATCGCGCCAGGTTTTCTGGACCTGCACGTCCACTATCCGCAGACGGATGTGATCGGCTCGCCGGCCCAGGGCCTGCTGCCCTGGCTGGCGCACTACACCTTCCCGCACGAGGCCCGCTTCGCCGACGCCGCTTACGCGGCCAGCGTCGCGACCTTCTTTCTGGACGAACTCGCGCGCAACGGCGTGACGACCGCGCTGACCTTCGCCACTTCGCACCCTGCTTCGGCGGACGCGCTGTTTGCCGAGGCGCAGCGGCGCGGCCTGCGGCTCATCACCGGCAAGTGCCTGATGGACCGCCATTGCCCCGACGGCGTGCGCGATGAGACGGAGCAGAGCCTGATTGACACCGAGGCGCTGATCCAGCGCTGGCACGGCGTGGACCGCCTGGGCTACGCCATCACCCCGCGCTTTGCCCCGAGTTGCAGCGAAGCGCAACTGCGCGGCGCCGGCGCGCTGGCCGCAAGCTACCCGGATGTCTGGATCCAGTCCCATGTCTCGGAAAACGTCGACGAAATCCGCTGGGCGCGCGCGCTGTTTCCGGCCTCGCGCTCCTACCTGGCGGTGTACGACGACCATGGCCTGATGCGTGAACGCGCCATCTACGCCCATTGCATTCACTTTGACGACGACGACCGGGCGTTGATGCGCGACACCGGCGCGGCGGCGGCTGTCAGCCCCACGAGCAACCTGTTTCTCGGCAGCGGCTTCTTTGACTACGCCGGCGCGGACCGTGTGGGTTTCCGTTACGGACTGGCCAGTGACGTCGGGGGCGGCACCAGTTTCAGTCCGTTTCGGACCATGCTGGCCGCCTACACCGTCGGGCGTACTGCCATCGAAGGTCTGCAGACCAAGCCGGGCGTGAGCCTGCGCCCGCAGCACCTGTGGTGGCAGCACACCGACGGTGCGGCGCGCGCGCTGGGCCTGCAGGGCGTGGTCGGTAATCTGCAGCCGGGCTGCGAGGCCGATTTCGTCGTCCTCAACCCGGCCGCCACGCCGCTGCTGGCGCGGCGCACGGCCCAGGTCGAGACGCTGGACGAGCTGCTGTTTGCCATGATCGTGCTCGGCGACGACCGCCTGATCGAGAAAACCGTGATTTCTGGATAAAAATAGCCCCATCCCAGCGTCAACAGGTCTTATCTTGCTATTGATTCAGGATTTTTCGATGTGCGTCGGGCGTGACGGGCTGGTGTGCGCTGCGCTTCTACAATCGCAGGCAACAGCGAGGTTTCACCGATGAGCATCAAGAGCGACAAATGGATCCGCCGCATGGCCGAGCAGCACGGCATGATCGACCCCTTCGAGCCTGGGCAGATCCGCCAGGACCCGGACGGCCGGAAAATCGTCAGCTACGGCACCAGCAGCTACGGCTACGACATCCGCTGTGCGCCCGAGTTCAAGGTCTTCACCAACATCCACAGCACGGTGGTGGACCCGAAGAACTTTGATGAAAAGAGCTTTGTTGATTTCAACGACGACGTCTGCATCATTCCGCCCAACAGCTTTGCGCTGGCGCGCACGGTGGAGTACTTCCGCATCCCGCGCAACGTGCTGACCATCTGCCTGGGCAAAAGCACCTACGCACGCTGCGGCATCATCGTCAACGTCACGCCCTTCGAGCCCGAATGGGAAGGCTACGTGACGCTGGAGTTCTCCAACACCACGCCGCTGCCTGCCAAGATTTACGCAGGCGAAGGCTGCGCGCAGGTGTTGTTCTTCGAGAGCGACAAGGACGACGTCTGCGAGGTTTCCTACAAGGACCGCGGCGGCAAATACCAGGGCCAGCGTGGGGTGACCTTGCCCAAGGCCTGATCCGCGGCGCTCAAAAGCCCGGAGCAGCTGGCGCAGGCGCGACGACCGCGCCGGGCGCATTGCGTGGATTTGTCACAGAACGGTCACAAACCATCAGTAGTCTTCGGACACTGTTTAGTTTCAATTCACCATTTCTGCAGGATTCAAATCACCATGGCCATCGAATTTGACGATGTAAGCGACACTTTCCGGCGCATCAGGCTTTCAGGGCGTCTGGATATCGCCGGCACGGAGGCTGTTTCGATCAAGTTCACCCATCTGGCGTCTTCGGCAGCCCGTCGGGTTGTGGTGGATTTGACCGGCGTCAGTTTTCTGGCGTCGATTGGCATTCGCGAGCTGATCTCCAACGCGAAAGCCCAGCAACTGCGCGGCGGGCGCATCGTCCTGTTCGTGGGCGACAACGCTTCGGTGGCCAAGACGCTCGAAGTCACGGGCATTGACAGCCTGATCCCGATGTTTTCGACGCTCGCTGAGGCCGAGCAGGCCGCCCTTGCCTGAGTGACCGATGTCAGCCAGCATCCGGAATCCCGCTGCTGAACTGGCGATCGATGCCGAAGCGGACCAGGTGCGCGTGGCATCGGCCTGGATGGCCGAGGTCTGCATGGCGTCTGGTGTGCCGGACGATGCCATCCACCGCCTGGATCTTTGCCTGAACGAGGCCCTGGCCAATACCCTGAGTCATGGCAGTCCTGCTTTCCCGCGTTCACAGGTGCATCTCCTTGTGGACGTGCAGCGTGATGGCGAAGCGGGCGCGGCGTCGGTGACCGTTTCCGACGCAGGGCCGGCATTTGACATGACGCAGGCCGGCGCGAAGCCGAGGCCCAAGACCTTGGCCGACGCCGAGCCGGGCGGCCTGGGTCTGCTCATGATCCGCAGCTTTTCCGACCATCTGGACTACCGGTTTGTCGATGGCCGCAATGTGTTGACGTTCACTGTGCGCTGGATGCCGGGCCGGTAATGCCCCTGCGCTGATACCTGCGGAATGCGTTCGTGCCGTACGACGCCAGCAAACACGTATAGAAGACCCGATGACACATGACGCCCCGCGCGGCTCCAGCAGCGCGCATTCCAGTGCCCAGGAACCCGATTTTGCCGACATCCCGCTGTTCCGGAAGGCCGACCGGTCCCTGGTCGTGGACGCATTGCGCCTGTGCGATGTCCTCCATTTGCCGGCGGGCACGCCGCTGCTGAAACCTGGCGAAGCGAACCAGAACGTCTACATTCCCCTGTCCGGCTCTGTGGTCGTCCACTTTGACATTCTCCAGAACCCCGAAGCCGCGATTCAGATTCCGGCTGGCGAGTGCGTCGGGGAGCTTTCCGCGATCGACGGCAAACCGGTGTCCGGTCTGGTGGTGACATTGACCGAGGCTTGCGTTCTGAAAATCCCAGGCGATGTCTTCTGGAACCGGCTCATGACGCTGCCGGGGGTCGCTGCCAATTTCATGGTCCTGCTCAGCGAGCGCCTGCGCCGCTCCACGGAACACGCCTTGAAAGCGCAGAGTGAACAACTGGAGTTGAAGCACCTGCGCAAGGAACTCAACGTGGCCCGCCAGCTCCAGACCAGCATGTTGCCGCTCCAGCGGCCTTTGTTTCCTGGGCGCCAGGATCTCGACGTCTGCGGCTTCATGGAGCCGGCGTCCAATGTGGGCGGCGACTTGTTCGATGCCTTTTTCGTCCGCGATCAGCTGCTGTTTTTCTGCATCGGGGATGTGTCCGGCCACGGGATTGCCTCGGCACTGTTCATGGCGCGGGCGATTGGCCTGCTCCGCATTTTGGCCATGACGACTTTGCAGCCGGACAAGCTGCTCAAGAAGCTGAATGAGCGCTTGTGCGTCAACAACGAGACCAACCTGTTTGTGACGATGTTTTGTGGGTTCCTGCACGTCGATACAGGCCGGCTGGCGTACTCCAACGGCGGCCATTGCCCGCCTTTCCTGTCCGCCGATGGGCAGGTGCGGGAGCTGCCGATCCCCAAAGGTCCGCTGATCGGGGCCTTGCCTGGCGCCAGCTTTGCCGCCATGGAGGAGACACTTCGCCCTGAAGACGCCTTGTATTGCTACACGGATGGGGTGACCGAAGCACAGAGCCCCGCAGGCGAGGAATTTTCGGAAGAACGTTGCAAGGCGCTGATCGGCCTTGCCGGCCCGCAGCCGCTGCAGGCCGTGCTGGACGGCATGCGTCGCCAGGTCGCCGCCTTCATCGGCACCGAGGTGCTGGACGACGACTTCACCATGCTGGCGCTCAAGCGCACGGTGCAGGCGGAACATCCGCCACGGTGAAACCTTGCGCACGGCGGCCGGTCGGGGCTCCGCGTGGGCGCGCCGCAAAATCCGTGCACCCCTGAGGTTCGCGCCGGCTCATGGCGCAGAGGGCGGCGGGTTCAGCTGACCTGTCCGGCGCCATGCCGCAGATCCTGGCGGGTGCTCAGCGCCACGCGAATCGCCAGATGCAAGCCATCGACCATGCCCTGCAGCGCCATGGCGGGCGAGCCCTGTTCCGGGAGCCAGGGCACATGCACGAAGCCGCCGCGTGTGCCAACCAGCGCCGGCTGCGTGGCCAGGGCGTGCATCAAGCTGTAAAACACCTGGTTGCAGACGAAGGTGCCCGCCGTTTGCGAGACCTCGACCGCCAGGCCCTTTTTCTGCAGTGCGACCAGAATGGCCTTGATGGGCAGCGTTGTGAAATAGGCCGCGGGGCCACCGGGCACCACGGGCGTGTCGATCGGCTGGGCGCCCGCGTTGTCCTGGATGCGGGCATCGTTGAGATTGATGGCCAAGCGCTCCAGCGACAGCGCGGCGCGGCCTCCCGCCTGACCAGCGCAAATCGTCAGGGCCGGCTGGTGCGCTTGCAGCAAGTCCTGCAGCCGTTGGGGTGCGGCCCCGAAGGCCGTGGGCAGCCGGGCTGTCACCACCCGGTGCCCCGCAATGCGCCGCCCGTGCAGCGCCTGCACGGCCAGCCAGCTGGGGTTGACCACTGCGCCGCCAAACGGCTCAAAGCCCGTGAGCAGCACGGTGGGTGTGGCGGATGTCTTGCGTGTGGGAGCGGCTACCATGCAACGAATTTACCGCAGCCCGGCTGCGACAGGAGCAAGCGCATGAAATGGGAAGGCAACCGTGAGTCAAACAATGTGGAAGACCGCCGCGATGGCGGTGGCGGCGGCGGACTGGGCGGGCGGATCGGTGGGCGCGGCATCGGCATTGGCACCCTCGTCATCGCCTTGCTGGGGGGCTGGATCTTCGGCATCAACCCCTTGACGATCCTGGGTCTGCTCAGTGGCGGCGGCGCGCCCACCGCCCAGGTGCGCCAGGCGCCGCCCCACAAGCCGCCCGTCGATGACCGCATGGCCAAATTGGTCTCCACCGTGCTGGCCGACACCGAAGACGTCTGGACCGACGTGTTCGCCAAAGGCGGCGCCAAATACCAGGAGCCGCGGCTGGTGCTGTTCCGTGGCGCCACGCCCACAGCCTGCGGTACCGGGCAGGCGGCGATGGGGCCGTTTTATTGCCCCGGCGACCGCAAGGTCTACATCGACCTGGGCTTTTACGAAACCCTGAAAAACCAGCTGGGTGCACCGGGTGAATTTGCCCAGGCCTACGTGATCGCCCACGAAGTCGGCCACCATGTGCAGAACCTCATGGGCATCAGCGCCAAAATGGACCAGATGCGCGCCAGGGTCAGCCCGACACAGTACAACGCCCTGAGCGTGCGGCTGGAGTTGCAGGCCGATTGCTTTGCCGGCGTCTGGGCCAACCACGCGCAGTCAGCGCGGCAGATTCTGGAGAGCGGCGACATCGAGTCCGCGATGAACGCCGCGGCGAAGATCGGCGACGATGCGCTGCAGAAGCAGAGCCAGGGGCGCGTGGTGCCCGAGAGCTTCACCCACGGCACCAGCGCCCAGCGCACCCGCTGGTTCAACAACGGACTGCAGTACGGCAGTGTCAAGCGCTGCGATACCTTCAGTGCGCGCAGTTTGTGATTTTTTGGCAACATCCCAGCGTGAAATCGTGATAGTTTGCTATTACTAGCATAGTAAAATGCAAGCCTGAAAGCCAACGCTGGCGGGGCACGGTGATGGCGTTTTTGCGGTATTTGCCCCTGAATGAGAGAATGCAGGGCTAAATGACATCATCCTTTTCCAATTTATCGCTGGCCGAGCCGCTGGCGCGCGCCGTAGCCGAGATGGGCTACGAGTCCATGACCCCCATCCAGGCGCAAGCCATTCCCGTCGTTTTGACGGGCAAGGACGTGATGGGCGCGGCCCAGACCGGCACCGGCAAGACGGCGGCCTTCTCGCTGCCCCTGCTGCACCGCCTGCTCAAACACGAAAATTCTTCGACTTCGCCCGCCCGCCACCCAGTGCGC
>ERZ1034361.372-NODE-372-length-30404-cov-4.790022_pt1 | contig 30404 bp, 30 predicted proteins | sample MGYA00520617_ERZ1034361 | MGnify/ENA primary metagenome ERZ1034361 (study PRJEB33736, sample SAMEA104284507) | Azolla filiculoides | biome: Urban; feature: Water surface; material: Ditch water | place: Netherlands | collected 2015-10-28 | depth 0-0.1 m ...
GGCGTATATCGGAGGCTCTTTTCCAAGCGCCTTGAAGATGTTGATCTGGCGCGGGGTGTTGTTCACATGGTCGTCGCCACGGATCACATGGGTGATGGCCATGTCAATGTCATCCACCACCACGCAGAAGTTGTAGGTCGGGGTGCCATCAGGCCGCGCGATCACGAGGTCGTCAAGTTCATCGTTGGCAATTTCGATGCGGCCCTTGACCTTGTCGTCCCAGGCCACCACGCCGCCTTGCGGGTTCTTGAAACGCAGCACCGGCTTGACGCCATCGGGCACGGCCGGCAAGGTCTTGCCCGGCTCCGGCCGCCAGGTGCCGTCGTAGCGGGGCTTTTCCTTGGCAGCCATCTGGCGTTCGCGCAAGGCGTCGAGTTCAGCCATGCTCATGTAACAGGGGTAGACCTGCCCGCCAGCCACCAGATCGGCCAATACGGCCTTGTAGCGGTCCATGCGCTGCATCTGGTAGAAAGGACCTTCGTCATGGTCCAGGCCCAGCCAGGCCATGCCTTCAATGATCACGTCCACTGCGGCCTGACTGGAGCGCTCCAGGTCGGTGTCTTCAATGCGCAGGATGAAATCACCCCCATTGGCACGGGCAAATGCCCATGGATACAGCGCCGAGCGGATGTTGCCCAGATGAATGAAGCCGGTGGGCGAAGGGGCGAAACGGGTACGGATTTTTTGGGTCATGTCAGTGAGTCCAGGCCGCGCGCAAGATCGGCCTTTACGTCTTCAAGGTGTTCGAGGCCTACGGCCACACGGATCAGGTTTTGCTGGATGCCAGCCGCCAGGCGCTGATCTTCCGTCAGGCGCCCGTGCGAAGTGCTGGCGGGGTGGGTGATGATGGTCTTCACATCGCCCAGATTGGAGGTCACCGACACCAGTTGCGTCGAGTCAATCACATGAAAAGCCCGCTGGCGCGCCTCTTCGGGTGTTGACGCCTTCACGTCAAACGACACCACCGCACCGCCCATCCCGGACTGTTGCGCCATGGCAAGCGCATGCTGCGCGTGGCTCTTGAGGCCGGGGTAGTACACACGGCTGACGCCGGGATGTGCCTCCAGCCACTGTGCGAGCGCCAGCGCGCGCGCCGACTGGGCTTCCATGCGGATACCCAGCGTTTCCATGCCCTTGAGGACCACCCAGGCGTTGAACGGCGACAGGCTCATGCCAGCGCTGCGCATGACAGGAATGAATTTTTCGTCGATCAGCTTTTTCGTCGCACACAAGGCGCCGGCAATCACACGCCCCTGCCCGTCCAGGTACTTGGTGCCTGAGTGGATGACGATATCAGCGCCGTATTTCACCGGTTGCTGCAGCGCCGGCGAGCAAAAACAGTTGTCCACCGCCAGCAAGGCACCGGCTTCGTGCGCGATGTCGGCCAGCGCCTGGATGTCGCACACATCGGTCAGTGGATTGGTTGGGGTTTCGGCAAACAGCAGCTTCGTGTTCGGCCGGACCGCGGCTTTCCATTCCGCCACGTCGGTCTGCGAAACGAACGTGCTTTCGACACCGAACTTGCCGAACTCGCTGCCAATCAGCTTCATGGTGGAGCCAAAAACCGACTGTGAGCAAATCACATGATCACCCGCCTTGAGCAAGCCCATGCACAGCAGCAGGATCGCCGACATGCCGCTGGATGTGCCAATGCAGGCTTCCATTCCCTCCAGCGCGGCCAGCCGCTTTTCCATGCTGGCCACCGTGGGGTTGGTGAAGCGCGAGTAGATGTAGCCCTCTTCCTCGCCTGCGAAACGCCGCGCGGCGGTTTCGCTGTCGGGCTGGGTGAAACTGGAGGTCAGGTAAAGCGACTCGGAGTTTTCGCCGTACTGGCTTTTGTCGACGGCAGCGCGCACGGCCAGCGTGTCGCGGTGGTACACAGGGAGTGGATTGTTATCAGTCACGATCTTCTTCTGTTCATTCAGGCTCAGACTTCGGCGTTGGGCAGGGCCAGTCGCGAGCTGTCCTCCGCGTTCTCATCGCCCCCCACACGGTGCTCGTTCAGGCGGGTGATGTCATCGACCGTGATGTCGCCCGTGACATACACACCGTCGAAGCACGAGGCATCAAAACCAGCCAGCTTCTCGTTCAAGGAACGCACGGCGCGCTTCATGCCGTCCACTTCCTGGTAGATCAGCGCATCACAACCAATGATCTGCCGGATTTCCTCGACAGTGCGGTCATGGGCGACCAGTTCCGTGCTGGTGGGCATGTCGATGCCGTAGACGTTCGGGTAACGCACCGGAGGGGCAGCGCTGGCCAGGTACACCTTGCGGGCACCGGCATCGCGCGCCATCTGGACAATTTCCTTGGAGGTCGTGCCCCGCACGATGGAATCGTCCACCAGCAGCACGTTGCGACCCTTGAATTCGCTGGCAATCACGTTGAGCTTCTGGCGCACCGATTTCTTGCGCACGGACTGCCCCGGCATGATGAAGGTCCGCCCCACATAACGGTTCTTGACGAAGCCCTCGCGGTAGGGAATGCCCAGCAGGTGCGCCAGTTGTGTCGCACTTGGACGGCTGGACTCCGGGATCGGAATGACAACATCGATTTCACTCGGCGGCACGGTGGACACCACGCGCTTGGCCAGTGTTTCACCGAGATTCAGGCGCGCCTGGTAGACCGAGATGCCATCCAGCACCGAATCGGGACGCGCCAGGTACACAAACTCGAAAATGCAGGGGTTCAGCGACGGCGCATCGCTGCATTGCTGCGCGTGGATCTGCCCGTCCAGTGCGACAAAGACCGCTTCACCCGGCGCGACATCGCGCTCAAACACGTGGGCGGTGCCTTCCAGCGCCACGGATTCGCTGGCGAGCATGGTGGTGCCATCCTTGCTGCGCCCCATGCACAAGGGACGGATGCCGAAGGGGTCCCGAAATGCCAGCAGACCATGGCCAGCAATCAAGGCGATCACGGCATACGAGCCCTTCACGCGGCGATGCACCGCGCTGACCGCCGTGAACACGTCCTGCGGCGTCAGCGGCAGTCCCTTGGTGGCTCGCTCCAGTTCGTGGGCCAGCACGTTGAGCAGCACTTCGGAGTCGGAATTGGTATTGATGTGCCGGCGGTCGAGGCGGAACATCTCACCCTTCAGCTGCTCGGCATTGGTCAGGTTGCCGTTGTGCCCGAGACACAGGCCGAAAGGCGAATTGACGTAGAAAGGCTGGGCCTCGGCGAAGTTGTAGGCCGAACCGGCAGTCGGGTAACGGACGTGGCCGATACCGCAATTGCCGGGCAGGGCCCGCATGTTGCGCGTCCGGAAAACGTCGCGAACGAGCCCCGGCCCCTTGTGCAGGTGAAAGGTATTGTTCTCCGCCGTAGCGATCCCCGCCGCATCCTGGCCGCGATGCTGAAGCACCATGAGGCCGTCGTAAAGCAGCTGATTGACCGGCGTTGTCGCCATTACACCCAGAATCCCGCACATAGTTTTTCCTGCCTAGCTAAATCGAATTCGTTTTGCCAAATCGTCGGGCAACCAGGGTTTGGCTGCCATGACGACCGTTTCCAGAGGTGCCGCCAGGGTGGCATCCCGCCACCATGACTGCGTCGGCGCCGAGGTCATGCCCCCCAGTCCGACCAGCACCATGCATATCAATACGCCGCGCACCAGTCCGAAAAGCATGCCGAGGATGCGATCCGACACGGACAGGCCCAAGGCTTTGACCATGCTGCGCACAACCATGTTCAACAGCGCCATCGCCACCAGCACACCGATAAATATCGCGACACAACCGGCCAGCGTCCGCAATGCCGGGTCACTCAGGCCGGCAAAGAGAGAACGCCCGACCGGGGCGCCGAATTCCACGGCGGCAAATATCCCCAGCCCCCAGGCGACCAGCGAGATCACTTCGCCGACCACGCCGCGCCACACACCAAACAGCAGCGACAGCCCGACAATACCGATTACCACGTAGTCAAAACCGGTCATGGCTTGGCCGCAACAACTCCACTGATACCGATGCGCTTCATCTTTTCCAGTGCCTTGTCGGCCGCCTCGCGACTAGCGAAGGGACCGGCCCGGACACGCGTCTTTTTGCCCTGCGGCGTATCGAGCGGCTCGCTGAAGGTCTTGATGCCCTCCTCGGTGAGCTTGGTCTTGAGCACCTTGACGTTGGCCTCATTGGAGAAAGCGCCAATCAATACCAGGTATTCGCCACCTTTTGCGGCTGGCTTGGCCTCTGCCGCCTGACCGGCCAGGATGGCGGCAGCCCGCTTGGCATCTTCGGCCTTGGGCTTCTCGACCGGCTTTTCCGCGACTTTGGCGGCTGGCTTTTCCGCTGCCTTTTCCGGCGCTTTTTCCGGCTTCGCTGGAGCCTTCTCAACGATTTTCTCGGCCGGAGCTGCCTCCTTGGTCACTTCGAGAACGCGTGCTGTCGCCTTCACCGAAGGCTCGACAACTGCCGCAGCAGGGGCATCTACCGGCTTGGCTGCGGATTTTTCAAGGGGCGCTGCGGCAAATTTCGGGGCAAAGGGCTTTTCATCCTGCCCCGGAATGCGGATTTCGACATCCTGCACGGCCTGACGCGGCTCGTGATCCATCACCATGGGCAGCACTACGGCAACCAAGGATACGAAGAAAACCGCCCCGACCAGACGGCGGCGGGCGCGTTTCTTGAGGTGCAACTGACTGTCGTTGTCTTCCATGACTAGGGTTTTTTCCGAAGCGTTTCAAGCGCGCCGGCTACCGTGTAGAAGGATCCAAAGGCGAGGATTCTATCACTTTCAGCGGCCTGCCCCTTGGCAGCTTGCATGGCAAGCTGCGGCGAAGCATGGCAAACCACCTCGCCACCGAGTCCGGTTTCGACAATGATCCCGGCCAGTGTCTCGGCGCTCGTCCCTCTAGGGCCGGCCAGCGTTGCCAGATGCCAGACATCGACCTTGCCCCTGAGGGGCGTCAGCGCGCCGACGATATCCTTGTCGCTGAGCATGCCGAGGACAGCCAGGGTCTGGTTGAAAAAACCCATGCCCGAAAGATTGTCGGCGAGCACCTTGATAGCCTGCGGGTTGTGCCCGACATCCAGCACAATGGCCGGCTTGCCGGGTACCACCTGGAAGCGTCCCGCCAACTCGGTCTCGATCAGACCCGGACGGATGGCCTGCATGGTCACCGGCAGCTTGGCGCCAAGCGCATCGAGCGCCGCCAGCGCAACGGCGGCATTGTGCAACTGGGTCGGGCCGCGCAGGCCCGGATAAGCCAGGGCGCGCTTGATCAGCTGCGGACCCGAGCGACACCACCAGCGCCATTGCAGGCGGTTTTCATTGGTTTCGGCGGCCGGCCGCTCAAAACCGAAATCCCGACCGATCAGGCGCAGATCGGCGCCAATGCGGGCAGCGTGATTGAGCAGGCTTTGCGGTGGATGGGGATCGGCACACAGGGCCGGCTTGCCGGCACGGAAAATACCGGCTTTTTCGAAACCTATGCTCTCACGATCCGGGCCCAGCCAGTCGGTGTGATCGATGGCCACCGTCGTCACGATGGAAACATCCGGCTCGTAGGCATTGACCGCATCGAGGCGGCCACCCAGGCCGACTTCGAGAATGGCGGCCTCGACACCGGCCTCGGCAAAGACTTCCCAGGCGGCCAGCGTACCGAATTCGAAATAGGTCAGCGCCACTCCACCCGCCTGCCGGCGCGCTGCTTCGACGCGGGCGAAGGCGACACACAGGGCCTCATCGCTGACCGACTTGCCGTTCAGGCGAACCCGCTCGTTGTAGGCCATGAGGTGCGGCGAGGTATAGCAACCAACCTTGTAACCGGCCCGATCAATGATGTTTTCGAGATAGGCGCAGGTCGAGCCCTTGCCATTGGTGCCGCCGACAATGATCACCGGACAGTGCTGGGTCTGGCCAAGCGCCGCCTTGACCCGGCGAATGCGGTCCAGCCCCAGCTCGATGCCGGCCTGACCTTTCGGGTGCAGGCCTTCGAGGTGGCGCAACCAGTCTTCGAGTGTCTTCAAACGATGGCCGGCAACTTTTGCAGCAGCGCCAGGACGCGGGCCACTTGGTCACGCAGTTCGCGGCGGTCGACGATCATGTCGATGGCGCCCTTTTCCATGATGAATTCGGAACGCTGGAAGCCGTCCGGCAGGGTTTCGCGCACCGTCTGCTCGATGACGCGGGGGCCGGCAAAGCCGATCAGGGCCTTGGGTTCGGCGATGACCACGTCGCCAACGAAGGCGAAGGAGGCCGAAACGCCGCCCATGGTCGGGTCGGTGAGAATGGAAATGAAGGGCTGGCCGGCTTCCGAGAGCTTGGTCAGGGCAGCCGTCGTCTTCGCCATCTGCATCAGGGAGAACAGACCTTCCTGCATGCGGGCGCCGCCGGATGCGGTGATGCAGATGAAGGGCATCTTCTGCTCGACAGCTGCCTGGACGCCACGGACGAAACGTTCGCCAAGGACCGAGCCCATCGAGCCGCCCATGAAGTCGAACTCGAAGGCAGCGGCGACGACCGGCATGGTCTTGATGGCGCCCTGGAGAACGACCATCGAATCGCTTTCGCCGCTTGATTCGTTGGCATCCATGAGGCGATCCGGGTAACGCTTGGAATCCTTGAATTTCAGGCTGTCGACGGGCAGCACTTCGGCACCGATCTCGTAGCGACCTTCGGCATCGAGCAGGAGATCGAGGCGCTGACGGGCATTGACGCGATTATGGTGGCCACACTTGGGACAGACCTGCAGATTGTTTTCGAGGTCGGTCGCGTAGAGCACGGCCTCGCACGACGGACACTTGCTCCACAGGCCTTCGGGCAGGTTGCCCCGGCGCTGGGCGCCTTGTTCGCGCTTGATCTTGGGGGGCAGCAGTTTGGTCAGCCAGCTCATTTTTTCACCTCATCCACACCACGACGAATATCTGACACCAGGGCTTTCACATTGGCACAGGCAGTTTCAGCGGTCGATTTTTCAATTTCTTCAATAATCCGGCTGCCAACCACGACGGCATCGGCGATACGGGCGATACGGGCGGCTGTCGCTGCATCGCGAATGCCGAAACCGACACCGACCGGCAGGCCGGTCTTTTCACGAATCAGCGGCAGGCGCTCGGCCACCGCCTCGACATTCAAGGCACCGGAGCCGGTGACGCCGGCCAGCGAGACGTAATAGACATAACCGCTGGCAATCTCGGCAACCTGGGCGATACGCTCGGCGTTCGAGGTCGGCGCCAGCAGAAAAATCGGGTCCATGCCCTGGGCCTTCATGGCGGCCCCGAAGGCGAGCGCTTCTTCCGGCGGGTAATCAACGACCAGTACGCCATCAACGCCGGCCTGCGCGGCGGCGGCGGCAAATTTCTCCAGCCCCATCGCCTCGATCGGATTGGCATAACCCATGAGGACAACCGGCGTCTTGTCGTCAGTCTTGCGGAAGTCGACGACCAGTTGCAAAACCTTGCGCAGCGTCATGCCCTTGGCCAGGGCGCGCTCGGAAGCGCGCTGTATGGTCGGGCCATCGGCCATCGGATCGGAGAAGGGAACACCGAGTTCGATGACATCGGCGCCGGCTTCGACCAGGGTATGCATCAAGGGCAGGGTCAGCGCAGCATCGGGATCGCCGGCCGTGATGAAAGGAATCAGGGCCTTGCGGCCTTCGGCATTGAGCCGGTCAAAAGCAGATTTGATGCGCGACATCAGAAGACTATCCCCGACTTTTCAGCAACGGTGTGCATGTCCTTGTCACCGCGACCCGAGAGGTTGACCAGCAGAATCTTGTCCTTGGCCAGGGTCGGCGCCAGCTTGGCGGCGTAGGCCAGGGCATGGCTCGATTCAAGGGCCGGGATGATGCCTTCGATGCGGCACAGGGTATGGAAGGCGGCCAGCGCCTCGGCATCCGTCACCGGCTGGTATTCGGCTCGGCCAAGATCCTTGAGCCAGGCGTGTTCCGGCCCGACCCCGGGGTAATCGAGACCGGCCGAGACCGAATGCGTCTCGATGATCTGGCCGTCTTCGTCCTGCAGCAGGTAGGTCCGGTTGCCGTGCAGCACGCCGGGCACGCCGGCAGTCAGCGAGGCCGAGTGGCGGCCGGTTTCCATGCCGTCGCCGGCCGCTTCGACGCCGATCAGGCGCACGCCCTCGACATTGATGTAAGGGTAGAAGATACCCATGGCGTTGGAGCCGCCGCCGACACAGGCGATCACGGCGTCAGGCTGGCGGCCGGTCATTTCCGGCATCTGGGTCAGGCATTCCTCGCCGATGATCTTCTGGAAATCGCGGACCAGCATCGGGTAAGGGTGCGGGCCGGCAACCGTGCCGATGATGTAGAAGGTGTTGTGGATATTGGTGACCCAGTCGCGCATGGCTTCGTTGAGCGCATCCTTGAGGGTCTTCGAGCCGGACTCGACCGGGACGACGGTGGCACCAAGCAGTTTCATGCGGTAAACGTTGGCAGCCTGACGCTTGACGTCCTCGCTGCCCATGTAGACCACGCACTCCATGCCGTAGCGGGCGGCAACGGTGGCTGTCGCGACGCCGTGCTGGCCGGCACCAGTTTCGGCGATGACCCGCGGCTTGCCCATGCGGCGGGCGAGCATGGCCTGGCCGATGCAGTTGTTCACCTTGTGGGCGCCGGTGTGATTGAGGTCTTCACGCTTCAGATAAATCTGCGCGCCGCCGAGCATCTCCGACCAGCGCTTGGCGTGGTAGATCGGCGACGGGCGACCGACGAAATGCTTCAGTTCGTATTCGTATTCGGCACGGAAGGCAGGATCGTCCTGTGCCGCGGCGTAGGCGGCCTTCAGTTCATCGAGCGCGCCAAACAGCGTCTCGGCCACGAAGACGCCACCGTAGGGACCAAAATGGCCTTTCGCGTCGGGGAAGTTATATTGACTCATCGGCTTTCCGTACTGCCGCCACGAAGGCAGCGATTTTCGAGTGATCCTTGATGCCCTTGCCCATTTCAATGCCGGACGAGACATCGACTGCCACCGGGCGCACGCGGCGCACGGCATCGCCGACATTGTCTGCGGTCAGGCCGCCGGAGAGCACCAAAAAACCGGGGAGATCGGCGGGAATCAGCGTCCAGTCAAAGACATGGCCGCCGCCACCGTAGCCCTCGACAAAGGCATCCAGCAACAGACCCCGGGCATCGGGAAACGAGCCGGCGAATTCTACCAGATCGAGACCCGGCCTCACCCGTGCTGCCCGCAGATAGGGCCGGGCGAATTGCCGGCAATACGCCGCGTCCTCGTCACCATGAAACTGCAGGACGTTGATCGGCAGGGCTTCGCAGGTGGCGCGAACCACCTCAGGCGCTTCGTTGACAAAGAGGCCGACGCTATCGACAAAAGGCGGAATCCGCCGCGCCAGTTCGGCCGCCCGCTGCGGTGTGACGTATCGCGGGCTGGGCGGATAGAAGACAAAACCAATGGCGTCGGCGCCGGCGGCCACGGCAGCATCGACATCTTCCTCGCGGGTCAGGCCGCACATCTTGATGCGGGTTTTCATGTCAGCAGTCCATCGAGAAAGTCATCATCGGGATCGGGCAGCCCCCAGTGCGCTTCGTAGATCGGGCCGCGAAAATACAGGCCGTCGGGCGAAAAGGTGGGCGCCGCCAGTTTGCGGTCCTGCATTTTCAAAAGCTCATCCATCCAGCCGGGCGACTGATCGCCCTTGCCGATGGCGACCAGGCTGCCGACCAGATTGCGCACCATGTGATGCAGGAAGGCACTGGCCTCGAAATCGAAGACGAACATGTTGCCGCGCTGGCGGACCTCGGCGCGGGTCATGGTTTTGAGCGGCGACTTGGCCTGACAGCCAGCAGCGCGAAAAGCCGAGAAATCGTGCTCGCCGAGCAGACGGGCGCTGGCCGCCTGCATGGCAGCCAGTTCAAGCGGCACATGGCACCAGCCAACCCGCCCCGCCCACAGCCCCGGCCGTTGTGGCCGGTTGAGCAGGAGATACCGATAGCGCCGGCCACGGGCACTGAAACGTGCATGGAATTCGTCATCGACCACTTGCGCCCAACGCACGGCAACACCTGCCGGCAGATTGGAATTGACGCCACGCACCCACGCCGTCAGCGGCCGCTCGACCTCGGTCTCGAAATGCACGACCTGATGACTGGCATGAACGCCGGCATCGGTCCGCCCGGCACACATGACGCCGACCGGCACACCGGCAATTTCGCGCAGCGCGGCCTCCAGCGCATCCTGCACCGTGCCGCCGCCGGCCTGGCTTTGCCAGCCATGGAAGGCGCTGCCACAGTATTCAAGCCCCAGGGCAATTCTCACAGCAAGGTCGCTCCCATCAAAACAAGGCCAGCCAACGCGACAAGCACGCTGTCGCGACGCAGCCACGGCACCCGGTCCAGGCACAGGGTCTCCTGCCCCGCACTCACTGGTGCCTGAACGGCCAGCATCTGCCGCCAGGCGCCTTTTTCGGGCGGCACCTGGAGATAGTCGAGAACCAGCGACAGGCGAACGACGAGACGCTCGATATCGATGCCCAGAGCACGCAGCGGCTGCAACAGCCCCCAGAGGCCACCCAGCATGCCCTGGCGGCCAAGCCGGACGAAGAGCCAGGCCAGACAGGCAAGCATCGCGACCAGGCGGGCCGCCTGCAGACTGGCTTCAGCCATGCCTTCATAGGTCGGCGCCCAGGCCAGGTCATGCAGCGCCTCGCCTGGCGTGTTGTAGGCGAGAATCAGCCATAGGGTGAGCAGCAACCAGCGCGCCCGCCAGACGTAGCCCCACCAGCGGCCGGCCAGCGCCGGCGCCTGCAGCAGGGCAAGGGCCGTCAGCGCGGCGAGACCGGCATAGCCAACGAATTGAACGCCAATAACCGCTGCCAGCCAGATGATCAATGCGCAAGAAGGATGCAAAACCGGGCTCCCAAAATGCACACAGCCCCTTGCGGGGCCATGTGCCGATCACAAGCCTGAATTCTACCCGCCTATACGGCCAAGTATCGTCCGCGCCTGTTCAACCAGATCAACCGAACCTTCAGACAGCACTTCCTGAAGCAGCTCACGAGCCCCTTCGTGGTCGCCCATTTCTTCATAGGCCTTGGCCAGATCGAGCTTGGTATTGACCTCTTCCCATTGCTCGTTATGCACCGGGGCGTCGGCCATCCCGGTATCTCCGGCCGGCGTGCCTTCGAGCGGAGCCGATTCGGGAGGCGCCGAAAGATCGAGGTTGATCGAACCGATATCGAATTCCTGTGTGCCCATGGGCTGCCCAAGGAACATCGAATCAGTCAGCTTGACGTCGAAATCAAGCGAATCGGCATCGGCAGCACCGCCGACCACAACGGTCCGGTCAAAGCTGTCGGATTGATCATCGCCGCCAAAATTGAGCATATTGCCGTCGACCATGGTATCGCTGCCGACAACGCTGTTCACCACGGTTTGCGTCATCGGTGAAGGCGCATCCAGCAGCGCATCGGGGGCCGCGTCAAAACCCGGCTGATCATCCTGAGGCATGGCATTGACGCCGCCCGTACCGACGAAAGTACCCAGCCCGACGTCCATGTCGTCAGCCATATCGCTGCTCGTCATGGGCATGACGAGCGTGCCTTCCGGCGAGAAATCGGGGGCCGACGCGTACGGCTCCTCGGCCTGAACCGGCTCGACCACATTCTGGTCAAGCCCCATGCCTTCGGCGCCAAGATCAACGGGAGCAGGAGCCGGCTCGACCTCGGAGGCCTGCACCAGTTCGTTCCCCAGATCGAAATCGAGGGCGTCGGAGTCGCTGCCGGTAACGACGGTATCGGTATAGGCGTCGACACTGGCTTCGGCGGACTGCACCGGGGCGCTTTCGGCAGGCGCTGCTTCGCTACCCAGATCAAAGTCGAGCATCAACTCATCCGCACCGAGGTTCAGTTCTTCCGGCTCGGCCGGTTCGGCGGCCTGCAGATCCGCTTCGGTCGGCAGGACCAGGGTATCGCGCTCGAAACCATCGATTACCTCCGGCATCTCGCCGACGGGTTCTTCCGCCACGAGCGGCTCGGCTTCAGGCAGGCTTGCCAGTGGCTCGGGCGAGCTTTCCGGCAGTTCAGGCGCGGCATCAGGGATATCGGCCGACGGAGCGTAAATGGGTGCTTCCGCCACTTCATGAATACCCGATCCGGAATACAGCGGATTATTGGGATCAAGAGCGGCGCCCAGCGCGGCAACCTTCGCCCAGTCCGGACCAACGCCGGCAGTCTGGGCATACAGTTCGCTGGCCAACGTTTCAAACTGTTTCACACTCTGGCGATTGGCGTAGATTTCGAGCAGCTTGGCATGGATGGCTGTGCGCTGTGGGTCCTTCTGCAGGGCCTCAAGCAGGATTTCCTCGGCCTGGGTGTCACGGCCATAGGCCATGTAAACGTCGGCCTCGGCCACCGGATCGACCTCGTCGGTATCGATGGTGCCCGGACCGGTCTGGCTGAATTCGCCGGTCTGCGGGGGAACGTTGCCCGTATCGATACTCTGGCCACCCGTCATGCGGAATACGGAATTGGGGCCGAGGCTGGACGGCATCGGCAAAACCGTCGTTTCGGAAGCGGCCTTCCTGGTCCGGCGGCGACTGAACATGAAGTAACCGGCAAGCAGGGCCAGGATGCCACCTCCACCCACCAGGGGCAGTGAATCCTCAAGCAGGGAATCGACGACGCCGGGCTCTTCTGCAGCCGGCGGCGGTGGCGGAAGCTCCGCCTTGGGTGCCGGCGGCTTCGGAGCCTCGACAGGCTTGGGTGCTTCAACCGGCTTCGCTACCTCAACCGGCTTGGGCGGCTCAACAGGTGCGGCGGCTTCGGGCGCCTTGGGCGGCTCGACAACCTTCGGCGGTTCAACCGGCTTGGCCACTTCGACCGGCTTGGCAGCCTCGACGGGCTTGGGTGGCTCGACGGGCTTGGCAGCCGCGGCCACTTTGGGTTCTTCCTTCTTGACCGGCTGCTGTAGCTCTGCCAGCTTCTGGTTCTTCATTTCCAGCAGCTTTTGCAGGTCAGTCACATTCTTTTCGAGGGTCTGCAAACGGCCCTGCGCGTCATTGAGTGCCTTTTCGCGAGCCAGCTGCTCGGCCGTCTCGGCCGCCTTGCCGGCAGCTGCACCCTTGGCCGCAGCGTCGGTCCGCGCAACCTTGACCTGATCCTTGCTTTGCTCAGCCGGAGCAGCCTTCTCTTCGACCTTTGCGGTGATTTTGCCGGCGCTGGCCTGAGAGGCCGCAGCATCGGCCGCCGGCGCCTTGGCCGTGGTAGCAGCAAGCTTTTGGCGATAATCGTTCCAGTCACGCGCCTGGGCGACATAGACTTTCTTCGCTTCAGCCGGCGATACGGCCTCGACCGCCGATTTTTCGGGAATGCTCAGGATCGCGCCGGCTTTCAGGCGATTGACATTCTGGGCGATGAAGGCATCCGGATTGCTCTGGAATAATCCAACCAGCATCTGCTCCAGAGAAACGCCGTCATGCTTGTTCTCGGCGGCAATCTTGCGCAGCGTGTCGCCTTGCTTGACGAGCCGGGTGCCGGTGCTCTCCGGCGCCGCCTTCGGCTCTGCAGCGGCCTTGGGTGCAGCCTTCGGTTCCGGTGCCGGACGCGGCGCAGCCTTGACCGGCGCAGGCCGGCTTTCCCCTGCACTGCCACCACCGCGCACCGTCTCGACGATGCGCGCTTCGGCGACCGGGCGCGACGCCTGCTGGGCAGTCATTTCCGGTGGGTCGAGCAGGAAGGTGTACTCGCGGACCAGACGCCCGGCCGGCCAGTTCAGCTCAACCAGGAAATCGAGGAAGGGTTCATTGATCGGCTTGACCGAACTGACCTTGACGACCGACTGGCCACCGGGTCTTTTTTCGACGGTGAACCGGAGATCCATCAGGACCGAGGCGAAATCGACGCCAGCCTGCTTGAATGTATCCTGCGGAGCGAGACGCGCGGTCATCCCCCCCAGTTCATCCTTGCTTGCACCGATCTCAAGCTCGGCCCGCAGCGGCTGGCCGATACCTGACAAAACCGTCAGTTTGCCCAGGCCAGCGGCCTCTGCAAGCCACGGGGAAATTGAAAGACAAGAAGCAACAGCAAGCGCAGCAGCGCGTTTCTTGAACTTGGTATGGACTGTTCCGTTCACGGCTAAACCCTGAGCGTCAATTTTGGGACTTTCAAATTAACATCATGTACTTAGCAATGCAAGCTGAATTAGTTTCTCAATCAATGATATTGTCATACAACAGCCAAATAAAAAGCCGGGGTAATTTCCCCGGCTTTTGGCAAAAATATCAAGCCAATCAGGCGTCAAGCAGAATACGCAGCATGCGACGCAGCGGCTCGGCCGCGCCCCACAGCAGCTGGTCGCCGCAGGTAAAGGCAGCGAGGTATTCCGGGCCCATCGCCATCTTGTGCAGACGGCCGACCGGCACCGTCAGCGTACCGGTCACGGCGGCCGGGGTCAGCTCGCGCTCGGAGATCTCGCGATCATTCGGCACGACCTTGGCCCACGGATTGGCCTTGGCCAGCATGTCGCTGATTTCGTCGAGCGGCACATCCTTCTTGAGCTTGATGGTCAGCGCCTGGCTGTGGCAGCGCATGGCACCGATACGAACGCACAGGCCGTCGATGGGGATCGAACCGGCCGAACGGAACGCCGGCTTGCCGAGGATCTTGTTGCATTCGGCGCCGCCCTTCCATTCTTCCTTGGACTGACCGTTTTCGTAGGGCACGTCGATCCACGGGATGAGCGAGCCGGCGAGCGGCGTGTTGCGGAAGTTCTTCTTCGGGAAGGCGTCGGAGCGGATGGTCTCGGCGACCTTGCGGTCGATGTCGAGAATGGCCGAGGCCGGATCGGCCAGCAGGTCGGCGACGGACGAGTGGATGGCACCCATCTGCGAAATGAGTTCGCGCATGTTCTGCGCGCCGGCGCCCGAGGCTGCCTGGTAGGTCATCGAGGTTGCCCATTCGATCAGGTCGTTCTGGAACAGGCCGCCGAGGCCCATCAGCATCAGCGAGACAGTGCAGTTGCCGCCGATCCAGTTCTTGCCACCCTTGCCCAGCGCGTCCTTGATGACGTGCATGTTGACCGGGTCGAGCACGATCACCGCGTCGTCAGCCATGCGCAGCGAAGACGCGGCGTCGATCCAGTGACCGTTCCAGCCGGTGGCGCGCAGCTTGCCGAAGACTTCCTTGGTGTAGTCGCCACCCTGGCAGGTGATGATGATGTCGCAGGCCTTCAGGGCGTCGATATTCGAGGCATCCTGAAGCGGCAGGGAGGCTTCCTTGCCGCCAAAGGACGGGGCCTTGCCGCCGGCAGCGGACGTCGAAAAATAGACGGGGTCGATATGGGCGAAATCGCCCTCTTCCACCATCCGCTGCATCAGCACGGAGCCAACCATGCCACGCCAACCGACCAGACCAACCTTCTTCATAACTCTCTCTCCGAATATAAGCTTTGTTTAACGCACGAATGCGTCTTCCGGTTTACGCCAACGCTGCCAGTACGGCGTCGCCCATTTCCTTTGTACCAACCTTGGTCGTCCCGCGCTCGTAAATGTCGCCGGTTCGATAGCCCTGGGCAAGCACCTTTTTGACCGCGTTTTCGACGCGCAGTGCCTGCTCTTCGAGACCAAAGGTGTAGCGCAGCAGCATCGCCACCGACAGGATGGTAGCCAGCGGATTGGCCACGCCCTGGCCGGCGATATCCGGTGCCGAGCCGTGCGAGGGCTCGTACATGCCCTTGTTATTGGCATCGAGCGAGGCCGAAGGGAGCATGCCGATGGAGCCGGTGAGCATCGAGGCTTCGTCCGACAGGATGTCGCCGAACATGTTGCCGGTGACCATCACGTCGAACTGCTTGGGTGCCTTGACCAGTTGCATCGCGGCGTTATCGACCAGCATGTGGCTGAGTTCGACATCCGGGTAGTCGTGGGCGATCTCGATCATCACGTCGCGCCAGAGCTGAGTGGTTTCGAGCACATTCATCTTATCCACAGAGCACAGCTTCTTGTTGCGCTTCTGCGCAGCCTGGAAGGCGACATGACCGATACGGCGGATTTCCGACTCGCTGTAGACCATGGTATTGAAGCCGACGCGCTCGCCGTTTTCTTCACGGATACCGCGCGGCTGGCCGAAGTAGATGTCGCCGGTCAGTTCGCGGACAATCAGGATGTCGAGACCCGAAACCACTTCCGGCTTGAGCGTCGAGGCATTGGCCAGCTCCGGATAGAGAATCGCCGGACGGAGGTTGGCGAACAGGCCGAGATCCTTGCGGATACCGAGCAGACCACGTTCCGGGCGGAGTTCGCGGGCAAGCACGTCCCATTTCGGGCCGCCGACGGCGCCGAGCAGAATGGCATCGGCTTCGGCGGTCAGCTTCTTGGTCGCTTCCGGATACGGCGTACCGGTCGCATCAACCGCCCCGCCGCCGATCAGACCTTCTTCCAGCTCCAGCTTGTTGAGGTCGAGCGACTTGAGCACACGCACCGCTTCAGCAACAATTTCCGGACCAATGCCGTCACCCGGCAGAACACAAACTTTCATAACAACTCCTTAGGATCGAGGATCCAGCCCCCAATGACCAATTACCAATAACGAATCACCGCCTCAACTAAACAGCCAGGGCTGGCTGATGCGACGCTTATCTTCAAATTCGCGGATTTTTTCGGCATGACGCAGGGTCAGGCCGATGTCGTCCCAGCCATTGATCAGGCACTCCTTGCGGAAAGCGTCGATGGCGAAGGGAATGCCGTAGCCATCCGGGCGGATCACGGCCTGCGCCTGCAGATCAACGACCAGCTTGTAGCCCGGCGTCGCCTCGACCTGTGCAAAGAGGGCGGCGATTTCAGCTGCCGGCAGGACGATGGGGACAATGCCGTTCTTGTAGCAGTTGTTGAAGAAGATGTCGGCAAAGGATTCGGCGATGATCGCCTTGAAGCCGAAATCGAGCAGCGCCCAAGGCGCATGCTCGCGCGAACTGCCGCAGCCGAAATTGGCGCGCGTCAGGAGCACTTCGGCCCCTTGGTAACGCGCCTGATTGAGCACGAAATTCGGATTCTTTGGCCGCCCCGAGGCATCCTGCCCGGGCTCACCGACATCCATGTAGCGCCACTCATCAAAGGCATTCGGGCCAAAACCCGAGCGCTTGATCGATTTCAGGAACTGCTTCGGGATGATCGCATCGGTATCGACGTTATTGCGGTCGAGGGGTGCGACCAGACCTTCCAGACGAACGAATTTATCCATTACTCCACCGCTTTCTGCACGGCTTCGCCGCTCTTCTTGAGGGCACCACCGACGGCCTCGCCGCCCTTCTGCAGAGCACCCCCGACCACCTCGCCACCCTTCTGCAAGACCTCGCCGGTCTTTTCGGCACCGATAGCGACATCCTTCTTGACGCCCTGGGCGGTGTTGCAGGCGGCCAGACCCAATACGGCCAACACGACAAATAAATGTTTCATGATCGTCGCTCCTTCTTACAGAACGTCGCGGACATCGGCGAAACGGCCGGCAATCGCCGCCGCTGCTGCCATCGCCGGGCTGACCAGATGGGTACGCCCACCCGGCCCCTGCCGACCTTCAAAATTGCGGTTCGAGGTCGAGGCACAACGCTCGCCCGGCTCCAGACGGTCGGCATTCATGGCCAGACACATCGAGCAACCCGGCTCGCGCCACTCGAAACCGGCGGCCAGAAAGACCTTGTCCAGACCTTCCGCCTCGGCCTGCCGCTTGACCAGACCGGAACCCGGCACAGCCAGGGCCAGCTTGACGGTGGCGGCGACATGGCGCCCCTTGAGGACGGATGCCGCTTCGCGCAAATCCTCAATGCGCGAGTTGGTACACGAACCGATGAAAACCTTGTCGATGGCGATCTCGTTGATCGGCGTATTGGGATTGAGACCCATGTACTGCAGGGCGCGTTCCATGCCTTCGCGCTTGACCGGATCGGCCTGCTTGGCCGGATCGGGAACCAGCGCATCGATGGCCACCACCATTTCCGGCGAGGTGCCCCAGGTCACTTGCGGGCGAATGTCTTCGGCCTTCAGCGTAACGACGCGGTCAAACTGGGCACCGGCGTCGGACTGCAGCGTGCGCCAGTAGGCCACGGCCTGGTCCCAGACTTCGCCCTTGGGCGAGAACGGGCGATCCTTGAGGTAATTGATGGTCTTGTCGTCAACGGCGACAAAACCCATGCGGGCGCCGCCTTCGATGGCCATGTTGCACAGGGTCATGCGCCCTTCCATGCTCAGGCCACGAATCGCGCTGCCACCGAATTCGATAGCATAGCCCGTACCGCCGGCCGTGCCGATAGTGCCGATGATGGCCAGCGCCACATCCTTGGCCGTGACGCCCTTGCCGAGCTTGCCTTCGACGGCGACCAGCATGGTCTTCGATTTCTTTTGCAGCAGGCACTGGGTGGCCAGAACATGCTCGACTTCCGAGGTGCCGATACCGTGCGCCAAGCAAGCGAAGGCACCATGCGTCGAGGTATGCGAATCGCCGCAAACCACGGTCATGCCGGGCAGTGTCGCGCCATTTTCCGGGCCGACGACATGGAGAATGCCCATGCGCTGATCCTTGAACGGAAAATAAGCCAGGGCACCGACTTCGCGGATATTGGCGTCGAGCGTTTCGACCTGCTGACGCGAAATCGGGTCCTTGATACCTTCTTCCCAATGGTCGGTCGGCGTGTTGTGGTCCGGCGTCGCGACGATGGACGAGACACGCCAGGGCTTGCGGCCGGCCAGCTTGAGGCCTTCAAAAGCCTGCGGGCTGGTGACTTCGTGTACAAGGTGACGGTCGATGTAGAGAAGCGCCGTGCCATCATCTTCCTGATGGACAACGTGGTTCTCCCAAAGCTTGTCGTAAAGGGTCTTCGACATGGTGCGTAAAGTGAGCCGTAAAACGATGAATTATTGCACAGGATCGCCGTTTTTTGCCCGATCCGGGCGGTCGACTTCAGTATTTGCCTTGACCCAGCCCCAGACCAGGACAAAGCCGGCCAGCGCAAACAGCGAACCGAGAGAGAAGGTCCAGCCGGACCCCAGCCAATCCCAGGTCCGGCCACTGATCAAGGCGCCCAGCAAGCCGCCGGCACCGAACGACAGGCTGGAATAAAGTGCCTGCCCGCGCCCCTGCGCCCGACCGGGAAACCACTGGTTGACGGCGGCGATGGAAGCCGCGTGATAAGCCCCGAAAGTCAGGCCGTGCAAGAGCTGGACAAGAATCATGATGGCCGCCGACTCGACGCCCCACCCCATGAGCAGAAAGCGGATGACGGCTGCAGCAAAACTGGCGAGCAGGATGGCACGTAGCGAAAATCTACGCGACAGCTTTGCCATGAGCATGAACACGACGATTTCCGCGACCACGCCGAGCGACCAGAGCAAGCCCACTTCGGTTTTCGAGTAGCCGTGGGCGTCGAGGTGAATCGAATAGAAAACGTAGAACGCTCCATGCGCCGCCGACATGGCGAAGCAGGCCGCCATCAGCGCGATGACTTTGGGCTGGCGCAGGATTTCACCAATCGGCTGGCCGTCACGGGCATGCGGAACCGGCGGCGCCTCGGACAGGGCCAGGGCATAAAGCAAAATCCCGACAAGGATCGCCCAGCAGACCCAGAGCACACCAAGCGGCGAGGTCATGTCGAGGAGCGCACCGGTCCCCATCACGGCGACAATGAAACCGACCGAGCCCCAAAGGCGGATGCGGCTGTAGCGCCCGCGCTCCTCGCGCAGATGATCGAAAGTCAGGGTCTCGACCAGGGGCAGCGCGGCGCTCCAGAAGAAGGCGAGCACCGCCATCGCCAGCAGCATGCCAGGCAGTTTGTCGAGCCAGAAAAAGGCGCTGAAGCCGGCCAGCCCGATGATGGCAGCGAGGCGGATGATGGCCAGGCGGCGACCGAAACGGTCGGCCAGCCAGCCCCAGAGGTTGGGACCAAAAAGACGCATCAACTGCATCTGCGACATCAGCAAACCGATGTCCCAGGCAGAAAAATTCAGTGACTGGAGATAGAGCCCGAAATAGGGCGAGAAGGCGCCGATGAAGGCGAAATAGAAGAAGTAGTAGCCCGAGAGGCGCCAGTAAGGCAAAGCATGCATCCGGCTATTTTACCGGATGCATGGTCGGGCGACGGGCCGATCAGGCCTTGACGGATTCCTGGCCGGCGCGGAAGGCGAGCAGCAGGTGATAGATCTCGTCCTTGAGCTTGACGCGCTGCTTCTTCATGTCTTCGATGGTGAAATCGGCAACCGGCATGTCATGCTCTTCAAGGTCTTCGACCTTGCCGGTCAGGCGGCTGTAGGACGCGAACTGACGGGAAAAATAGGCGTTACCGACCTTCAACGTGTCAATGGCAGCCTTGAATTCCGGAAATTCCGAATATAAATCGTGGTGATCAACCTGCATATTTCCCCCTATTGCAATTATCAGCCGCCAGCGCGGCCTAAAAACGAAATATTACGCGATTTTGCCGGCGATGCGCGGCGTTTGGCAGTCGACATCGGCACACTGCGCCCGGTGGCGCAAGGCGTGGTCGATCAAGACCAGCGCCAGCATGGCTTCGGCAATCGGCGTCGCACGGATGCCGACACAGGGGTCGTGCCGTCCCTCGGTCGCCACTTCAATGGCTTTGCCCTGACGATCAATCGAGCGACGCGGCTGGGCAATCGACGAGGTCGGCTTGATCGCCATATTGACGACGATGTCCTGCCCGGTCGAAATGCCGCCAAGTACGCCACCCGCATTGTTGGTCAGGAAACCTTGCGGCGTCATCTCGTCCCCATGCTCGCTGCCGCGCTGGGCCACCGACGCAAAGCCGGCGCCGACTTCAACGCCCTTGACGGCATTGATACCCATCATGGCGTAGGCGATTTCGGCATCGAGCCGGTCATAAACCGGTTCGCCCCAGCCCGGCGGGACGCCGGTCGCCGTCACGGTGATCTTGGCACCGACCGAATCGAGCGATTTGCGCAGGCTGTCCATGTAGCTCTCAAGCTCGGGCACCAGTGCGGCATTGGGCGCAAAGAAGGCGTTTTCGCGGATGTCGTCAGCCGACACAAAGGGAATATCGATCGGGCCGAGAGCGCTCATCCAGCCGCAAATACTGACGCCATAGCGCTCAAGCAGCCACTTGCGGGCAATCGCCCCGGCGGCGACGCGCACCGCGGTCTCGCGAGCCGATGAACGGCCACCGCCGCGATAATCGCGGAAGCCATATTTTTGCGTATAGGTGTAGTCGGCATGACCGGGGCGGAAGGTATCGGCAATATTGCCGTAATCCTTGCTGCGCTGGTCCTGATTGCGGATGAGCAGGCCGATTGGCGTGCCGGTCGTCTTGCCCTCGAACACGCCCGAGAGAATCTCCACCGTATCGGGCTCGCGGCGCTGCGTCACATGGCGCGAGGTGCCCGGCTTGCGACGATCCAGTTCGGCCTGGATATCGGCTTCGCACAGGGCCAGCCCGGGCGGGCAGCCATCGACGACACAACCGATCGCCGGGCCGTGCGACTCGCCAAAGGAAGTAACGGTAAACAGAGTGCCAAAAGTATTGCCGGACATGGAAGCAGCGTTCTAATAGGGAAGCAGGGAGTTTACCATGCCCGGCCAAAGCCCTCCGGGAGCCGGCGCCAGGCACGAACGAAAAAAAGGCAGCCGAAGCTGCCTTTTCGCGGCATACCGTTCAGGCCTGTGGATCGGTCGGCCAGTTCTTGATATAGCTTTTGAGCATCTTGTTCTCGAAACCCTGCTCTTCGAGCACGGCCTTGGCCACATCGAGAAAGGAGATGACCCCCATGAGGGTATCGTTCTCGAGCACCGGCAGATAGCGCGAACGCTTTTCGATCATCAGGCGACGCAGGTCGTTGGCTTCCATTTCGGGGAAGACAGTCACCGGATCGGTCACCATGACGTCGCCGACCGTCAGGCTTTCGGCACATGCCGCCTTGCCCTTGAGCGCCTGGAGCACTTCGCGGAAGGTCAGCATGCCGACCATCTTGCCGCCATCCATGACCACCAACGAACCGACATCCAGTTCCGCCATGCTGTCGATGGCGAAGGCGAGAGATTGCTGAGGCGCCGCCGTGTACAGCGTACCGCCCTTGACCCGAAGTATTTCCCGCACCTGCATGACGCTCTCCCGAAACCGGCTTTTATAGATCGACCGATCTTAGAACATCCTCTGGAATTCGGAAAGGCCAAAGACGCCTGCCGTGCTGGGCGCCCACACGAAATCCGGCAAAACGATAAATACTTCACACGTATTTGATAAATTTAACGGCATTCTCACTTGCGAAACGTCATATCCCTCTATACACTTAGTTCTATCACCTATGGCATATATCGCTAGGATGCTTGGGTAGGCTTATTCCGCTAGCGTATGGAGATCGACTGATGACCACTGTAAAAACCATCGAAAAGATCGATGCTCGCGAAATCCGTCGCAAGCTCGGCCTCAACCAGCAACAATTCTGGTCCACCCTGGGTGTCACGCAGAGTGGCGGTTCCCGCTATGAAAGCGGCCGCAACATGCCCAAGCCGGTGCGCGAACTGCTGCGCCTGGTCCATGTCGAGCAGGTCGATATCAAGAACATCAAGCGCGACGACTGGGAAGTCGTCGAGTACCTCAAGTCACAGGAACCGGAACTGTTCAAGTCCCTGAAGAAGTCGGCGCGCGCCCACGCTAAAAAGGCCGCCTGATTTTTGCCCCGCAAGGGGCACTGAGGATCGCAGCGGGCATCACGGGGAGACAATGACCCGGATGCCCGTTTGTTTTTCTATCTCGCCGGCAAAGTCGAGCAACTCAGCCGCCGGCAGGGCGTTCAGCCGCGGTGCAGCCGGTTGCAGCGAAGGCCTCGCCAGACCATAGAGATGGACACCCGCGAGCTTTTCGGCGAGCGGCCGGAGCAATGCGCAATAGGCGTCGCGCGAAAGCGCCGATGGCGCCACGCCATCGAGGCCAAACCAGCAGGTCTGGATCCAGGTGGGTGCAAGCCCGGCGCATATTTCGAGATTTCTTGCCACTTTTGCCGCTTGCCAAGGCACACCGTTGATTTCAGCAACCTCTTCCGCCAGGGCACGATCGATCTTGAACCAGACCTCGCCGCCCAGGCCGCCAATTTGACGGATACCGGACTGTACGTCTGCGCGATGCATCAGACTGCCATTGGTGATCAGTCGCACCATCAAGGCGCCTTGCTGACCAAAGCGTTCGAGCACCCTGCCAACCACGCCGACGGCGCCGGCAAACTCGGCGGCACTGGTCGGCTCGCCATTGCCGGAAAACGCAACGTCCATCAGTCGCCGCGCCTCGGGCGGCACCTGCTGCTGCATGAAATCACCATTCAGCGCGGCATCCAGAAATCCAGCCAGCTCCCCTTCCAGGCAGGCCAGGTCTATCGGCGGCGGACCACCTCGCGTCAGGTTTTCCACCTGGCAATAGACACATGCCCAGTTGCAGGCATTGTTGGGATTGAGGTTGATGCCTATCGAAACCCCGCCGGCCCGGCGCGAAATGACGGGATAAACATAGCGCAGGCCGGCACTGTCGCGGCGGTGATCATCGGTGGTGAGCATGGCGCATTGTATAATCCGCGACCACCTTGTCGAGCACTATGCCCATGTTGATTACCCGCCGCCTCGAATTCGATGCCGGGCACCGCATCCCCGACCACAAAAGCCAGTGCCGTCACCTGCACGGGCACCGCTATGCCATTGAAATTACCTTGTCGGGCAGTGTCATCGACAAGGCCGGCGACGCCGCCAACGGCATGGTCATGGACTTTTCCCAGGTCAAGGATCTGGCCAATAGCCACCTGGTCCATGAATGGGACCACGCCTTCCTCGCCTACGCGGGTGATACGGCCATTGTCGACTTCCTCGCCACCCTGCCCGACCACAAGACCGTGCTCCTTGATCGCGTGCCAACCGCCGAAAACCTTGCCCGCATTGCCTTCGAGCGACTCGATGCCGTTTATCGCGACACGTACGGCAACCACCTGCGGCTCGAACAGGTCAGACTCTACGAAACGCCCAACTGCTGGGCCGATGCGCTGCGCACCAGACTGGATTGAGGCGAAAACTCCCCCTATACTCGCGAAACAGGGCATGCACATCGACAGCCTGCGCACGGAGGGGGAGATGAAAATCAGGAAATCCAGCCGGTCCAGGCAAATATTCCACGCACTGAACATCGTGCCGGCATGAGCCAACGCCCGGCCAGCGCGCCCAAAACCGCACTCGTCCTGACTGGCGGCGGCGCTCGGGCGGCCTACCAGGTCGGCGTCCTGCTCGCCGTCGCCAAGCTCTCCCGGAAACGCCGGCAAAACCCCTTCCCCATCCTGTGCGGCACCTCGGCAGGCGCCATCAATGCGACCAGCCTGGCCTGCCTGGCTGACAATTTCGGCAAGGCAGTCGCCGTACTCGCCAGCTTCTGGCGAAACATGCACGCCAGCGACATCTACCGCGCCGACCCGCTCGGCATCGGCATCTCGGGCGCCCGCTGGATGACCTTGCTGACCATGGGCTGGCTGGTCGAAAGCCGGCCACGCTCCCTGCTCGACAATGCGCCACTGCGCGAATTATTGACCCGGCAGCTGGATTTCAGCGGCATCCAGCGCTCGATCGACAACGGCGCCCTGCACGCCCTGAGCATTTCCGCCTCGGGCTACGAGTCCGGCGACAACATCACTTTCTTTCAGGGCCACCCCGATGCGCAGCCTTGGCACCGCGTCCAGCGCATCGGCCTGCGCGGCGAAATCGGCGTCGACCATCTGCTCGCCTCCAGCGCCATTCCATTCATTTTCCCGGCCACCAAGATTCACCGCGAATATTTCGGCGACGGCTCGATGCGCCAGCTCGCCCCCATTTCGCCAGCCATACACCTGGGCGCCGAGCGCGTCCTGATCATCGGGGCCGGGCGCAAACATGAACACCAGGACCGACGCGAGGTCGATACCCACCCCTCCCTCGCCCAGATAGCCGGCCATGCTCTGTCGAGCATTTTTCTCGACAGCCTGGCCGTCGACATCGAGCGCATGCAGCGCATCAACCGCACCCTCTCGGCGATCCCCCCCGAAGTCCGCGAACGTAGCGAAATTCCCCTGCGCCCGATCAAGGCCCTGATCATTTCTCCCTCCGAACGACTCGACCGCATCGCCGCCCAACACGCCGAAGCCCTGCCCTGGGCCATGCGCATGATGCTCGGGGGAATCGGCGGCATGAACCGCCGCAACGGCGCACTGACCAGCTACCTGCTGTTCGAGAAACCCTATACGCGCGCCTTGATCGACCTGGGTTACGCCGACACCATGGCCCGCTCCCAAGAGGTTGGGGATTTTCTCGATCTGTGATCAGCGCCGGAAAGTTGGAGATCAATTTCGGGCAGCACGCAGTTTGCAGACAATGGACGCAAAAAAGGCCGAAAGTCTGGTGTAAACCAAAGTTTTCGGCCCTTGCCTGACGACGTACAGCATTTGGTGCCTTGGGCGAGACTCGAACTCGCACAGCTTGCGCCACTACCCCCTCAAGATAGCGTGTCTACCAATTTCACCACCAAGGCTGCGGCATCCGGGGATGCTGACTTGCTTCGTACGTCGATGAAGGGGCGCGATTCTAGCGAAAAAATCGGGCTGCGTTAAGCTTTTTCAGTGATAAAAGGCGTAGCCGATGAGAATGGCGCCGATCAGGCCGACCGCATCGGCGATCAGGCCACCGGCCAGGGCGTAGCGGGTCTTGGTGATGCCGACGCTGCCAAAATAGACGGCCAGCACGTAAAACGTGGTTTCCGTCGAGCCCTGAATGATTGCGGCCAGCTTGCCCGGGAAGGAATCGACGCCGTAGGTCGTCATGACATCGACCATCAGCCCGCGCGCGCCGCTGCCCGACAGCGTCTTCATGAGGCCGACCGGCAGCGCCGGCACGAAATCGGCATCGAGCCCGACCCAGCGCACGGCCGCCTCGATCGCGCCGAGCAGATAGCCCATGCAGCCGCTGCTGCGAAAGACCGAGATCGCCGCCAGCATCGCGACCAGATAGGGGATGATCTGCAGCGCGACGCCAAAGCCCTCCTTGGCGCCCTCGACGAAGCTGTCATAGCAATCGATGCCGCGCCAGGCCCCGACCGCGACGAACAGCGCGATCAGGCTGAAGATGACGCCGCTGCCGAGCAGGCCCACGGTCTGCGCCAGCTGCTCTGGTGGCAAGCCGCTCAAGGCCGCATAGAGCGCGGCCATCAGGCCGATGAAGCCGGCAAGGAAGACCAACACCGGCGCGCGCAGCAGCTGGATGCGCTGCACCCAGGCCACCGCAAACAGGCCGGCACAGAACGAGATGAAGGTGGCGATCAGCGTCGGCAGGAAGATGTCGGCGCCGTTGAAGCCGGCCAGGCCCTGCTCGGCCGCCAGGCTCTGGCGGATCGCGATCACCGAGGTCGGAATCAGCGTGATGCCAGCGGTGTTGAGCACCAGGAACATCACCATCGGGTCGCTGGCGACCGCCTTGTTTGGATTGATCTCCTGCAGCTCGCGCATGGCTTTCAGGCCCAGCGGCGTGGCGGCATTGTCGAGCCCGAGCAGGTTGGCGCTGAAGTTCATCACGATGCTGCCGCCGGCCGGATGCCCTTTCGGAATTCCCGGAAAGACGCAGCGGAAGAACGGCGCCAGCGCGCGCGCGAACAGGTCGATCAGGCCGGCACGCTCGCCGATCTTCATGATGCCGAGCCACAGGCACATGATGCCGACCAGGCCGATCGAGACATCGAAGCCGGTCTTGGCGCTGTCGAACAGCGCGCTCAGCACGCGCGCGAAGATGGCCGTGTCGCCCTGGAGCAACTGCGCCAGCGCGGCCACGAAACCGATCAGGATGAAGGCGACCCAGACGAAGTTCAGCATGGAAAAGGTGGTGCCAGCAAAAACGCCCACCGGAAGGGGTGGGCGCTGCGGCTGAGTTGCAGGCACCCGGCGCGATGCCGGGAACCGCACCTGGGGCGATCAGCCGTTGAGCTGCTGCTCGAGGTCGTGCAGCACCTGGTAGCAGGGCAGCACCTTCTGCACGCTCGAGTTCGGCTCGCGGCCTTCGCGGATCGCGGCGAAGAACTCGCGGTCCTGCAGCTCGATGCCGTTCATCGACACCGCGACCTGCGAGACGTCGATCTGCTCTTCCTTGCCGGTGAACAGGTCGTCGTAGCGCGCGATGTAGGTGCCGGTGTCGCCGATGTAACGGAAATAGGTGCCGAGCGGGCCGTCGTTGTTGAACGACAGGCTCAGGGTGCAGATCGCGCCGTTGGCGGCCTGCAGCTGGATGCTCATGTCCATCGCGATGCCGAGCACCGGGTGGATCGGGCCCTGCACCGCATTGGCCTTGACGATCGGGCTGTTGGCCTGGTAGGCGAACAGGTCGACGGTGTGCGCGGCATGGTGCCACAGCAGGTGGTCAGTCCAGCTGCGGGCCTGGCCCAGCGCGTTGGTGTTGGTGCGGCGGAAGAAGTAGGTCTGCACATCCATCTGCTGGATGTTTATCTCGCCGGCCAGCACCATGTTGTGCACATACTGGTGGCTGGGGTTGAAGCGGCGGGTATGGCCGACCATGGCCACCTTGCCGGTTTCATTGGCCAGGCGGGCGACTTCCAGGCCGGCCTTGAGCTCGTCGCAAAGCGGGATCTCGACTTGCACATGCTTGCCGGCCTTCAGGCAGGCGATCGACTGCGAGGCGTGCATCTGGGTCGGGGTGCAGAGGATGACGGCGTCGAGTTCCTGGATCTTCAGGGCCTCGTCGAGGTCATCGGTCACATGCTGGATGCCGTACTTGTCGGCCACTTCCTGGGTCTTGGCCAGGTCACGGCCAATGACGGAAATCACTTCCACGTCGGGAATGTTCTTGATGCCGTCCAGGTGCTTGATGCCGAAGGCGCCGGCACCGGCGAGCGCGACTTTGATGGTCATGGTGGGACTCCTTTTTGTTTATTCAGTGCGGGACAGAGCTTGCGCTGCGCGCTGCGGTCTGTCCCGCCAGAGGCTTAGCTATTCTCGAGGATCACATGTCCGACGGCGGTGTTCGATGCCGGCACATGGTAGAAGCGGTGCGCCAGCTTCGGCGCCGGGCCGCCCGCGACATCGGCCATCGCGCCGCGCGCGATCAGCCACATCACGAGCTCGATGCCCTCGGAGCCGGCCTCGCGCACATAGTCGATATGCGGCGTGGCGGCGGCGGCCTCCGGGTCATTGATCAGCTGGTCGAGCCAGGCGTTGTCCCACTCGCGGTTGATCAGGCCGGCACGTGCGCCCTGCAGCTGGTGGCTCATGCCGCCGGTGCCCCAGATCTGGACGTTGAGGTCCTGGTCGAAGGACTCGACCGCCTTGCGGATCGCCTTGCCGAGGTTGTAACAGCGCTGGCCGCTGGGCACCGGGTACTGCACCACGTTGACCGCGAACGGGATCACCGGGCAGGGCCAGGCTTCGGGCTGGCCGCACATCAGCGACAGCGGCACGGTCAGGCCGTGGTCCACGTCCATCTTGTTGACGATGGTCAGGTCGAAGTCCTGCTGGATCACGCTCTGCGCGATATGCGAGGCCAGCTCGGGATGGCCGATGACTTTCGGCACCGGGCGCGGGCCCCAGCCCTCGTCGGCCGGCTGGTACTCGGCGGCGGTGCCGATCGCGAAGGTCGGGATCAGGTCCAGGCTGAAGGCGGTCGCGTGGTCGTTGTAGACCAGGAAGATCACGTCGGGCTTGTTGTCCTTCATCCACTGCTTGGAGAAGTCGTAGCCCGCGAACAGCGGCTTCCAGTAGTCCTCCTGGGTCTTGCCGAGGTCGATCGCGGCGCCGATGGCCGGCACATGCGAGGTGTAGACGGATGCGGTGATGCGTGCCATGTCGTTCAGCCTTTCTTTCCTGCCGAGCCTTGCGGCTGATGCTGGGGCTGGGCGTCGCCGTCCTCGCCCAGGTAGCGGTTGCCCTCGGCGCTGCGGCCACCGTTCAGCATCATGTTGCGGTACTCTTCCTCGGTCATGCCGGTCATCGAGCCGGCCATCTGCTGGAAGCTCTTGCCGTCGGTCGCGCCGATCTTGGCCAGGAAGTAGATGTTGCCGCCGGTGCGCATGCACCAGTTGAGGTCGCGCGCCAGCACGGCCTGCTTCTGCTCTTCGGTCATCGCCCACTCGTCGAGGTAGGCGCGCTCGTCGGCCTTGAAGCGCTCGCGGTTCTCGGCCTTCATCAGCGACATGCAGAACTGGTTCAGCCAGTAGCCCTTGCGGCTTTGCTCGGCATCGAAAATGATGGTGCCGGGCACGTCCTTGTACGGTTTGTCCAATGCCATTGAAGTCTCCTTAGTCAGTCGGACGTTTCTTCAGGCCAATACAGGCGCATCGGGTTGTCCACCAGCAGCTTGCGCTGCAGCTCGGCCGTCGGCGCGATCTGCGGGATGAAGTCGACCAGCAGGCCGTCGTCGGGCATGTGGTCCTTCAGGTTCGGGTGCGGCCAGTCGGTGCCCCAGAGCACGCGGTCCGGGAACTCCTCGACCACGCGGCGCGCGAACGGCACCACGTCGACATAGGCCGCCTGCTCGCCGTTCAGGGCCTTGGGGCCGGTGACCGACAGGCGCTCGGGGCAGGAGACCTTGCTCCAGACGTTCGGGTGCTGGCGCATGAACTTGAGGAACAGCTCGAACTCGGGGCCGTCTACGGCCTTGGAGACATCGGGGCGGCCCATGTGGTCCACCACCACGGTGGTCGGCAGCGCGGTGAAGAAGTCCCACAGCTCGGGCAGGTCCACCGCCTCGAAGTAGATGACCACGTGCCAGCCCAGCTTGTTGATGCGGCCGGCAATCTCCATCAGCTCGTCCTTGGGCGTGAAGTCGACCAGGCGCTTGACGAAGTTGAAGCGCACGCCGCGCACGCCGGCGTCATGCAGGGCCTGCAGTTCCTCGTCGCTGATGCTGCGCTTGACGGTGGCGACGCCGCGCGCCTTGCCGCCGCTGCTCAGGCAGGCATCGACCATGGCGCGGTTGTCGGCGCCGTGGCAGGTGGCCTGCACCACCACGTTGCGGGCAAAGCCCAGGTGGTCGCGCAGCGCGTAGAGCTCGTGCTTGGTCGCGTCGCAGGGGGTGTACTTGCGCTCGGGGGCGTAGGGGAACTCGGCGCCCGGGCCGAACACATGGCAATGCGCGTCGACCGCGCCGGCCGGCAGCTGGAATTGGGGCTTGGCCGGACCGGTGTACCAGTCGAGCCAGCCAGCGGTCTTGCTGAAATCACCGGAAGTGGGTTTGGACATCTGAATAATCTTTCAGTCGTTCAGGAACGAGGAGAATGGGGCTGGAGCGGTGACGGGGTGGCTGGACCGGGCGATTTCTGGCCGCAGGACAGTATGAGCCCGGGCCGGTCAGCCCGGCACCGCGACCACGCGCGGCGACAAGCCAGCGCGATCCAGCACCCAGGTCAGTCGATGTAGCGCAGGCCCTTGGCCGCCAGCGGCTCGCGCATCTTGTAGAGGTCGAGTCCGAGCACGCCGGCAGCC
>ERZ1034361.373-NODE-373-length-30404-cov-4.496620_pt1 | contig 30404 bp, 23 predicted proteins | sample MGYA00520617_ERZ1034361 | MGnify/ENA primary metagenome ERZ1034361 (study PRJEB33736, sample SAMEA104284507) | Azolla filiculoides | biome: Urban; feature: Water surface; material: Ditch water | place: Netherlands | collected 2015-10-28 | depth 0-0.1 m ...
ACTAATGGTGTTCTTACTTGTTGATCAACAAACGTTGAATTATGGCCCCAGAACCCATGTTCCATAAATTCTTCGCCATGGTCGCCAATCAAAATGACGATGGTGTTATCTAATAATTGATGCGTTTTAAGGTATTCGAAAATACGACCATACTGCATATCTAAATGATGTACAGAGTTGATGTAGCGATTTTTAATTGGAGCGATATCTTCGTTAAATTTTTTCTTGCTGATGGTCGCATAATTAATATCGTCACGGTATGGCTTTGCGATAACGCTTTCTGGCGGAAAGTAGTAGCGTGCATGAGGGGATTCAAAAAACATAAAAGTGAAGAAAGGTTTTTTTGGGTCACGTTTATCAATAAATGAAAGTAGATTGGTAACGTTATCACGATCATTTTCCCAACCATTTTGAGCTTTATGAATTTCATGTAATTGGTTGCTTGGCACTTGTGCGAAGATGGTTTTCTCAAATTCTGGATACGAGAATTTCGCACTAGTGTAAAGACTCATTTGATAATTTTGTTTTTGTAGCACATCGATAATGGCTGCGCCTTTACGAGATTCTAAGAATGGAAACCAGTAGTTGCCTGGCAAGCCCATGAACATTCCAAATACGCCCATGCGTGTGCCATTACCAGTACTGTAATTGTGTGTGTAACGTGCGGCATTTTTAGCAAATGCCCAGCTATTCGGCATCACTGTTTCATTTAGCGTGTCTGCACGCCAAGATTCTGAGGTTAACCAAATAATATTGTAGGGTTTTGCGGGTTGTTTAAATGCAATTGGGTTGATTGGATAATTCAGCTTACCTTTTACTTTAAGTTTTGTTTCACGGGTTCTAGGAATTCCTAATGACTCATAAAATCCGCGAGCTGATACTGTTTGGTAGAACGGAATAGATTCGCCGACTTGAGTCAGTTGATTGGTTGTGTAACTATCAAGTGCAAATCCCATGTGTACAAGAATAGTCAACACGATAGTCAAGCTTGGTAAATATTTGAATGAAAGATTGAAGCCAGCTTTTTTTGAGTAAAAGCGATGCGTCAGCCATAAAATTAAACCTTGTAAGCTGAAAAAACCAATCACAATCAGTGCAAAACCTATATCGGATGCGCTACTTCCACCTAATGACTCAATGCCACCAGGGGTCATGATAAGATTCAAAATAAACCCATTAAAAAACATGCCGTACAAGGCAAAAATCTTGGCATTTGCATATAGTAATAATGTAGTGAGGCCTGTGCTAGCAACTGCTGCAATATAAGTCGCTTTTGTCGACGCAGGGCTGAGTTTTTTGCTAATAAACTTAACTAAACTCGTAATTGCTAGTGCAGGTAAAAGATAATAAAGGCCGTAGAGTAAGAAGCTCACAACCATAAAGCTTAATGGTAGGAGGCCTTCTTGGAAGATGGTTGCCATTGGTATCGAGTCGGAGACCAAATATAAAATGACTAAATAAGTCGCTAGAAAGTAGGTTTTGAGGATGTTTTTTTCTAAATTTACAGTCATTTTTGCGCTTTAAAAGTGAGTTTCTAAATTAATTGGGGCAGATACTAAAAAATCAACCCTAGTAGTTTAATCTTTTTTGTTTTTAATCGTGAGCTTAATTAGTATATTTTAGTCGAAAGATATTTTAAGTTTAATTCGTAAATCCCACAGTTTTGTTGGCTTCTCACTTTGCTAAGAGGCGCCGACTATGTTCTAATTCTCTCGTGAATACAGCCTTTAAAAAAATCGTTATCGTTGGCAAATACATGAACAAGTCTGCTTTGCAATTAATGCAAAAAGATTTGTTTGATTTGGCACAACATCTCGACAGCCGGAATTATGAGGTGCTTATTGAGAAAAATACTGCACATCACGCTGGTCTGAGTCATTACCCCGTTATTGAATTGGAAGATATTGGTCAAACCGCTGATCTTGCAATCGTGATGGGTGGTGATGGTACGATGCTGAGTGTTGCTAGAAGTCTATCGAAAGCCCATGTGCCTTTGATTGGCATTAACCGAGGTCGCTTCGGTTTCTTAACAGATCTGCGCGCTGAGGATATGTTGGTGCAAATTGATCGTATTTTGGCTGGAGACTATATTAAAGAGTCTCGTATGCTTTTGTCGGCGGAAGTCACACGTCAAAATAAAGTAGTGTTTTCTAGCTGCGCACTCAATGATGTAGTCATTAAAAGTGGTGTGAGGCTGATCGAGCTGGAAGTGAACATCGATGGAAAATTTGTATATAAGCAAAGAAGCGATGGTTTGATTGTGAGCACACCTACTGGTACAACTGCCTATGCACTGTCTGCTGGCGGTCCTATTCTGCATGCTAATTTGGAAGCGATCTCCTTAGTGCCGATTAGTCCTCACACTTTAAGTAATCGTCCTATTGCAGTAAGTAGTTCTAGTCATATTGAAGTTGTACTTATGCAATTTGATGAGGCGCAACTAAGTTGTGATGGGCAATCTCAGGTTGAGCTTCAGGTCGGCGATAAAATTAATATTGTGCGTGCTGAAAATGCTATTTCTCTGTTACATCCAAGCGACTATTGTTATTTCGACCGACTTCGCAATAAGCTTAACTGGAGCTAAGGCTTAGGTAGCCAATATTATGCTGCAGAGTCTATCCATTCGTGATTTTGTCATTGTCGATACGCTCGACATCGAGTTCTCAAAGGGGTTTACTGTCCTGACCGGTGAAACTGGGGCAGGCAAATCAATTCTAATTGATGCATTATCTTTAGCGATTGGTGCGCGAGGTGAAGGCGGCATCACAAGGACTGGAGCCGAAAAGGCTGAGATTAGTGCTAGTTTCTATATTGCTCAACTGCCTGCGCTAAAGGCGTGGTTGCAAGAAAATGAACTTCCTAATGCCGATGATGAATTGTTGTGTCGTCGTGTTATCTATGCTGATGGCAGGTCGCGTGCTTTCATTAATGGCCAAGCCGCAACAGTTCAGCAGCTGAGAGAGGCTGGTGAATGGTTGGTGGATATTTATAGCCAAAATGCACATCACTCATTACTGAAACTCAATACTCAAAAAGAAATTTTTGATGCTTATTGTGGTTTGACGGATTTAGCTTCACAAACAGCGTTGCAATATAAGTCTTGGCAACAGCTACATCAGCGCCGTATTGAGATGGAGCAAAATGCAACTAAATATGCCGACGAGCTGGCAGAGTTGCGAGACAAAGTGCGTGAATTAAAGCAACTTAGCTTTAGTCAGGAAGAGTGGGATAACTTACAGCAAGAGCATAGTCGCTTATCTAACGGTGCTGGTTTATTGGCGGGATGCGAGCATTCTCGTGACTTAATAAGTGAGAGTGAGATGTCAGCGCTTCGGCAGTTGGCAGTGGTTCAACATAAGCTTCAATCACTCAGGGATTTTGATGCTTCCTTAGATGAAGGGTTGGCTACATTAGATTCTGCAATTATTCAGCTTGAAGAAACTGATCGTTTCTTAAATCGTTACTTGCAGCGATCAGAGCTGGATCCTAAGAGGCTTGCGGAAGTTGAATCTCGCATTCAGACAATTCATGCGACTAGTCGCAAATACCGGTTGAATCCAGAGGGTATTGTGGATGAGTTAGCTGCCTTAGAGTTGCGTATGGCAGAACTTGATGGCCTGGGTGGCGATGGTGAATTGGCTAAGCAAGAAGCCGCTGCTGAGCAAGCTTATCAATTTTTAGCTAAACAGTTAACGGCGGGCCGTACGCAGTCTGCACCATTGTTAAGTCAAAAAATTACTGCTGAAATGCAGCGACTTTCTCTTGCTGGCGGACGTTTCGAGGTTGCATTAACTGGGCAAGCCCCTGCAGCAACAGGTTTGGAACAGGTTGAATTTTTAGTCGCAGGCCATGTGGGTGTCGAACCTAGGGCTCTAAATAAAGTGGCCTCAGGTGGTGAGCTCTCTAGGATAAGTTTGGCGATTCGTGTGGTGACTGCCGCGCAAGGTAGTGTGCCAACAATGATTTTTGATGAGGTGGATGTCGGTATTGGCGGTGGCGTTGCTGAAATCGTTGGTCACTTGCTTAATCAGCTTGGTGCTGATCGCCAAGTGCTTGTTATCACACATTTGCCACAAGTCGCCGCACAAGGAAAGCAGCATTTGAATGTGAAGAAGGTTCAGCGAGATCAAACTACTTTAAGTACGATAGAAGTTTTAGATCAGCGTGCTCGAGTAGAGGAAATCGCGCGAATGTTGGGTGGTGTTGAAATTACGGAAACTACTCGCCAACACGCGAAAGAGATGCTTTCAACTTAGGCCTTGTTAGGGCAAGATGTTTTATCGCAATCGGCATAAATATAAAGAGAGTGCTCTTTTATCTTAAAGCCACGCTCTTTCGCTACTTTATGCTGCAATGCTTCAATTTCATCATCGCAGAATTCTTCAACAACACCGCATTGCATGCAAACAATATGATCGTGATGCGTTCCATGGTTAAGTTCAAAAACAGCTTTTCCGCCTTCAAAGTGATGGCGCACAAGGAGTCCAGCCTGTTCAAATTGAGTTAGTACTCGGTAGACTGTTGCTAAGCCAACATCATCCCCAGAATTTAGCAGCACTTTGTATACGTCCTCAGCTGACAAGTGGCGCTCTTTACTGCTTTCAAAAAGGCTCAGTACTTTTAGTCTCGGTAGCGTTGCTTTAAGACCTACGCTTTTTAATTCATCTGGGTCACGTGTTGTCATGGGTGTTCTCTATTTTTAATAGCTTAATAATCATCAGGCCTAAGTTTACGACATTAAGGCCGTCTGTTTAAGACCTTGCCTCTCGTGTTATATTATCGTTAATTCTTATTTAAGTCATGATAATGCGTCATCTAATCTTATTGCTTGCTGTGTTGAGCGCGTCTTGTTCATCTACGTTACCTTCTTTTAAAACCTATAAGCTTGATGTTCAGCAGGGTAATGTTGTTACTTCAAAAATGATGTTACAGCTTAAACCAGGCATGACTAAGTCCCAAGTGCGTTATTTGCTCGGCACACCTTTACTTCAAGATAGTTTTCATCCTGATCGCTGGGATTATCTTTATGAAATGAATCGGGATGGAAAAGTCATTGAGCGCCGTCGGGTTGTGATGGAGTTTGGTGAGCAAGGATTAAAAACAGTCCGTGGAGATATTATTCCTGGTGGTCAGCCCGGTGCTGAGAACGCTCCTGTTGCTTCAGTTGAGGATGTGACAACTGCAACGAGTAATAAAGGATTGTTGAATGAGGATCCTAAAAAAGGCTGGGTGGATAGGTTTAAATTCTGGGCCGATGATGAACCTGCACCACAGCCGAAGTCTGGAGCGCCTAAGGTTTATCAAGGTCCGATGGATAAAGTGGTAGATGCGAGTCCTAAACCAGTAGTGGAAGAGCCCGTTGTTGAGAAGTCTGCTGAATTGCCGGCGGTCGTTGAGGAAGCGAAAGCGGTGGCTGAAAATATTATTGTTTCTGAGCCGGTTGCTAATCAGCCAGATCAGCCGCAAGCACTTCAGGAAGAGCCGAGAGATGCGGTGAGTGATACAAAAACTCCAGATCAAGCTTTAATTGAAAAGCGTGTGGCTTCATGGTCGAATGCTTGGCGTAGCAAAAATGTTACTGAGTATTTAGGATATTACTCAAACCAATTTAAGCCCGAAGGACTTTCTAAAAAAGCTTGGTTGGCCCAACGTAAGCAACGCTTATCAAAACAGGGGGAAATTAAACTAAGTATAGAGAACGTTATTGTCCGTATTGAAGGTAAGCAAGCTTTTGCTGAATTTATTCAGCACTATAGTGCTACTGGGTACAGTGATCATGTGGTTAAAGTCTTGTCTTTTGAGCGTACTCAAAACGAATGGATGATTGTTAGAGAGTTGGTGACAGGTAAGGCGGACTCTCAAAAATCAAGTGCGGCTGAAGTAAAGGAGTCTTCTGAATCTCTTGAGGCGGGTAAGCCACGGGAGTTAACAGTGGATGAGAAAACTGATGGGCCACCGGTTCGTAAGCAGGCGACTGAAACTAAAGAGAATGCTCTAGTTCCACCTGCTAAAACAGATGCTGAGCCTGTTGTTGTGCCTGAAGTGAAAAAGGCAATTGAAAAGCCCGTTGAGAAGTCGGTGCCACAACCTGCTGTTAAACCAGTAGAAAAATTACAACCAAATAAAAACAAGCCATTGCCTGAGGAAGGCGAGCCTGGCTACTTTGAGCGTATGCTTGAAAAAATTGGGTTCTAAGCCTTGCTTGTATCTTATTAAGTTTTCTTGAGAAGTGAATTTGAAATGTTAAAAGTAGTGATTGCTGGTTGTTCTGGTCGCATGGGACATGCTTTGTTGGATGGAGTTTTTTCTGATCCGGAGTTAACTTTGCATGCTGCACTTGATCGTGCCGATAGTCCACAAATTGGACGTGATGCTGGGGAGCAGTTTGGTAAAGTGACTGGCGTGAAAATTAGTCATGATGTTATAAACGCTTTAAAAGGCGCTGATGTCTTGGTTGATTTTACGCGTCCTGAGCCTAGCTTGCAGTATTTGGGCGCTTGTCAGGCAGCAGGCGTAAGCATGGTTATTGGGACGACTGGATTTAGTGCCACTGAAAAAAGCCTAATTGAATCAGCATCAAAAACTATTCCTGTAGTGTTCGCGCCGAACATGAGCGTGGGTGTTACTTTATTGATTAGTTTAGTACAAGCTGCTGCCAAGGTTTTGGATGAAGGTTATGACGTTGAGATTATTGAGGCGCATCATCGCCACAAAGTCGATGCGCCTTCTGGTACTGCTTTGCGTTTGGGTGAGGCCGCGGCTGATGCTTTAGGCCGCAATCTTGAAACCTGTGCAATTTACGGTCGCGAGGGTCTCACGGGTGAGCGTGATGCTAATACTATTGGCTTTGCAACAGTTCGTGGCGGTGACGTTGTAGGTGATCATACTGTCTTGTTTGCAGGTATTGGAGAACGTGTTGAATTGACGCATAAGGCGAGTAGTCGAGCGACTTTTGCTTTGGGTGCGCTTCGTGCGGCAAAGTTTATGGCTGATAAAAAATCAGGCTTATTTGATATGCAAGACGTGCTAAGTCTGCGTTAGGCGTGGAAGTTTATAAAAACTAATAAAATTAGCGTGTGATTTACACAAAGCTGATTGAAAGCTGGGGTGGTTTCAGCTATAATGTGCAACATTAATTGAGCGGGAAGAGCAAACACTCCTCCCGCTTTGCACATCCGCTTTAGCCAAAGCGACAATATTTTAAAAACAAGGGGTTATACGTGCCGCAACACACACCAGCCATGTTAGTACTTGCTGATGGAACAGTGTTTCGTGGTATTTCAATTGGTGCTCCCGGCCAAACAGTTGGTGAAGTTGTTTTCAACACTTCTATGACTGGTTATCAAGAAATTCTCACTGACCCATCGTATACCAAACAAATCGTAACGCTGACCTATCCTCACATTGGCAACACTGGCGTGAACTCGGAAGATATTGAATCTGGAAAAGTTTATGCAAGTGGCTTAATCATTCGTGACTTGCCATTGGTGCATAGTAATTGGCGTAGTGAACAATCTTTATCTGAATATCTGGTCGCAAATAACGTTGTTGCGATTTCTGATATTGATACCCGTAAGTTAACTCGCGTGCTCAGAGAGAAGGGCGCGCAAGCTGGTTGTATTATCGCTGGCGAAGTTGATGAAGCGAAAGCGCTTGAATTGGCGAAAGCGTTTCCTGGTTTGTCAGGAATGGATTTGGCTAAAGTTGTAAGCGTGACTGAGTCTTATGAATTCACCGAGAGTGAATGGGATTTGGCGAGCGGTTATGGAAAATCTGAAAATCCAAAATTCCACGTGGTCGCATTTGATTATGGCGTTAAGCGCAACATTTTACGTATGTTGGTTGCGCGTGGCTGTCGAGTAACAGTGCTGCCGGCGCAAGCAACGGCTGAACAAGCATTGGCTTTAAAGCCAGACGGTGTGTTTTTATCAAACGGCCCTGGCGATCCTCAACCATGTGATTACGCAATTTCGGCGATTAAACAAATTGTAGAAACTGGCATTCCGACTTTTGGTATTTGCTTAGGTCATCAATTGTTGGCTTTAGCCTCTGGTGCTAAGACCGTTAAGATGAAGTTTGGTCACCACGGTGCAAACCATCCAGTGCAAGATGTGGATGACAAGCGTGTATTTATTACCAGCCAAAACCATGGTTTTGCGGTAGATGCTGCTTCATTGCCGGCTAATGTTCGCACAACGCATGTCTCTTTATTCGATGGTAGTTTGCAAGGGATTGCGCGCACTGATAAACCTGCGTTCAGTTTCCAAGGTCACCCAGAGGCAAGTCCTGGTCCTACAGAGATGAGTTATTTGTTTGATCGATTCATTGCATCTATGAAACAGCACAAGCAATAAGAAAATTATGGCAAAACGTACAGACATTAAAAGTATTCTGATTATTGGCGCTGGTCCAATTGTGATTGGTCAGGCTTGTGAGTTTGATTACTCAGGCGCACAGGCGTGTAAGGCGCTTCGCGAAGAGGGTTACCGTGTCATTCTGGTGAACTCTAATCCTGCGACGATTATGACTGACCCTGAGATGGCGGATGCGACCTACATCGAGCCTGTGACTTGGCAAGTGGTTGAGAAAATTATCGCTAAAGAGCGTCCAGATGCTTTGTTGCCTACGATGGGTGGTCAAACCGCTTTGAACTGTGCTTTGGATCTTGATAAGCATGGTGTTCTAAAGAAATACAATGTTGAGCTAATCGGCGCAAGTAAAGAAGCGATTGATAAGGCTGAAGACCGTCAAAAATTCAAAGAAGCCATGACTAAGATTGGTCTTGGTTCAGCACGCTCTTCTATGGCGCATAGCTTAGAAGAGGCGCTACAAGTGCAGTCTAGCATTGGTTATCCAGTGATTATTCGTCCATCATTTACCATGGGTGGTAGTGGTGGTGGTATTGCTTACAATCGTGAAGAATTTATTACGATTTGTGAGCGTGGTCTTGAAGCCTCTCCAACTAAAGAGTTATTGATTGAAGAATCATTGCTTGGTTGGAAAGAGTACGAGATGGAAGTGGTGCGCGACACCAAAGACAATTGCATCATCATTTGTTCAATTGAGAACCTGGATCCAATGGGCGTGCATACTGGTGACTCTATCACTGTTGCCCCAGCACAAACACTTACAGATAAAGAATACCAAATTTTACGTGACGCTTCTTTAGCGGTATTGCGTGAGATTGGCGTTGATACAGGCGGTTCAAACGTACAGTTTGCAATCAATCCAGTTGATGGTCGCATGATTGTGATTGAGATGAATCCTCGTGTCTCACGTTCATCAGCCTTGGCTTCTAAAGCAACAGGCTTCCCGATTGCTAAAGTGGCTGCAAAATTAGCAGTTGGCTTTACTTTGGATGAGCTTAAAAATGAGATTACTGGTGGTGCTACGCCGGCTTCATTTGAGCCTTCTATTGACTATGTGGTTACAAAGATTCCTCGTTTTGCATTCGAAAAATTCCCGCAAGCGGATTCACGCTTAACGACGCAAATGAAATCTGTTGGTGAAGTAATGGCGATGGGCCGTACTTTCCAAGAGTCATTCCAAAAAGCGTTACGTGGTCTTGAAGTCGGCGTAGATGGCTTGGATGAAAAATCCACAGACTTGGATGAAATTCAAAAAGAGATGGGTGAGCCAGGTCCTGAGCGTATTTGGTTTGTTGGCGATGCATTCCGTGCCGGCATGACCGTTGATCAAGTATTTGATCACTCAAAAATTGATCCGTGGTTCTTGGTGCAAATCGAAGACATTATCAAACGCGAAATGGCGCTTAAAGGTCGTCATTTAGCAGATTTGGATAAAGATGCTTTATTCCAGTTAAAACGTCGTGGCTTCTCTGACCGTCGTTTAGCTAAGTTGTTGGGAACTGATCAGCACGCAGTTCGTGCTTATCGACAAGCCTTGAATGTCCGCCCTGTTTATAAGCGTGTGGATACTTGTGCTGCAGAGTTCGCAACGAATACCGCTTATATGTACTCAACTTATGAAGAAGAGTGCGAAGCGAAGCCAACAGATAAAAAGAAAATCATGGTATTGGGCGGTGGTCCAAACCGTATTGGTCAAGGGATTGAGTTTGACTATTGCTGTGTTCATGCAGCATTCGCAATGCGTGAGGATGGTTATGAAACCATCATGGTTAACTGTAATCCTGAAACTGTTTCTACAGACTTTGATACTTCAGATCGTTTGTACTTCGAGCCACTAACGCTTGAAGACGTGTTGGAAATCGTTGCAATTGAAAAGCCAGTTGGCGTGATTGTTCAGTACGGCGGTCAAACGCCATTAAAACTAGCACGTGATTTAGAAAAAGCGGGTGTGCCTATCATTGGTACTTCTCCTGATGCGATTGATTGTGCAGAAGACCGTGAACGCTTCCAACAAATGTTACAAGGCTTGGGTTTAAAACAACCACCTAACCGTACAGCGAGAACACCTGATGAAGCTTTGCGTTTAGCACAAGAAATTGGTTATCCATTAGTGGTGCGCCCTTCTTATGTGTTGGGTGGCCGTGCGATGGAAATCGTGCAAGAGCAAGCTCAGCTTGAGCGTTATATGCGTGAAGCGGTGAAGGTCTCGAACGAGTCTCCAGTATTGCTAGATCGTTTCTTGAATGATGCTTTAGAAGTCGACGTTGATGCACTTTGCGATGGTGAAGAAGTGATTATTGGCGGCATCATGGAGCACGTTGAGCAAGCGGGGGTTCACTCAGGTGACTCAGCATGTTCATTGCCTCCATATAGCTTATCTGCCAAGTTGCAGGATGAGTTGCGTGTACAAACCGTGCAAATGGCGAAAGCGCTAGGTGTGGTTGGCTTGATGAACGTTCAATTCGCAATCCAAGGTGAGACAGTTTACGTGTTAGAAGTAAATCCACGTGCTTCACGCACTGTCCCATTTGTTTCTAAAGCTTGTGGATTGCAATTGGCAAAAGTGGCTGCTCGTTGTATGGCAGGTCGCAAGCTAAAAGATCAAGGCGTTACAAAAGAAATTATTCCTCCATATTACTCGGTGAAAGAAGCTGTATTCCCATTCATTAAGTTCCCTGGCGTTGATACGATTCTTGGCCCAGAAATGAAGTCGACTGGTGAAGTGATGGGGATTGGTAACACTTTTGCCGAGGCTTTTGTGAAGGCGCAACTAGGTTCAGGGGATAAATTGCCTTCTGGCGGTAAAGCTTTTATTAGTGTGCGTCGTGAAGATCGTGAACGTGTAGTTGAAATTGCTCAAGCCTTAGCTAACTTAGGCTTCCAGTTGTATGCAACACGCGGCACAGCAGGCGCACTTGCTGACGCTGGCTTAGAAGTAACGCCAGTAAATAAAGTTGCAGAAGGTCGTCCGCACATTGTGGACATGATCAAAAACAATGAAATTAGCTTTATTGTAAATGTGACCGATGATAAGCGCGCAGTACAAGACTCTTACGCGATTCGTCGTAATGCCTTGCAACAAAAAGTGACCTATTACACAACCTTGGCTGGTGCTAAAGCTGCATGTATTGGTATGGCGCACATGCAAGAGCTAGAAGTGAAATCAATCCAAGAGTTGCACTTATCACTCAATCAATAATATTATTCAATTAATTATTTAAACCACGCCTAACTTTTAGGTGTGGTTTTTGTTTTATAGACAGTGCAGTTTGAAGTCTTAATAAAGTAGGGTTAAAAAATGAATCAAATTCCAGTAACAATTAATGGTGCAGAGTTATTAAAAGCAGAGTTGCATCACTTAAGAAGCGTTGAGCGTCCAAGTGTGATTGAGGCAATTGCTGAAGCTCGTGCTCAAGGCGATTTGTCTGAAAATGCAGAATACGAGTCAGCAAAAGAAAAACAAAGCTTTATTGAAGGTCGTATTGCCGAGATCGAAGGCAAGCTTTCAAATGCCATGATTATTGATCCAAGAACTTTGAACGCGGAAGGTCGTTGTGTGTTTGGTGCGACTGTTGAAGTTGAGGATTTGGATGAAGGTGGCGTGTCTACCTACCAAATCGTGGGTGATGATGAAGCGGACATTAAAAGCGGTAAGATTTCAATTAGTTCACCAATTGCACGTGCATTGATTGGCAAAGTGGCTGGTGATGTTGCTGAAGTCGTTGCGCCAAGTGGCATTCGCTCTTACGAAGTATTGAACGTACAATATATTTAATTTATTTCATTCACCTCATCAGCGAGGCTAGCTATGAACCAGTTTTCAGATAAATTAGCACTTATTTTTATTACATTGTGGGTCGGTGCATTATGGGCAATTGGCTATCTAGCGGCGCCAACGATGTTCTACCATTTACAGGATCATCAGCTTGCCGGTAGCTTGGCGGGCGAGATGTTTAAGTTGGTCGCTTATCTTGGCTTGATTTCTGGCTTTTATCTTTTAATTCACAGACTCAGTAAATTTGGTACAAAGGCATTAAAACAAGGGTTCTTTTGGGCCGTATTTTTTATGTTGTTGCTGACATTGGCTGGTCACTTTGGAATTGCACCAGTGATTGCTCAATTAAAAGCGCAAGCGATGCCATCTGATGTGATGAATAGTGTATTTGCTGATCGTTTTGAAACTTGGCACGGTGTAGCAAGTATTGCTTACTTAATTCAAAGCTTGTTAGGATTGGTGCTGATATTTAAAGCGACACGCTAATACAGTCATCGCGGTTTGGGAGAATCAGCCGCGATGAACTCATGTTAGGTTTTATTTAGGAATAACGATTTTCGGCGTTTCTGAAGCGCGATAAATGACGAGTTGTTTACCAATATGGTGAACCGCAATCGCACCAGTACTTTTGCAGATTTCTTCTAACATGCTGACGCGCAAGGCTCTGTCATCACCAAACACTTTAATTTTGATGAGTTCGTGCGCATTTAAGCTGTTCTCAATTTCACGTAGTACAGTTTCTGTTAGGCCATTGTTGCCAATCATCACGACAGGATTTAACTTGTGTGCCAAACCACGTAGATGGCTAATTTGTTTAGTATTCAAAATGACTCTATCTGATTGTTTCAAAAAGGGTGGCATTTTATCACATGAAGTTGGACTCAAAAAATATAGACCATGAAAAGAAGTAAAACCAGTAAAGCTTGGATGCAAGAGCATCTAAATGACCCTTATGTGAAACTTGCGCAGAAGGATGGCTATCGCGCGCGCGCCGCATATAAGTTGATTGAGATTGATGATAAAGATCGCTTAATTAAGCCTGGAATGGTCGTCGTCGATTTAGGCTCGACGCCAGGTAGTTGGTCGCAAGTGGCGGTCCAGCGTATCAAAGGGCAAGGTCGTGTGGTTGCTTTAGATATTCTGCCTATGGTGGGGATTCCTGGCGTGGACTTTATTCAAGGCGATTTTCGTGAAGATGAAGTTTTAGCAGAGCTAGAAGAAATGTTGCACGGTCAAAAAGTAGACCTTGTAATTTCAGATATGGCCCCCAATATAAGTGGCATGAGTTCGGTTGACCAACCAAATGCAGCCTATTTAACGGAATTGGCTGTTGATTTTAGTTTGAAATGGTTGAAACCTGAGGGTAATTTCCTCGTCAAAGTTTTCATGGGAACTGGCTTCGAAGAAATCATGCAAATCATGCGTGAAAGTTTTGAGAAGGTAGTCACGCGTAAACCTAAGGCTTCTCGTGACCGCAGTACTGAAGTTTATTTATTAGGATTAAAGCGTAAAGATAATACGGTTTAATTATTAAAGGCGCTCAATGTTGAGTGCTTAATTGGTGGTAAGATTAAATTGTCATTTAATAAATGACGTTAGAACAATCTATAAAAGGATGTCGTCTTGAATAACATCGTTAAAAACATCGCTATTTGGATCATTATTGCCGTCGTGCTTATGACTGTGTTCAATCAGTTCGCGGGTAAGTCAGGCGCTGATACTCAAATGGTCTATTCACAATTCATTAATGAAGTGAAGCAAGGCCGTATTGCGAAAGTCACGATCGAAGGCCGTGTGTTACATGGTGAAACCAGTGAAGGTAAGAAATTTAACAGTTACGCGCCTTACGATCCGGGCATGATTGGCGACTTACTTGATCATAACGTTAAAGTTGAAGCCAAGCCTGAACAAGAACAATCATTGCTAGTCAGCATCTTAATTAACTGGTTCCCGATGATTCTTTTAATTGGCGTATGGATTTTCTTCATGCGTCAAATGCAGGGTGGTGGCAAAGGCGGCGCATTCTCCTTTGGTAAAAGCAAAGCGCGTCAATTAGATGGTGCCAATAATCAAACGACATTTGCCGACGTGGCAGGTTGTGACGAAGCTAAAGAAGAAGTTTCTGAAGTTGTTGAGTTTTTGAGAGATCCAAGCAAATTCCAAAAACTAGGTGGTCGCATCCCAAGTGGTATCTTGATGGTTGGTCCTCCAGGGACAGGTAAGACTTTATTGGCTAAAGCGATTGCTGGCGAAGCTAAAGTACCGTTCTTTACTATTTCTGGTTCTGATTTCGTAGAAATGTTCGTTGGTGTTGGTGCTGCGCGTGTTCGCGATATGTTTGAACAAGCTAAAAAAGCCGCGCCTTGCATTATCTTTATTGACGAAATCGATGCTGTCGGTCGTCATCGTGGTGCAGGCACTGGTGGTGGCAACGATGAGCGTGAACAGACACTTAACCAAATGCTAGTTGAGATGGATGGTTTTGAGCCTAACTCAGGCGTGATCGTCATTGCCGCAACTAACCGTGCTGACGTTTTAGATAAAGCGCTGCTACGTCCAGGTCGTTTTGATAGGCAAGTGATGGTTGGATTGCCAGATATCCGCGGTCGCGAACAAATCTTAATGGTGCATATGCGTAAGGTGCCGATTGATGCTGACGTTAAAGCAGATATTTTGGCACGAGGTACACCAGGATTTTCAGGTGCGGATTTAGCTAATTTGGTGAACGAAGCTGCGCTATTTGCAGCCCGTCGTAATAAGCGGACAGTAGATATGGCTGACTTCGAAGATGCTAAAGATAAAATCTTCATGGGTCCAGAGCGTAAATCAATGGTGATGCGTGAAGAAGAGCGTCGCAATACGGCTTATCACGAATCAGGTCATGCCGTGGTTGCTAAGCTGTTACCTAAGGCAGATCCTGTTCATAAAGTGACGATTATGCCGCGTGGCTGGGCATTGGGTTTGACTTGGCAGTTACCAGAGTTTGACCGTATCAGTAATTATCGTGACAAGATGCTAGAAGAAATTTCGATTTTATTTGGTGGCCGTATCGCTGAAGAAATCTTCATGCATCAAATGTCGACAGGCGCCTCAAACGATTTTGAACGTGCAACAAAGTTGGCACGGGATATGGTGACGCGTTATGGTATGTCTGATACTTTGGGCACCATGGTTTATGTTGGTAGCGACCAAGAGTCAATGTTCGGTAGCATGTCGGCCAAAACAGTTTCTGAAGCGACGCAACAAAAAGTTGATGCTGAAATTCGTCGTATCTTGGATGAGCAATATGCAATCGCGCGTAAATTGCTAGAAGAGAATCGTGACAAAGTTGAAGCCATGACTGCTGCTTTGCTTGAATGGGAAACTATCGACGCTGAGCAAATTAACGACATTATGGCTGGCTTGCCGCCACGACCACCTAAGCCAGTGGCGAAAGTTAACACAACACCGTCAGGCGATGCTGGTTCGTCAGGAACAGCTGAAAAGGCTAAACCGCGCAAACCATCTAAGCCAGCGCCTGCGGCTGAGAACTAATTAGGAATCGTCTTTGAAAAGCCATATCTTGCCAACGCTTGATATGGCTTCTTTATTTATATGAACTTTGTCTGCGGTAAATTCCAACTCGATTTAAGTGCCCCTAAGGTGATGGGCATTGTTAATGTCACGCCTGATTCTTTCTCAGATGGTGGTCGATTTAGCTCGACTGATAAAGCGATTGCCCATGCCCATGATTTGGTTGCGCAAGGTGCTGATATTTTAGATATTGGCGGCGAATCTACACGCCCAGGCGCGACGCCTGTTCCATTAGATGAAGAGTTGAATCGTGTGATTCCTGTGATTGAAGGCTTGGCTGGTATTGGTGTGCCTTTATCTATCGATACCTACAAGCCAGAAGTGATGAGTGCAGCGATTCTTGCTGGAGTCGATATCGTCAATGATGTATGCGCACTGCAAGAGCCTCAAGCTTTGGAAATTGTCGCGGCAAGTGATGTCGGGGTGTGTTTGATGCACATGCAAGGCCGGCCACAAAATATGCAACAAGATCCGCAATATCAAGATGTAGTCCAAGAGGTTTATGATTTCTTAAAAGGCCGACTAGCCGCTGCTGAACAAGTAGGGATAGCAAAAGCAAGAATCACTTTAGATCCTGGATTTGGCTTTGGTAAGCGGACGGCGCATAATTTAGCTTTATTAGAAGGCTTATCAACTTTACAAAAGTTGGATGCGCCATTGTTAATTGGTTTGTCTCGCAAATCAGTGCTTGGGCAAGTCGCTGGTGCTGATGTGAATGAACGACTTTATGCGAGTTTGGCGGCTTCAGTGATTGCTGTCATGAAGGGCGCCAATATTGTGCGTGTGCATGATGTAAAAGCCACTGTAGAGGCTTTAAAAGTAGTCTCGGCAGTGATGCAGCATCCACTATCATCAAAAGAAATATAAAAGATAAAAATATGAGCAGAAAATACTTTGGTACGGACGGGGTGCGTGGACGTGTAGGGACAGGTCCAATTACGCCGGAATTTGTGATGCGTTTGGGCTACGCCGCTGGCCGTGTACTTGCAAGTGCAGACCATCATCTGGCTAAAGATGCACATCCAACCGTATTGATTGGTAAAGACACGCGTATCTCTGGCTATATGTTGGAATCGGCGTTGCAAGCAGGTTTATGTGCTGCGGGCGTCAATGTGCGTTTAACAGGACCGATGCCAACGCCTGCGATTGCTTATTTGACTCGCGCATTGCGGGCGCAAGCAGGGATTGTGATTTCAGCATCGCATAATCCGTTTGAAGATAATGGCATTAAGTTTTTCTCTAGCTTAGGCACAAAACTTCCTGATGAAGTTGAATTAGCGATTGAAGCTGAATTGGATAAGCCGATGCAGGTGATGGCTTCAGCTGAACTTGGTCGAGTTAAGCGTATTGATGATGCGGCAGGTCGTTACATTGAGTTTTGTAAAAGTACCTTCCCAAACGACTTAGACTTGCGTGGTTTAAAAATCGTGTTGGATTGTGCGAACGGCGCCACCTACCATGTTGCGCCACCTGTGTTCCATGAGTTAGGTGCCGAGCTCGTATTGATTGGAAATCAACCGAATGGTTTGAACATTAATCTCGATTGCGGCAGTACGCATCCACAAGCTTTGCAGAAAGCCGTGCTTGAGCATCAGGCGGACTTAGGCATTGCCTTTGATGGTGATGGTGATCGTCTGATGATGGTAGACGCGCAAGGGAATCTGCTGGATGGCGATCAATTGCTTTACATCATTGCGCAGCATAAGCAGCAGCAAGGTTCTTTAGTCGGTGGTGTGGTTGGTACATTAATGACTAACTTGGCTTTAGAGCATCAGTTGGCCAAATTGAACATTCCTTTCTTACGTGCGAATGTGGGTGACCGATATGTTCATGAAATGCTCGTTGAGCATCAATGGCAATTAGGTGGTGAGAACTCGGGTCATATTTTGAGTTTAGATTGTCATACGAGCGGTGATGGCATTATTGCTGCCTTGCAGGTGCTGAGTGCTTTAAATGCGCAAAAAACGACCTTGAATGCTCAATATCAGGCACTCCGTCTATATCCACAAGTGTTAGTGAATGTGACGGTAAAAGAGCGTATTAATTTGAAAGAAAATGCGCCGATTCAGGCAGCTGTTAAAACAGCTGAAAACACACTTGGATCTTCAGGCCGTGTTTTGCTTCGCGCTTCTGGTACTGAGCCTAAGATTCGCGTCATGGTTGAAGGCCAAGACAGCGCTGTGGTTAAAAAGCTGGCGGACGATATTGCTGCGGTGGTTAAGAGCGCAATTTAGTTTTGCTGCGGTGAGCTAAAGTTAATAAAAAAGGCTACTTAAAGTAGCCTTTTTTATTATGGGGCGTTGATGCTTATTTCTGCCAGGTGTCTTTTAGCGTAACCGTTCTATTAAACACCGGTTTGCCAGCAACACTGTCTTTTCTGTCAGCCACAAAATAGCCATGACGTTCAAATTGGAAACTTTCGGCAGGCTTTGCATCTTTCAAGCTCAATTCCAATTGTGCCGTAATCGTAGTTACTGAGTTTGGATTGATATCTGCCAAATAATCTCTGTCACCACTTCCTGGATGCGCTTCTTTAAATAAGCGGTCATACATACGAATTTCAGCTGCATAAGCATGTGCAGCTGAGACCCAGTGAATATTGCCTTTCACTTTTACGCTATCAGAACCTGGGGTGCCAGATTTTGTGTCTGGAAGGTATTCGCAATGAACGGTTGTTACATTCCCGTTTGCATCTTTTTCAAAGCCTGTACATTTCACCACATAGCCGTAACGTAAACGGACTAAGCCATCAGGGCAAAGTCTGAAGAATCCTTTGCTTGGTTCTTCCATAAAGTCTTCGCGTTCTATCCATAACTCTTTGGTGAGTTGTACTGTGCGCTTTCCTAATTCAGGTTTAAGCGGATGGTTGGGTGCAAAGCAATCCTCTGATTGACCGTCTGGGTAGTTATCAATTACCAATTTAATTGGATCTAACACGGCAATACGACGTTCTGCGGATTGATTCAGCGTTTCGCGCATGCAGTCTTCGAGAATGGTGTACTCAATCCAAGAATCAGACTTTGAGACGCCGATACGGTCAGCAAATAAACGGAAGCCTTCTGGGCTGTAGCCACGGCGACGTGCGCCAGCTAAAGTTGGTAAGCGAGGGTCATCCCAACCTGCCACGTGTTTGTTTTCAACTAATTCAATCAGTTTTCGTTTTGAAAGCACGACATAAGTCAGATTTAGGCGTGCAAATTCATATTGTTTTGGTAGCGGGTGTGCGAGCATGCCGGCTTCAGCCAAACGCTCCAACACCCAATCATAGAAAGGACGTTGGTCTTCAAACTCTAAAGTACAAATAGAATGAGTAATTCCCTCAAATGCATCCTCTAGCGGATGCGCAAATGTGTACATCGGATAAATACACCATTGGTCACCGGTATTGTGATGATGAGCACGTTTAATGCGGTAAATCGCTGGATCTCGTAAATTGATATTAGGCGAAGCCATGTCAATTTTTGCACGCAACACCATGCTGCCATCAGCGTGTTGGCCATCGCGCATTTCACGGAATTTGGTGAGGTTTTCTTCGATAGTACGGTCACGCCAAGGTGAGTTTTTACCTGGCTCAGTTAACGTACCTCGGTTAGTACGCATCTCTTCAGCGGACTGTTCATCCACATAAGCTTTGCCAGCGCTGATCAGCGATTCTGCTGCTTGGTACATCATTTCAAAATAATTGCTCGCGTAGTACAAATGCGACTTGCCAAAAGCATCCCAGCCGAAGCCTAGCCATTGCACCATCTCAGTAATGCTATCGACGTATTCTTGTTCTTCTTTTTCTGGATTGGTGTCATCAAAACGCATATGACAAACACCTTCGTAGTCACGTGCCAAACCAAAATTCAGGCAAATACTTTTTGCATGACCAATATGTAGATAGCCGTTAGGTTCTGGTGGAAAACGTGTGCGAATTTTTGCAGGGTCAGGTTGACCCGCAGCATGATGAGTAGCATCGCCAGGCGTCCCAGCCCAGTGGCGTGATGCATTGGTGCCCTGTGCTAAATCACGCTCAATAATCCCACGAATGAAGTTAGACGCAGGCGCAATTGGTGTTTTTTCAGATGACATATTCAATACTGTAGATAGATTAGCCATTATTTTACACTGTGCGCGTGTTCAAGTGGCGCCTTCGTTGAAGGCAAACCAGCAAATGCATATGCTAAACTCTCAATCAATATGATCAATACGCTGACATTCCCAATTTTGCGCTTACTGGCTGACGGTCGTTTTCACTCTGGTGAAGCGATTGCTAAGCATTTTAATGTCACACGGACAACCGTGTGGACAGCGGTTCAAGAAGCTCAAAATCTTGGGATTACTGTATTTTCAGTGCGAGGCCGTGGCTATAAGCTTCCGGACCCTATTGTGATGCTGGATCGCGAAGCGATTTTGACTGCAATTGGTCCTGAACGTGCCTGGTTTAAATTAGAGCTTCATGACTCGCTAGAATCCACTAATAGTTATTTGATGAAGAAAGCCAATCAGCAAGGCTTGGCTTTAGCGCCTCATGCAACTTGTGTGGTCGCAGAACTGCAAACTGCGGGCAAAGGCCGGAGAGGGCGAAGTTGGCAGGCAGGACTGGGTGCGAGTTTAACCTTTTCTTTGTTGTGGCGTTTTCAAAGCGGTGCATCAGCGCTTTCTGGGTTAAGTCTGGCCGTTGGTGTTGCGCTCATTCGTGCTTTGCATACTTTAGGTATCAAGCAAGCAAGCTTGAAGTGGCCGAATGATGTGTTAGTGGCTAATGGGCGGGGCCCAGAAAAATTGGCTGGGATTTTGATTGAGTTACAAGGCGATATGGATGGCCCAAGCGCGGCGGTCATTGGGGTTGGTGTGAATCTCAATTTACCTGAAGAAATGCGTCGACAAATCGATCAGCCAGCGACCGATATTAGCACGCTTGCGCCTCAGGCAGCTAACCCTAACGTATTACTTGGTACGATTTTGAAGCACATGGCCGATGTGCTCAGTGAATTTGAACGTGGTGGCTTTGAAGCTTTGCGCGATGAATGGTCTGCGCACCATGCCTATCATCATCAAGCTGTTCGCTTAATCATGCCCGATGGGCGTGAAGTATTGGGTGAGGTTTCTGGTGTGGCTAGCGACGGCATTTTATTGGTGAATACGCCACAAGGCGAACAGCGTTTTTCTGCAGGTGAGATTAGTTTACGAGGTGTGTTGTGATTCTAGCGATTGATATTGGCAATACACGCTCAAAATGGGCTGTTTTTGGCGTTGATGGGGCGATGCAAGACTCTGGAGTGGCTTTTAATGAAAAACTCGCAGAAACAGCCTTGCCTGAAGTTTGGCGCGCATGTTCTAAAGTGCTAGTGGCTAATGTGGCTGGTGAGCAAGCCGTTGAAAAGCTAAAAGCGTATTTAGCCCCATTGGCATTAACAATCCATTGGGTGAAATCAACTGCTCAATTTGGGGTGCTGAAAAATACGTATGATGATCCAGTCAAGTTAGGTGTTGATCGATGGATGGCTTTAATTGCAGCGCATGACTCAACAGATGCACCTTGCTTAGTGGTGAATGCTGGTACTGCTTTGACGGTGGATGCTATTGACCAGAACATATTCATTGGCGGTGTGATTGCACCTGGCTTACATATGCTGCATTCAGCATTCATTAAGAATACAGCTGCGGTTGATGCCGCTGGTGGTGGCTACCAGGCATTTCCTAAAAATACGCAAAATGCAGCATACACAGGCGCATTGCTAGCAATGGCTGGCGCGGTTGCTGCGATGTATGCGGAATTAGAAAAAACAGCGCATCAAGCGCCCGTTTGTATCGTGACGGGTGGTGATGGAAAGTTATTAATACAAACCCTTAAACAAAGCTTTCAAATCGATGCTATTGATGATGAGAGTTTGGTTTTACGTGGCTTATTTTTAATGAGTAAAGCACTATGAAAAAAATCATTTTATTTTTGCTGATAGTGAATCTCGGGCTTTATGCCTACATTCAACTGAGCCAATCGCAGCAGACCCAAGTAGCGTATCCGCTTCCTGAAATTCACCCGGAAAAAATTGAGATTTTGAATCAGCAAGTCTTTGATGAGGTTTATCAAGATCAACCTGCTGCTGAAGGCCAGTAATTTGATGGATATGCTCAATACACCTCGTCCTCCATTGCCACCGTTTACTCGCGAAACTGCGATGCAAAAAGTACGGATGGCTGAAGATGGATGGAATGGCCGTGATCCAGAGAAAGTGGCGATGGCTTACACCTTAGATAGCCAGTGGCGTAATCGCAATGAGTTTCTAAAAGGTCGCGCTGATATTGTTGATTTCTTAAAGCGGAAATGGGCTAAAGAACAAGAGTATCGTTTAATTAAAGAGCTGTGGGCATTTGAAGGCAATCGAATTGCTGTGCGCTTTGCATACGAATGGCATGATGACGCAGGTCAATGGTGGCGCTCATACGGTAACGAGAATTGGGAGTTTGATGAAAACGGCCTGATGCAAAAGCGCTATGCCAGTATCAATGATTTAGCAATTCAGGAATCAGACCGTTTGTTTCACTGGCAGCAAGGCAGAAGACCAGATGACCATGAGGACTTGAGTGAGTTGGGACTGTAGGCAATAAAAAAGAGGCCTTAGCCTCCTTTTTTGCAGCTTAAGTCTTAAATATTCCAGCCGTAAGCAATTCCCAATGAATCTTCATGCATTTTTAGATTGGCATCACCGCCTCCAAATCCATTTTGGCCGCCAGGTATTGAGCCTGAACCATTCACTTTCTTTTCAAAAGCGTGCATATAAGCAAATGACAGTTCTGATTTATTAGGCAGCACCCAAGTCGCACCTAAGGTTAAATGGTCTTGAACTACGCCTGGTGCCAATATATTAAACATAGTCTCACTTTTGCGGATAGGCTGGCTGCTATGGTTGTAGCCGGCACGAAGCGTCAATGTTTCGTCCCAAGCGTAGCTTGCACCTAGTTTATAGGCGGTGACATCGCGCCATGCAAAACCAGCACCGTTATTTGTGCCAAGCAAGTTGCCTGCAAACAAATTATTGATGGAGTTGCCAACAGAATCTACGTCGCCGTAGTTAATGCGTTGAACATCGGCTGCTAAAGTCAGTTTAGGACTTGTTTTGATCGCAATACCAAGACCGTATTGTTCTGGCACATCAAAGTCACCTTGTTCTGCAAATAAGCCTTTGTATTTATCAAACTTAGTCATGTAAGTTTTTGTTTGATAGGTTGCACCCACTGACACTGCATCGTTGACCTTGCCTATCCAACCCAAATGCAGCCCTGCACCATAAGAATTGTCGTGACCATTATTGGTGACATTCCCCACAGATGATGAATAGTTGCCGTTGTCAAAATTCTGCAAACCTTTTGCTTCAAAACGTTGATAAGCCAAATTCACAGAAACCCCGACGGTATGGGTTTCATTGATTTTCCAAGCTAAAGTTGGTGCGATAAACAACTGCGCCATATCGATGCCTGCTTTGGTGTTGCCAAATAAAGGAATAGGACGGTTGTAGTCAGTATTCATGCCGCCATTGCCATATACGCTCACACCCAATGACAGTTGGTCATTGATGACTTTGTTGTAACCAAACTCTGGAATGAAAAAGTTTTTGCTTTCATTCGCTTTGTAAGTGCCATCTGCAGATCCAGATTGTGAGTTATTGCCTTCAATTTCAGATTCTCGAATTGGACGGAACCAAGTCACGCCAAAATCAATTCTGTCACCGATAAGCCCCATGCCTGCAGGATTGGTTGCGGCAGCAAGTGCATCTTGTGGGAGTGCAATGCCTACGCCGCCCATGCCTTGTGATTTAACGCCATAGCCGTGAGAAAAGTAGCCGTCAGTCGCAAGCGCTTGCGTGCTCAGTAAAAGTGCCGCTAATGGCAATAATTGATATTTATTTTTCATAGTAATTTCTTTAAAAATTTTATATTCGGGCGAGAAGATAACAGAGGTAAGCGTTCTCTAAAAGTAATTAATACTTATATCGATATAATCAATAGTTGTTTTAAATTAAATAAAAAGCCCACAAGCGTGGGCTTTTTATTAATGATGCCTAGATAATTACCGTTTCTTAATATACAAATCGGTAATCGTGCCTTCTTTCATTTCTGCCGCAAAACACACGGTTTCTGAAAGTGTTGGATGCGCATGGATGGTTAAGCCTAAGTCGTGTGCATCAGCACCCATTTCGATCGCTAATACAGCTTCTGCAAGCAGCTCACCAGCATTCACGCCAACGATACCTGCACCAATCACGCGATGCGTATCTTTATCAAAAATCAGTTTAGTCGTTCCTTCGGTACGACCAACTGACAATGCACGTCCGCTTGCCGCCCAAGGGAAGCTGGCTTTTTCAATTGCAATGCCTTTGGCTTTCGCTTCAGTTTCTGTCATGCCTGCCCAAGCCACTTCTGGGTCAGTGTAGGCCACAGATGGAATCACCATTGCTTGGAATTCAACTTTGTGGCCAGCAATTACTTCAGCTGCAACTTTGCCTTCATGCGTTGCTTTGTGTGCCAACATTGGTTGACCAACGATATCGCCAATCGCAAAGATGTGCGGCACGTTGGTGCGCATTTGTTTGTCGACATTGATAAAGCCACGTTCATCAACCGCTACGCCCGCATTCTCAGCGCCAATGTTGAGACCATTAGGACGGCGACCAATTGAAACTAATACGCGGTCATATACTTCCACGCCTTTAGGTGCTTCAGTATTGCCATTGACGCCCTCAAAGCTAACATGGATGCCATCTTTCTTAGCTTCAATGTTCGCTACTTTGGTATTGAGCATAATTGCTTCAAAGCGTTTTTCCATACGTTTTTGTAATGGACGCACTAAATCACGATCGCAACCTTGAATGAGGCCATCAGTAAATTCAACTACACTGACTTTTGAGCCAAGTGCATCGTAAACCGTACCCATTTCTAGACCGATAATGCCGCCACCAATGACGAGCATGCGTTTAGGTACGTCAGCCAGAGCTAATGCACCTGTTGAGTCCATAATGCGTTCGTCGTCTGGCGCGCCAGGGAATTTAGTGGCTTGCGAACCCGCTGCAATAATTGCGTTTTCAAAGCCTACTTTAGTGATTTTGCCATCAGCGCCGGTCACTGCAATTTGATTTGGGCTAGTGAATTTACCTAAGCCTTGAACCACAGTCACTTCGCGTTGCTTAGCCATCGCTGCTAAGCCGCCTGTGAGCTTGCCTACAACGTCGTTAGCTTTCCATGTGCGGAGTTGCTCAAGGTCTACATTTGGTTGACCAAATGACACGCCGTGATGCGCTGTTTCTTCGGCTTCGGTGATGACCTTAGCTGTGTGTAAAAGCGCTTTAGATGGAATACAGCCTACGTTTAAGCAAACGCCACCGAGTGTTGAATAGCGTTCGATTAAAACAACCTTTTTACCTAAGTCGGCAGCGCGGAAGGCGGCAGTGTAGCCGCCAGGGCCAGAGCCTAGCACCACCACTTCACAAGTCACATCGTTGTCACCTTGAGGTGCTGCTGGTGTTGGTGCGCTCACCGGTGCACTTGCTGGGGCTGCTACTGGAGCAGCTTCAGCTTTTGGAGCCTCTGTTTTAGGTGTTGCCGCACTCGCGCCAGCTTCTGCTTCTAGCACCAAAATTGAGGTGCCTTTAGCAACTTTATCGCCCACTTTGATTTTGATTTCTTTCACTACGCCAGCATCTGATGATGGTATGTCCATCGATGCTTTATCTGACTCTAGTGTGATTAAAGAATCTTCTTTTGCAACGGTGTCGCCAACTTTGACCAATATCTCGATAACATCAACACTATCGAAGTTGCCAATATCAGGGACAATCACTTCTACTAAATTGCTCATGACTTACCCCTTAAAGTAACAAGCGACGAACGTCAGATAACATCATGCGCAAGTGGCTGGTAAAGCGAGCGCCATCTGCACCATCAATTACGCGGTGGTCGTATGAAAGGGACATCGGCAAGATGAGTCTAGGTTCAAAGCCGTTGGTTTCTTTATTGTAAACCGGTTGGAATGTTGAGCGAGATACACCCAAAATCGCCACTTCAGGACAATTGATAATTGGGGTAAACATCGTGCCACCAATACCGCCTAAGCTAGAAATAGTGAAGCAACCGCCTTGCATTTCTTCGATTTTGAGTTTGCGTTCGCGGGCTTTGCCAGATAAATCAGCTAAGTCACGTGCAATATCCAATACATCTTTTTTGTCTACATCGCGCACAACGGGTACTACCAAGCCATCTGGCGTGTCGCAAGCAAAGCCTACGTGGAAGTAGTTCTTCATAATCAAGCTATCACCATCTGGTGAAAGTGATGCATTGAAGTTTGGATAAGTACGTAATGCATTCACTACAGCTTTCATCAAGAAAGCGAGTAGGGTCAATTTTGCGCCACGTTTTTCAGCGTCAGCTAACATCGACTTACGGAACTCTTCCAAGTCGGTAATATCAGCTTCGTCAAATTGCGTCACATGCGGAGCAGTGACCCAGTTGCGATGCAAGTTAGCGCCAGAAAGTTTTTTGATGCGTGAAAGTGGTTTGTTTTCAATCTCGCCAAATTGGCTGAAATCAATCACAGGCATTGCCAAGGTTGTTAAGCCTGAACCCATATTCTCAGAACGAGGTTTAGCAAGCTCGCCTTTGACAAAGGCTTGCACATCTTCCTGACTAATACGGTTTTTCGGACCTGTGCCACGCACTAAGCTTAAGTTTACGCCGAGTTCACGTGCAAATTTGCGCACGGATGGACTTGCGTGGGCTACCTTGCCGTCTGCCGCTACTGCACTTGCACCAATTGGATTTGGTGTTGCTTGTGGCTGAATGACTTTTGGTACTTCAGGCACTGGACGTGTCGGCTCAGGAATTGCAACTGGCTTTTCATCCACAGTCACAGTTGCTACCACTGGGGTGGCAGTAGGTTGAGCAGCAGGCTTCTCTGCAGGCGCGTCTTCAGATGCGTCTAGTGTCAAAATTAAACCACCTTGAGCAGCTTTATCACCCACTTTCATGCTGATGCTTTTTACTACGCCACCAAATGGCGCAGGAATGTCCATCGACGCTTTGTCAGATTCCAAAGTGATGAGCGAGTCATCTTTTGCAACAGTGTCACCTTCTTTTACAAGCACTTCAATGACGTCAACGCTATCAAAGTTACCAATATCAGGGACAAGAACTTCTTTAATTGCCATGCTGTTATTCCTTAAGAGAGTCTTCTCTGTGTAAGCTTAATTGCTACTTAAACTGTTGTTGGGTTAGGGCGGCTGATGTCGATCTTGTATTTCTTAATCGCTTCAGCTGCTTTGCTTGCAGGCAATTTGCCATCGTCCGCTAATGCTTTAAGCGCGGCAAGCACCACATAATATCTATCCACTTCGAAGAAGCTACGTAGCGCTTCACGACTATCACTACGGCCATAACCATCAGTACCGAGCGAAACGAAGCGTTGCGGAATGAAATTGCGAATTTGATCGGCAAATGATTTCATGTAATCCGTTGATGAAATCACAGGGCCTTCAGCACCGCTTAAGCACTCTGCAACATAGCTTTGTTTTTGTTTCTTCTCTGGATTGAGCATATTCCAACGTTCAGCATCTAAGCCTTCACGACGTAGTTCTGTGAAGCTTGTTACGCTCCAAACGTCTGGTGATACACCCCAGTCTTTTTCGAGTAATTCAGCTGCTGCAATCACTTCACGCAAGATCACGCCACTGCCCATTAATTGCACTTTAGGGCCTTTGGCTTTTGATTTGCTGAATGAGTACATACCCTTCAAGATGCCGGCTTCAGAGCCTTTTGGCATCTCCGGATGGCTGTAGTTCTCATTCATTAAGGTGATGTAGTAGTACACATCCTCTTGGTTTTGCACCATGCGGCGCATGCCTTCTTGAATGATTACTGCAAGCTCGTAGCCAAATGTTGGATCGTAAGATACGCAATTTGGGATGGTTGCTGACATCAAGTGGCTATGGCCATCTTCATGTTGCAAGCCTTCACCGTTCAATGTGGTACGACCTGCTGTTGCGCCAAGCACAAAGCCACGCGCACGTGAATCGCCTGCTGCCCAAGCTAAGTCACCAATACGTTGGAAACCGAACATTGAGTAGAAGATGTAGAACGGAATCATTTGTGTGCCAGTGACGCTATATGCGGTCGCTGCAGCAATCCATGATGAGAACGCGCCAGCTTCGTTAATACCTTCTTCTAAGATTTGACCATCTTTAGATTCTTTGTAGAACATGACTTGGTCATTATCTTGTGGCTCATACAATTGGCCGGCAGATGAGTAAATCCCTAGTTGACGGAACATACCTTCCATACCAAAGGTACGTGCTTCATCAGGCACGATAGGCACAATATATTTGCCTACTTGCTTGTCGCGTACCAAGGTTGAAAGAATCCGTACAAATGCCATGGTGGTTGAAATCTCACGGTCACCAGTCGCACCCAACATATTGTCGAACGCTGAAAGTGGTGGCACGGTTAATTCGTTGCCTTTGCGACGGCGTGACGGTACAGAACCGCCCATTGCCGCACGGCGTTCAGCCATGTAAACCATTTCTGGGGAGTCTGCAGGTGGTTTGTAGAAAGATAAGTTCTCTACTTGCTCATCTGTCAGTGGCAAATCAAAACGATCACGGAAAGCTTTTAGTGAAGCGATATCCATGCTCTTTTGTTGATGGGTTGTGTTTTGCGCTTCGCCTGCATCGCCCATGCCGTAGCCCTTAACGGTTTTCGCTAAGATGACGGTTGGCTGACCTTTGTGTTGTGTTGCTGCTGCATAAGCCGCGTACACTTTATGTGGGTCATGGCCGCCACGGTTTAGACGCCAGATGTCTTGGTCAGACATCGCTGCAACCATTTCCTTCAATTCAGGATATTTGCCGAAGAAGTGTTCACGAGTGTATGCGCCACCCTTAGCTTTAAAGTTTTGGTATTCACCATCAACGCATTCTTCCATGCGTTTTTTGAGTAAGCCATCTTTGTCCATGGCAAGAAGCGGATCCCAGTATGAACCCCAGATGACTTTCAATACATTCCAGCCAGAGCCACGGAAATCAGATTCCAATTCTTGGATGATTTTGCCGTTGCCGCGCACAGGGCCGTCAAGACGCTGTAAGTTACAGTTAATCACGAAAATAAGATTGTCTAATTTTTCGCGTGAAGCCAATGAAATTGCGCCTAATGATTCAGGCTCGTCCATTTCACCGTCGCCGCAGAACACCCAAACTTTACGGTCTGATGTATCCGCAATGCCGCGGTCATGTAGGTATTTCAAGAAACGCGCTTGGTAAATCCCTTGCAATGGACCTAAACCCATTGAAACCGTTGGGAATTGCCAGAAATCAGGCATCAACCAAGGATGTGGGTAGCTTGATAAACCGTTGCCGCCAGTTTCTTGGCGGAAATTATCCATTTGATCTTCTGTTAGGCGACCTTCCAAGAAAGCACGGGCATACACGCCAGGTGATGAGTGGCCTTGGAAAAATATTAAGTCGCCGCCAAATTTATCATTGGCTGCACGGAAGAAGTGGTTAAAGCCCACGTCATATAAAGTTGCTGCAGATTGGAAGCTGGCAATGTGACCACCTACGCCTGGTGATTTCTCATTAGCGCGAAGCACGGTCATGATGGCATTCCAGCGGATGAGCGCACGAATGCGACGTTCCATATCTGGGTTGCCTGGAAGACGTTGTTGTAAATGCGTAGGAATGGTATTCACATACGCAGTTGTTGCGTTGTATGGAAGGTATGCGCCTGAGCGACGAGCCTTATCAATTAGCGTTTCTAATAGATAATGCGCACGTTCGGTTCCCTCGTTGGCCAATACCGCATCAATGGCTTCAAGCCATTCTTGGGTTTCTTGTGGGTCAATATCGGGGGTAAATGCCATATTCGGGTTCTCCGGGAAACTTTTAGAGTCATCTAAAAGGTATAATCAACTAGAAATCATGCACTCTAGATCGGTATATTCTTTGCTTAATTTGTTAAGCGATTATTAAGCCAACCCATATATTCGCTTTTTTGACTGATTTGGTCAAGTATTAGGCGGGTTTTGCTAATTGATTCAAATGCCTAGTATGGCATTTTTAAAAGAAGTTAGATGCATTTAAATACATTTATAAGAAGTTAGCGAGGTTTTTCATGTCTGTTTCTCTAAAACAAAATTTAATCATTGCTGATGAAAAATCATTAGTCGGTAGCACGCATTTGTTATTTGTTTTGCCTGCAACACGCCCTAAAAACTTACCCTTTTCTGAGGCCTTAGACGCCAAGCTAAAACGTACCAATAAAAAATATAGTGATTTGCTTAAAACCGCTTTGATTACTGATTTGCCAAATGGTGCTGTGGCAAGCTGGATCGTGCTAGATAATGATCTGAGTGTGTTTAAGCGTCATACATTATTGCGTAAGGCTGTGAAGCCTTTGTTAGATGAAAATCCAGCCGCATTAACAATTGCTGTTTATGGTGTTGATGCCGTGCGTCAACAGGCCGCCAAAGATGCATTTTATGTGGCCGCTGTGAATGGGGCTGAACTGCCTGAGCGTAAGGGCAAGTCGCCTAAGGATGAACCCAAAGCGCTGCCATTAAAGATGATTCAAATTTTTGGCTGGAGCGAAGATGATGCTTATCTAGATACCCAAGCTTTAGTAGCGGGGAATACCTTAACTCGCACTTTAACGATGACGCCGCC
>ERZ1034361.374-NODE-374-length-30352-cov-7.623452_pt1 | contig 30352 bp, 32 predicted proteins | sample MGYA00520617_ERZ1034361 | MGnify/ENA primary metagenome ERZ1034361 (study PRJEB33736, sample SAMEA104284507) | Azolla filiculoides | biome: Urban; feature: Water surface; material: Ditch water | place: Netherlands | collected 2015-10-28 | depth 0-0.1 m ...
CCGGCAGTCTTTCATGGTCACATCGTGACTAAAGTCTTCTGAGGTATAAACGCTCCCGGTGAGCGTGCCTTCAAAAGCCATTACCCGCCCTGCTGGCGCAGCACCTAATACATTCCGGCACCAGAGCGACACTTCACCTAAGCCCGCAACACGAACATCCGCAACGACAGCATTCGGGTTGCCTTTGGGTGTCTTAATAAACTTAGCCTGACCGCGCAAGGTTTCACCCGCATAGCTCTTCGCAGACATGGGGGACTTAGCCGCACGCTTGGCAATCGGTAACAGATCTGCAAGTCCCAGAGTTTTAGAAGAGGAATCGGCGATTTGCCCTGTTCTAGGCATGGCCTCCTTATGTGGCATCGCGCTCGCTATAGACGGCGTAGCTGGTTCACTTGGCACCGCCATAGATACGTCTGATGGCACATCCACGACCGACGCAGGTTTTTGCGTAATCGCACAGCCTGCGCTGATAATCGAAATAAGAACTGTTAGGAAAGCTGTTGTTTTCATTATTTAATGCCTGCAAAGATTTCTAAGATTTTACCGCTCAATCTATATTGCACAATTACATGCAATGGCCTTACATATCTGGACGCTTTACAGTAAGCTAGGACGGTTCAGAATTAAGAGGGTTCCATGCCCCGCAATAACACGCGAATTCGCCGCAACATTATCTGGGTCTTCATCTGCGTGACTCTGATGTTGGCCGTCTCCTTAATGACAGGTATGTATCAGGCATGGAAGTCGCACCTAGAGAATCAACGCTTGCTCTTAACACGCAACGCTAGCACAGTATCGACCCACGTACAGACCTCTCTGATTGACGCATCAAAAATACTGGATATCGCTCGCATACGTCTCGAAAGCAATCTAAAAACTGGCGCATTAAGCGCCCAGAAAGCTACACAGATTCTTTCGGGCACAGTGAGTGACTTCTCCTTATACAATGCAACAGACCTCTTTGGCCTCTTATTCTGCACCGATGCCAAAGGCAATCTTTATGCTCAAAATAGTGGTGTCATCGATGGCGCAATCAATGTATCTGATCGCTTCTACTTCAAGGCACTAGAGAAGCATCCCTATCAGAGGCTTATTGTTGGCAACTTGGTTTTATCGAAAACAAATGACCGAAACGCATTCCATTTGGCAATGCCCTTGCAAAATAGGAACGGTAATTTTTCCGGCGTAATTGCACAACAAATTCTGGAAGATGATCTTTCTAGCTCCTTGCAGCACATGATGGACCACGGCGAGGATAAAATTTATACCTATGCCGTCAACCGAGACATTAGCTTTGTATTTCCAGCTACCGCACTATTTGACACATCTGATCGACCAGATCCAAACCGTCTTCTAGAGATTATTGAGGCGCAGAAGAGTACTCATGGCTCCATGAAGATCAACGGGGAGCTGATCGGCCTTAGTGACAATCATTACGTGGGGTACGCATGGTCTAGTTACTTTGGCATTTACACCATTGCCCTAGTTTCTGAGAAATCCGTATTCAAGGATTTTCTACACAAGAACACCATCTGGATAAGCTTTACAATTCTCGGCTTTTTAATTACAGGAAGTCTGTTCTTTTGGTTGTATCAACAGGCGCTAAATCTGGCTAAGTCAGAATTTATTTCATCCCATGATGCTTTAACAGGGCTAAACAATAGACGGGGTTTAGATGAAAACTTCGAGAGACTTTGGCGTGAATCGATGCGGGTTCGAAAACCTATTAGCGCACTTTTCATAGACATAGATCATTTCAAACAATTCAATGACAAATACGGCCATGATGTTGGAGACACAGTGCTTAAAGCTGTTGCTTCCGCTATCGACCAATCACTCAAACGCCCTTTGGATTTCAGTTGCCGATGGGGCGGCGAGGAATTTGTAGCTGTTCTACCTGAAACAGATATCCCCGGCGCACAAATGATTGCTGAAAAAATCATGCAGGCGGTGCGTTCAATTAGCCTTGTTGAGTCAGGTCATGCGCTTGATGAAGTCACCATAAGCATCGGGATCGCATCATTGACCGTCAACGCTGAAAATCTGCACGATGATTTAATTGGGATGGCTGACATGGCGATGTTAGCCGCAAAAAATGCAGGAAGAAACCGTGTAGTGATATACACAACCGGCCAGACTTTGTAAGCGCTCCTGTTTAAAGCAGCAGCAATGACCACAGATAAGAGCGATAAAAGCCTTATTCGCAGGTTACACTTGCGATGATGCAACAAAAAAGCACCAACAGAGAACGTCATGAACACCAACATCGATAAAATATACGCAGAACTCAATCTGCTGCGAGATGAGATAACCGAACTTCGTCAAGGCTATGCCTTGATGAACAAACAGTACAGTGAATCACTATCTTCCCTTAAGTCACTGACCAACGACGCATCTGAAGCTGCAAAACGCGCATCGAAAGCTGCGAGCTTGGCGGCAATAGCGACAAAAAATGCGGCAGAAGCTGCCAGATTGGCAGTAAACGACAAGTTTATTGCTGCTGCGAACGCTGCCGCAGAAGCAGCCGCCTATAGTGCAGAGGCTGCAATCGAAGCGGCGGCTTCTGCATCATCCGCAGCAGCGGCAGCAGCTAAAGCTGTTGCTCAACAAGCCGAAGAAACATCTATTAAAGCATCTGCAGAGGCAGCAGAAGCTACAAAGATTGCTACCGAAGCGGCTGCTGAAGCAGTACGCCTTTCAAATCTGGCGGCTGCTGTCGTCCGCGGATTCTCAAAAAAGATTTGATCACACGGCTCAATCGAAGGCTATTTACTTTTTAAGAGCGCTTTAATCTGACACGTTCAAATATCGTGAATACATGAATCGTTGTATAGAACACAACAAGACAGCCGATCATGCTACCCAGAAACTGATATAAAAAAAGGCTCGTCTGGTTTACATCGCCGTCATACTCTGCAGTCAAAAGCATATAAATAGAGCACACCAGCTGTGAAATACCCATAATAAGCAAAATGTCTGCCAATGAAATCTGATCTAAAAAGTCATTCAGTTTTCTTTTGAACTTGTAAACCTCAAAACAAAAATACGTTAGGAGGGTAAGGCCAATGTTCTGTATCTGTGCCTGAGAAGAAGATTCTGTGGAAAATGGTTCAGGAAAAATAGCGAAATACACACCAACTCCGCATATAAGGCCAATAACTGCCTTGTACCCATAGATCAGAATCGAAACAAAAGTAACGCCACGGCTCAGGTAGATGATGAAAAAGCCTCCGGAAGTTTTCATGCCGACAAGCAGACTAATCACCAACTGCGCATTCCAACAGGCAACAAAAATTGCTGATGGAAAAAAATAGGCAAACCAATTGCTGCTCAGCAACATGAAAGCTAAAGTGTTTTCTTTTGCAATATTTTTTTCAGCCAAATCGCTTTGCATAAGTTAATTAATGTTCTTACTTAATACTTAATGTTAACCCTATTTATGCAGACTGGAACCAGAAAACGAAAGTAATGCTAAAATTCACCCAAAATTCACCTGATAAAAGAGTGGATATCTAACTCAACTCCAGAAGATTTAGAAATGCGATATCCATTTGCCCGGTTTCAAAATATCCTGCTAGCAGCACGTAAAGAGAATCCAGACCCTGAGCTCGAGACATGTGAAGAGGTGCTCTCCTATATCGCTGAGAAAAGTGTTTCAGGTCACGAAGTTCGGATTACTGATCTGATCATGCTTCAGGTATTTGGCACAGGCCCCACGGTTCATCGCAAGTGCAACCTGCTTACGGAACGCGGCTACTTGGGTTTCGAGATCTCCAAGACTGATAAGCGCGTCAAGATACTGGCTCTCACTAAAAATGGTCATAAGCATCTGGCGAACAGAAGCAAGGACATGCTTCAGGCAATTAACGAAACAACCGGAACCCTACGCAGCTAATATCCCGAAAGCACAAACAGCACACCTGCGGTAATTGCAAGCGCATAGGGAACGGTAGATTTAGGGCTGCACACGCTGCCGATTCGAATACGGCAGAGGTAAAACAAGGCAAGTACGCCACCGGCCAACATGGTATAAAGTGCTGCAGTAATGACCGGCATAGTGCCAAGATACAAGCCGCACATACTGAGTAGTTTTACGTCTCCGGCACCCATTTGGCCAATGGCATATGGCACTATAAACAGAGCTAGTCCAACGATGCCGCCCAAGAGTGCCTGTGACAGGGAAATCTCAGCGATGCCCGTGAGTGAAAATATCACTGCTGCTATAGCCCCTGATAATGTTAATAGGTTGGGTACGCGCCTGTGCGAAAGATCAAATGCGGACGCTCCCAGCAACAAAAGGACCAATGTCACCTGCGGTAGTGCTGGAAGCAGATCTACAATGTTTAAAATCAAGGGCCAACGACCGGATTTAACGCACGAATGATCTGGATGATCGCAGGCCCAAGAATAACCACAAAAATGGCCGGGAAGATGCAAAGGATCATCGGGATGGTCAATTTAACCGGTATCTTTCCAGCCGCTTCCTGAGCCAGCATTTTTCGCTTGATCCTTAATGAATCAGCATGAACCTTAAGAGATTCCGACACGCTGGTTCCGAATCTTTCAGACTGAATCAACATAGAAACCAAAGAGCCAACATCCTCAACACCAGTTCTCTCTGCCATGTTTCGTAACGCTTCCTGTCTAGACATGCCAGCGCGCAACTGAAGGTTCAGCTCATGGAACTCTTCTGCTAGGGCTGCGCTATTAAATTCTATCTCCTTACCAACACGCGCTAATGCCGCATCTAAACCAAGACCTGCACTGACACAGACGCGCATGAGGTCTAATGCGTCTGGAAAAGTTTCGAAGATATCGCGTTGACGTTGTCTGATTTTGTGATTCAAGAACAAATCAGGCAAGTAATAGCCCGCAGCAGCTAAACAAACACCTGTAAACGAGGTCTGGGCAAACGAGAATTTACCAGTACTCAGCGTGACATAAATTAGAAAAACCAATGGCAACAAGAAGGTGAGTACTGTCTTGCCTGAGAAGTACAACAAAACGGGTAAATCAGTGTGATAACCCGCGGTAATGAACTTCATGCGGATTGGAAGAACTTTCGCTTCTTCTTTCGGGGTAGACAATGCTTTAAGGGAAGACAGTATGACTGTTGCCCGTCTTTCCAAATCACTAGGTATTGCCCGAAAGTCAAGATTAGATTGATCTCTGATCAAATCCAGACGGCTATCAACACGGATTTTCAGCAAGAAATCCATAATGCCAAACGCCGTACCGGCAACGATAAGAAATACGACCAGAAGGAAAAGTGCAAATCCGAGATACATGCTCAATTTTCCTTAGACACGAATATTAATCATGCTACGCATCCAGACTACCCCAAGAGCCATGACCAGAAGACTCCCGCCGAGCAATTTTTGTCCGGTAGGATCTACGATCAATATCGACATCATCTTCGGTTGCAAAATGGTCAACGTCAGCCCGAGAACCACAGGAATGAGCCCAAGAATCCAGGCGGAAACGCGAGCCTCAGAGGTCATCGCCTGTATGGACATACGTAGTTGTAAGCGTGTACGGATCATGTCGGATACGTGTTTAAGCAATGCCGCCAAGTCACCACCGATTTCCCGGTTGATTAATACCGCTACGGCAAAGTAGTTCATATCTGAACATTCAATGCGTTGTGTCAGCCCAAACAATGCGTTATGAACTGATTCTCCGAAATTAATCTGATTCGAAGCAAGCGTAAATTCCTGAGCAATAGGCTCTGGCGATTCACTTGCTGCCATTTGCATTGAACTAGAGAATGAATGGCCAGCCTGTAGAGAGCGTGCAATAAAATCTAGGACATCTGGGAGCTGACGCTCTAGGGCATTTTGCCGACGCCGAATCAACATATTGAGAATGATGTACGGTATCGAACCAACAACGACACTGAGAACTAGTCCTGTTAGCAAAGAAAGTCCGGATGCCCATAGTATTAAAACGCATAACAGCCAAAGGACTATCGTTACAACCAAAAACTCATCGACTTTGACGTCTCTACCGGACATCAGCAGTTTTCGATTAAGGTGTAAAACCCAAGGATATTTCCGCAGCCAAACCAGAATACGCTCCCGGTTAGTCACTTCGCGTTCTTCGTTACTCAGCGCTTTGGAATGATGTCTTGATAGTGCAATTGCCTTGAAGCGGCGCGAAATTTGTTGATTGACTTTGGAATAGCGTTTTTGGAAGTACAGAACTACAAAAGCAATAAAGCCAAAAAAAAGCAGGACAAATACGACAAACAGCAGTTGCATCTTATCGATCCTGGATACGGTTAGGATCAAAAAGGTGGTCTGCTAGAGGAACGCCACGGGCTTGAAGTCGGTCTGCAAAACGTGGGCGAATACCTGAAGCCCGGAATCGGCCAAGCACGGTTCCGTCAGGAGCAACTGCCGTTTGTTCGAAGGTAAATATTTCCTGCATGGTGATCATGTCACCTTCCATGCCGCTAATTTCCTGGATGCTGGTGATTTTACGGCGCCCATCACTTAAACGCGCCACCTGCACTACCACTGAGATACCTGAAACAATCTGCTGACGCAATGCTTTCTGCTGAACGTTATAGCCGGACAACCCAACCATATTCTCAAGCCGCACTAATGAATCTCGTGCTGTATTTGCGTGGATCGTTGTTAGCGAACCTTCGTGACCCGTATTCATGGCTTGAAGCATATCGATCACTTCACCGCCACGAACTTCCCCGATGATGATACGGTCAGGTCGCATCCGCAGTGAATTTTTGACGAGCGCTCGTTGATTGACCTCACCGCTGCCCTCCATATTAGGTGGCCGCGTTTCAAGCCTTACGACATGAGGTTGTTGTAACCTAAGCTCAGCCGCATCTTCAATCGTAATGATTCGCTCATTTTCAGGAATATAGCCGGACATAATGTTCAGCAAGGTCGTCTTGCCGCTGCCCGTCCCACCAGAAATGAGCATATTGGTTTTTGCTTTAACCAGGGCGCCGAGAATAATCGCCATTTCGTCGGTCAGGGCGCCATACTCAAGGAGGTTAGACATCTGTAGTGGCACTGCAGAAAACCGTCGGATAGACAGTGCAGGCCCATCAAGCGCCAGCGGGGGAATAATGGCATTAACACGAGACCCATCAGGTAAACGAGCGTCAACCATCGGGCTAGACTCATCAATACGGCGCCCTACTCTGCCTACAATTTTTTCAATGATCTTTAGCAGGTGGGCATCGCTTTCGAAAGCAATTCTCGTCCGTTCAAGGCGACCTTTGCGCTCGACATAAATTGTGTTGTAACTATTCACCAAAATGTCCGACACATTCGGATCAAGCAGCAATGGCTCTATGGGTCCGAGTCCAAGCACTTCATCCTGAATTTCAGAGATCAAGCGAGCCAGATCAGCCTCATTAATTACCAGCCGATCATCACGCACCACCTTTTGTACCGCAAGCTTTAGATAGGATTTGAGTTCATCGGAGTCCATTCTTTCCAATGCACCCAGATCCATGGTCTCAACAAGTCTTGAGTGGAGCTGACGCTTTAGCAATATAACGCCATGTGTCCCATCCAAACGGTTCCCATAAGGTGTTTCGTAGTCGGCTCCACCATGGATAGCACTACTTTGGAGTGATTCACGCAAGGACATAGGGAACGACCTTTATTGTTCTAACCAAATAGTCTGGCAAAGAATGAAGGGCGCGCAGAAACTTTATCACCTACCAAGTTGGCTGCAAGATACATGAGGCTCTTGCTCACCGGACTATCCGGCGCCAGTTTCTGAATCGGAACGCCCGAATTAGCAGATTCAATAGAATTATTAAAATCGTTTGGCACAACCCACTCACAGGTCTTCTGAATCACTTCTTCAAGTTTTGCCTGGCTTGGCTTAGTGTCTTTACCCATACGATTGAGCACTACCTTCACCTTCTGTGCACTATAGCCGAGCAAGGTAAAGACATGTAGCACTTTAGACATTGCACGAACATAAGGCAGAATGGGTTGCATAACAGCATAAATCTGTTCTGATCTGTCCAGCGCCTTCATCGTCAGACCGTCGAATGTCTCTGCAATATCAACCAAAACGAAGTCATAGTCTTGAACCGCAACAGACAGCAAGTTATCTACTTGCTGAGGTTTGATACCCGATGTTTTCTCAATGGCTTCCGGCGCTTGCAGGAGATAATAGTTCTTAGCGACCTGCATCGAACTGGAGGCAACGACAGTCGAGTCAAGACCTGCTTGACCAATAATGTCTGCAAAAGAGTTTTTTCCTGCGGTTTCAGACAAATAGAAGGATGCATCACCGTACTGCATGTGGAGATCGATGTACAACACTTTCTTGTTGAAATTCGTTGCTAATACATAGCCGAGATTTGTCGCAAGAAAGGTTGCACCCGCACCACCCTTGCATGAAACAAAGGAAATAATCCGTCCGCGCGGTGGTGTCGCTGAGGAAATGTAATGACGGGTTCGAATTCGTTCTATGGCAGCACTCAACTCTGCGATATTTAATGGCAACTTAACGACTTCATTCACACCGGCGCGCATCAAATCCAACAGCATCGTTTCAGTAGGTGCCGTTGTTAGAAACACAAAGGCTGGATTCATGCTATTTCGTGTGCAACTGGTAATCACTGCAAGATCCAGAGGTTCAATCTTATCGGCATCTACAATGACGATACTGGTAGAGACCAGATCTATTTCTTCAAGGTTAATTTTGCCCGAACGGCGTGTCAGAAATACAAACTGATCCTGACCTGAATTCGATGCAAGTGCTTCCTGCAACGTGTTAAGTATCGTTGATGTGCTTGCAATAACGGCTATTTTCATTCGATCTCGCCCAAAGGTTATTACTGCACAGTTAAGCCAAGTGAACTACCAACCATCGTGCCCGTTGTTGTCTGCGTCTGCGGCTGTTTACGTTCGAACGACTTCTGGTATGTCTCCACAGAAGTCTTGGCTGCCGGGCCATCCATACCTACCAAAGCTTTGGGGTAACCCTTTGGCGCATTTGGATTTTGAACCTGTGCCTGTATGGCCCCATTAACGGAAGAACCAAAGTCTGGCTCTGCATTCCAATATGCCTGACAACCTGTTAATGCCACAACGAGGCCCGCAGCCGAAAGGACAATGCGTAGATAGTTCATTTCTGCGCCTCTTGAGTAGCATTTGTGGAATCCGCTGGAGGTTCAGGCAACTTATATTCACCTTCCATCACACCTCCCAAGAAGAAAGCCGGCGCTGATGGTTGCTTGTAATTATCAGTAGGCAATGGAGGCATTGCCTGTAGCGGCTTGACGATTCGCGGCGTCACAACAATAAGGAGCTCGCTTCTTTTGGCGTTGAAGGACGCACTGCGGAACAATGCCCCAATGATTGGGATATTAGCCAACATCGGAAAGGCACTGACAACCTCAATCACATCACTTCCTATCAAACCACCAATAGCCAGACTCTGGCCATCGTATAGTTGAACTGTTGTAGATGCCTGACGTGTCGTGATTTGCGGCATCACTGTCGTATTACCTTGAGCCGTAATCGTTACACCATTGGGTGACAACTGAGAGACCTCTGGCCGTACTTTCAGATTGATACGGCCACCGCCCAAGACGGTTGGTGTGAATTTGATACCTACACCGTAGTTTTCTTCTTGCAGCGTAACGACCAGCCCACCCGAAGAGCTACTTTGCGGTACAGGCAGAAAGACCTTACCACCCGATAAAAACTGACCTTCTTGACCACTAATCGCCATGATATTGGGCTCAGCCAGTACCTTAACGAGACCACTATTCATCTGAGCTTGTAACCAACTGGTTGTGGAGCCAGAAGTCACACTCGCAGCCGCACCAAACAAAACAGGAGCAGGACCACCCAACATATTGAAGGTGAAATTACTACCCTGCATTTGCAATCCAAGGCTGTCCAATACAGTGCGATCTATCTCAGCGACCTTAACTTCAAGAAGGACCTGCGGTAGGTCTTCCGTTGTCAGCATATTCAAAACTTTCTTGCCTGATAACTCTTCTGCAATCTGAATTGCTTGCTGCACACGCGTTGCATCGGATACTTGACCACTAAGTACTAAGGTATCACCTGCCGCAGAGACCCTCATCTTATGCTCTGCAGGCATGAGCCGTGCAAAAAGATCTTTCGCTGAAACCGTATCAACACCTACACTCACATCAATCACCGACATTCGCTCTTGGTCATGCCAGATGAAAATATTAGTGTTACCTGTCTTTTTACCTAAGATATATAACTCACCGGGATTCAACAACATTACATCTGCTACGGCCGGATCCGCCACAGAGATTCGTGTTGCAGATTCACGTGGTTTGTAAATTCGGGACTTACCTACCGTGAGCGACATGCTCAATCGGTTTGCACTTACGGTCTTTACATCACTTTTATCCACTTGGGGTGCAGCTAGAACCGGAGCAGGCATTCCCAAATTGAATACCATCCCACACAGGGCGAATAGCAGCGCATGCTTCAGTCTTTTCATCGCCATTTACTCAGTAATTATTCAGGCCGGAGCCAAGAACTCGATCCGTACCACGAATCACCTCAATCGTCGGGCGACTCCCGTTGATATCGCCACGCCGAGCACCCAATGTTTTCTCAGATGTGTCGTCATTCTGGTTGCGTAGCGCCAGTGACAGTCCGCCTACAAGGCGTGCCATATCCAGAACTTCAGCTTGTTGTGGCGACACTTCAAGGGTTACAACATCTACTACTTTGGGCTTAGAATCGCCGCTCACTGATTGCTCCTGAGCAACAGCAAGGATCAAAACACGCTCTAGCAACACTTTTGAACTGGGTTGACCCGATGAGTCCTTGGTGCTCAACAAGACATCTACGTAATTACCAGGCAAAGCAAAGCCTGCAACGCCAGCAACCTCATTAACACGAATTGCAAATGCCCTTCTACCCGGCGTGATCGCTGCCGCCAAGCCGCTGGTGGCACCCATGGGCACCAAAAGTCGCTCTTTGATCCCATCACCTGCTGCAATATCGAATTTGGTAAAGCGCCCCATCAAAGGATCTCGATTGATAATCGCATCCTGTGCCATCTCTTCTTTAGGTACCTTGGAATAGCCCAAGTTATCCTGGGTTAAACGCGAACCAGCTTTGATTGGACTAGCTGCGACAACAATCTGTACAGCTTCCCGTTCAGAGCGCAACCAATAGGTTGCAAGCACTACGGCGATTAACCCGACAAGGACTGACAGGATAACCAAGCGACTTTGCCGCATAACTAGGCACCTCTAGATCAAAGAACACAAAGTTGCAGCCACACAACGACACGCTATTAAAAGATATGGCTGCAACAAGGAGCTTGGTCACCTATAGCAACCAAGCAAATCTCATTTACAGTGCTGCTGCAATGCTGCCAAAAATCGTGTTCAGATTCGTACCAATTAGCGTAACAGCAGTAATGATGACAACGGCAATCAGCGCAGCAATGAGACCGTATTCGATAGCAGTGACCGCTTCATCTTTTTTGGCAAATCCGCGGATGGCCATTTGGGTTTTTTGCATGATCGACATGTCAGATCCTTTCCAAGAAATGTATAGTGTCTTCACGGTACGTCAATTCCAAGAATAAAACAAGTGCATTAATGATCTTAATAAATGTACGGAATTATCCGATATCTCGTTCGCTTACAAAGCTCAGCGTACGCAGCATCCCGACTATAAAACCGCTCTTCTGCGTGCAATCTTAAAACCTGCAGAACCCATGCCATGCTGACGATGCATACGTTATACGTATTGGGCCCAGCCAACAAAATGGCGAGCTGTGTCATGAAATAGCCGGCATACATTGGGTGGCGCACCAGCCTATAAGGGCCACTAAGAACAATGCCTCGATTCGCTGCCACTACGCCGAACCCTCTCCTTAGGGTTAACTTAGCAGACAGGTGCAGCGTTACGCCCATAAGCATCAATACTGCAGCTACCTGTAAAGGGACTAGCGGGCTACCAGTTGCTGGCTTGACTAACAAAGGTAAAAAGCTAGCACCAAATGCGAGCGTCCAATCCCATAGTGAAAGCGAGATTTTGGTTGCCGGACGTCTGAGCAGACAAAAAACAAGCACCAAGATCTGATCAATGACATACAACCCATTGATGATCCAGCTAGCACTTTCGAATGATGTCCACATGCGTGAAAGCAACCAGAGAAACAAGCAAACAAGGACAACCTTTTCGAGCATATCCGCATAGAAGCACTGAGACTTCTTATAGTGCTGTGGCGTTTGTTCCATGATTCTCCGTCTAGCCTGATAACTTCCGCGGGCACATCTAATGTCGCATCCTGATAGAAATTCCTAGCCACCCTCTGAAATGGGGACTACAATCAGTTAAGCAACTTTATCATTCTGTTTAATTTACGTGTTAGGAGCGCAACAAATGTCTGACTTTAAACACATCATCGAACCTGAGCGCATAGGTCTTTGGGTCGCGGTAACGTTCATTATTGCTTTGTTAGCACTAGGCTCCTCAGCTGTTGCGCTCAAGCGAATTTATGAAAGCACAGTTATCAGCCAAGCTGAAGCGCTCGTTCTGTTTCATCGTGTTCAAGCACTTGAACAGGGCAAAGCTTTAGGCAAGGCTGAACCAGCGACCGAAAATAGAACTAATTAATTAGGCCTGACACAAAGCCAAATGGTAGGGGTTATCCCTACCATTTTTTTTGGCATCCTGATAATCAACTTCGATGAATCTACCCTTTCATTGCAAATCAATAGGCGAGGCAATCTCTAAACATTGGCTCTCCTGGCCACTGATTTTTTCTTGCCTATTTTTTCTGGCATGGGTGCCCCACGCAGCTCAAACTACCTTATTGGATCCCGACACCTATCTGCATATCACTATAGGTCGCAACATTCTGGAATCAGGGGTGATTCCTAGCGTTGATTCGTTTTCTCACACCATGAGGAACGCACCATGGATTGCCCACGAATGGTTGGCGGACATTCTCCTAGCAGCAATACATCAGAAATTTGGATGGGCAGGGTTGCATATCCTCACCATTGGGTCTTGCGCAGTAACACTAGCCTACGTGATGCGCTTTCAACTTTCGAGACACGTCCCAGCAATTTATGCCCTTCTATTCACGTCACTTACAACGCTATGTCTACTAAATCATTTGCTTGCAAGACCCCATGTGCTTACTTGGCCAATTATTACCCTGTGGTTTGGCGGGATTCTCCAAGCGGGTGAAACGGGAAAAAGGCCATCATTTTGGCTGATCCCACTCATAGCGCTCTGGGCCAACCTACATGGCAGCTACGTACTTGGCATTGCCATTTCCCCATTTATTGCAGCAGACGCACTACTCACGCAACCTAAAGGAACTCGCATCGATCTTTTTAAGGGTTGGTGTCTGTTCATTTTCGTCTCGAGTTTTGCCACCCTACTCACCCCATATGGTTGGCATAGCTTTCAGTTTTCGTATGAACTCCTAACGCAACCAGGCTTAAGCAAAATAAATGAATGGCAAGCGGTTGATTTTAGCCATATCAATGCCTTGGAAATCTGGATCGGCGTGATTATTTCACTAGCCTGCCTAGGTATGCTCAGGCTTCCCGTAATGCGCTTGTTCATTATGCTCGTGTTGATCTATGAAGCTGCTGTACATGTGCGATACATATCGCTATTCGGCCTACTGGCACCATTAATAATGGCATTGCCTTTTGAACAGCAATATCACAATTTCAACAAGCGGTTTAAGCAGCAAAACAGTGCGCTAGATGATGTGTTTGCAAAACTAGCACGCCCTGCGGCCAGATCAATGACGTTACTGATAACTGCTCTAACCCTTGGCTTTGGCTACCTAATCGCGTTAGCTATTCAGCCAATGCCATTCATTAAATTCACGCCTGAGGCTGCCGTTGCGGCCGCACGTAAATCCGGCCTAGAAAACAAGACGGTTTTCAATGACTACCCCTTTGGCGGCTACCTCATATACGAAGGCATTCCGGTATTTATAGATGGTCGTGCTGACATGTATGGACCGGCATTCCTCAAAGAGTATTTCGATGCAATTGATCCTAAGCACATCAACCAATTCAGCAACTATCTTGACAAGCATCAGGTGGAATGGACACTTCTACCGCCCAATAACTATCTTGTAGATTACCTGTCAGAACAAACGGGCTGGAAAAAGATTTATGCCGATGATTACAGCGTGATACATCAACGCGCTCGATAATGACCCAGCCTACTGTAACGCGTTGACAATACTGGTCAATACCTGGTTGTACAGTTCGCCTAAATTTGTACCAACCAGCCCTACGGCCGACACAATCACCAAAAAGATCAGCGACGCTATCAGTGCATATTCGATCGAAGTGACGCCCTTGGAATCATGAAGAAAACCTTTAAATTTCATTGTGTCACCACGCTTTAATCTACCAGAATAACCTGGCCACTGCCGTTAGGGGTAAAGCCACAAGTGTTTGCACCGTTAGACGTTAAACCACTATTGCCGCCGCCATTGTCTGTATAGGAACTCACGACCACGGTTCCTGCAACATTTAGCCCGCCGTTACCACCCAGCCCAAAGCCAAAGCCAGGCGCATAAATGTTGCCGGTAATATTGCTCGCTACATTACCGTTGTAGTTAAGTGTGCCGGTATTCGGTGCATAAATAACTATTTGAGACTCGGGCGTGACACTGCCAGAACAAGGGCCGCTGGTTGGCGATGGAGAAGTCAGCGTCAAACTACCGCCCCCTGCCAAGTTGACTGATTGACCATTGCCGCCCAGATAAAGCACTACTTTGTTACCCACCATCGTGCCGTTATTTCCAGGCCCCTGGAATGTCCCGTCAAATTCAAAGGTTGAGCCCGCTGGCGTGGTGTCAGTAGGCATTAAGTTGCAGACCGATAGTGAATTTGAGCAATCCAATCCGTTGTAACGACCCGGTCCTAAGGTACAGGTTGCTTTAGTCGGACAGGTGAGCGTGGTAGCCGCTGTTCCCGTAAAGCCAGAAATGGTGCCTGGCGTTGATGGCTTATACGGCGGAGAAGATAGTGTCGGCGCAACCAAAGGGCCTGACACACCAATTGCAGGTGGCTGACATGATGTACAGCTTGCTGGCGCATTACCGTTATAAATGTAGTTGGCTGTGCCGGTAATCGGCGGGTTGCCATTGACCGACACACTTCCGAAATAGTTGGCACAATTAGAACCGTTAATGCCCTGTGAGCCGCTCACATTAAAATAGCTTGAAGCAATAATACAGCCGGGGCCGCCACCTTGCTTACCCGCAATAGCAACCGACTGCACGGTCAACGTTGTCTGGCCAAATAATGGAATAAAGAAAGTATTCCAGGTGCCTGATACAGACACACGGGCACAATGGCTCTGGGTTGCAGGCAATGGGCAAAGAGAGTTGTCTCCAGGGTTCTCTGTGCTAATAACGGTAAACCCGTATGTGTTGACATCCGGATACAGATCACCCGCTGTCGTACCAATGGGGCACGGCGCTGATGTCGGATTAATTACGCAAGCCAGCGCTTCTGCATCTGCGACGTTCTGCACTTGGTTTTTCTTGACATAGGCATAGCCGAAATCTATTGCCAGGCCGATGAACCCAACTAAAACCACCATCATGAGCCCAATGATGACGGCTACAGCCCCGCGCTGTCTATATCGCTTATTCATGGAGCATTACCGCCGTTGACTGATAATTGCCATCGGGGTTGCCGACAAATACCGTTGCGATCCCAGTATATGTATAGCGCACTATCACTGTCTGAGGGGTACCCGGAAGGTAAGTTCCACTGTTCGATTGTGTCACCGTAATTGCTGGCGCCCCAAAACTGAATAAATTATTAGTGGCATAGCTGTATGCCGCCTGACAGGCATCAGCTGGTGCTGGCGAATATGCGTTAGCACAAGCACCACCAACGATTGCCGAATTATGAATCGCTGCCCACCGAGCACCTTCACGTGCAGCATTGGTAATAACCGCCTGGTTGTACATCAGCAAACCGTAATTGATAATGCCCAGAAGAATTGCCAAAAGCACAGGCAAAAGAATGGCAAATTCAATCGCCGCCACACCCTTCTGTACCAAGCTTTGTTTTTTCATGCCCACACCTGTTTCTAACGATTAAACAAGGCAAAGGCCTTGTCTGCAAAAGAGATCCACACATCGTCATAACGCTCGCCAAGCCCATTAATCCCTTTGATACGACGCAAGGTGATGGCAACGCGCCCATCCTGCCATTCGCTTACCCAGGAAGACACCTTAGATGACGGATCTGGCTGACTGAGTTGTGTTTCTGCCTTGCCATAGGCTTTATCAAGTACCTTTTTGAGTTCTTCACTCTTAACCAACCGGGACTTGTACTTGAATGACAACGCGGCTAACTGATCGCTCACAAACTCACCTGAAACCGTGCAGCCGGCTGAGCTAAAAGGGCAATGAGTCACAAATTGTTCCCGACAGGCAAAGCCATTTTTAGTAGTAATACCGCCCTTGTATTCCGTGCAATCAGTAAATTCAGCCGGTTGAGTGATCGAAGGAAAACCTATTTTCATTAGCAGCGGCGGAATCTCTGAAACCTTGCTTTCTAAAGTGCAAAGTTGATCTTCAGCGCAAATCAGGGACTTTTCTGCCTCATCCGGGCTACCAAACCACTGCAAACGCTCATTAGTACGGTAGAAGCCAAATACGCGCTGCGCATGATCAACGTAACCGATATAAATTACCTGTGCACAGTTACGCGGTTCACAGGCATGGCCAATCAAAAGCGGCTCATTATTCAGATTAGTACGAGTTATAGCGGTCGTTAGCGGGTTTTCTAGCCATAAGGGGCGGCTAACGCCGGCATCATCCAGTGCCCGGTGAAGTGTTTCCTTGAAGCCTGGCTTCCGCTGGTAAAAATCTCGCAGCGTCTGACAGGCAGTGTCCTGTTGCGTACAGGGTATAGCCTCGGTATATGCATTCGCTGGGGGGTTTAATTCTTCACGATTTTTGGCTTGTAAACCATCCTGCCCGTGCAGATCACAGGCGGTAAGCGCCAATGCCAGCAGGCAAATCAGCAAAATAGATTTAAGCGGTTTAATCAATGTTCGTTATCCTTTGGCAAGGATAACCCAGAATCCGATTTATGTCCGTCTGGTGAATATCGTCTTTACTGAAGCCAATTTGTGACCATACCGTTACAATATCGTTTCGATTTGATGAAACGCATAGGACTCCCATGTTCGGCAAGCTGATGCCCAAAGAGGGCAAGTATTTTGACCATTTCAACGCCCACGCTGCACTGATTAGCAAGGGTGGTGAGCTGCTCACACAACTGATTGGCGCCTTGGCCACCAATGCAGATCATGTCGTCCGCCTAGCCGACGAAATCGATGTGGTTGAGCGTGCAGCCGACAAAATTACGCACGAAACCCTAGCGCAGCTGCACAAATCCTTTATTACCCCATTTGATCGGGACGAAATTCATGAGCTGATCGGCGGTATGGATGACATTCTAGATATTATCCAGGACGTTGCCGAATCGGTATCGCTCTATGATATCCAGCAAGTGCCGCAGGAAGCCGTTGCACTCGCCGAAGTTACCCGCCGCTGTTGCGACCACATCGCTGCCGTTGTGAAACTTCTCGACAACATGCAGAACGGCCCACACATCCTAACCATCTGCCATGAAATCGATGATCTGGAGTCTGATGCAGACCGTATGCTGCGCGAACTGATGTCCAAGGTATTCCGCGAAGAGCCGGATGTACGTCAGGTGATTAAGCTGAAGGAAATTTACGAGCTGCTGGAATCGGTATCAGACCGCTGCAAAGATGTCGCTGGCACGGTTGAGGCGATCGTCCTCGAAAACTCCTGATTTCGGACATGGATAACCTACAAATCAGCATGGGGGTGATCATCACCCTCGTTACCGTGGCATTGCTGTTCGATTTCATGAACGGTTTTCACGATGCGGCCAACTCAATCGCCACGATCGTTTCAACACGGGTTCTGAAGCCGCATCACGCCGTGCTGTGGGCTGCCGGTTTTAATTTTCTAGCTTACTTTCTGTTTGAACTCAAAGTCGCCGGCACCATTGGCAAAGGCACAATTGATCCGGCGATTGTGGATCACTTCATTATTTTCGGTGCGCTCATCGGCGCTATCGTCTGGAACGTGGTGACCTGGTACTACGGGATCCCATCCTCTTCCTCTCATGCCCTGGTGGGCGGCCTGGTCGGTGCAGCAGTTGCAAAGGCGGGTTTTAGCGGCCTAGTGGCATCAGGCGTATTGAAGATCATCGCCTTTATCTTTATCGCGCCATTCCTCGGTTTTATGCTGGGCAGCTTCATGATGCTGATTGTGTCGTGGCTCTGCCGCAATATGTCGCCCAGCAAAGTTGATAAACATTTCCGGCGCCTACAGCTTCTGTCAGCGGCTGCATACAGCCTTGGCCATGGCGGTAATGACGCACAAAAAACCATCGGCATTATCTGGATGTTGCTGATCGCTGCCGGTCTTTCAGAGTCTACCGGTCACGTACCAGCCTGGGTGATTCTTTCGTGCTACACGGCAATGGGCCTAGGCACCATGTTCGGTGGCTGGCGCATTGTTAAAACCATGGGCAACCGTATCACCAAACTGAATCAAGCACGTGGTTTCTGTGCCAATAGTGCTGGCGCTATGACACTCTTTTTTGCGACCGCGCTGGGCGTTCCCGTATCAACGACTCACACCATTACGGGTGCGATTGCTGGGGTAGGTTCGGTACGTGGTACACGGCGGGTACGCTGGGGCGTGGCCGGCGGCATTGTCTGGGCCTGGATCCTTACCATCCCTTGTAGTGCCATCATTGCTGCAGCCGCCTGGTGGGTAGGTAAACAGTTCCTATAATCTCAGGCCGCTGAATGCTCTGAGATCTCCCGGACGTAGGTGCCGGGAGCTGGTGACAGTGCCTGAAACTGAGTGCTGCTTACTGGCCGGGCCGCAACCCACTTACCGGTCCGCTCATGCAACCAGGCAAACCAATCCGGCCACCACGAGCCACTGCATTCGGTTGAGTGCGACTCCCAGGTTTCCAAGGTATCTGTAGTCTCAACATCCCCTACCCTATAACTGCGACGCGAATCTGGTCGAGGTGGATTAATAATCCCCATAATGTGTCCCGAGCTGCTGAGGACACCACGTTTAGGTGCTGGCACTAAACGGCTGATATGTGCCACAGAACGCCAGGGTGCAATGTGATCATCCTCGGCTGCTACGGTATAGAGTGGCTGCGTAATTTTTCCCAGGTCGATCGGTGTGCCACACAGCGATAAGGCATTGGGCACAATCAACCGGTTCTTCAAATAGAGCGATGTTAGATACCAGATGTACATCTCGGCGGGTAAGCGCGTACTGTCCATATTCCAGTACAGCACTTCGTTAGGCTTTGTCACCTCGCCATAAAGATAACGGCGTACGGCCACATCCCAAATCAAACTGTTAGAGCGTAGCAAACGGAAAGCAGCTGACATAGATTTACCGTCCAGATAGCCTGCCTGCCGCACTACGCCCGACAAATAATCTACGCTGGCCGGATCGATAAAAATTTCTATATGACCCGGGTAATGGTAATCAACCAACGTGGCAAACGTTGTCCAATGGGCTACGCGGACTTCTCGCTTTTCAGCTTTTGCTCGTACGTTTTCAATAGCCAACCACATGCTGAGCGCAGCACCCCCAATGCAATAACCTACCGCATGCACCTGTTTGCTGCCGGACAACTGGATCGCGGTATCAATGGCAACCTCAATCCCTTTACTGAGATAGTCGTCCATCGTAATACCGCCCATGTCTGCCGTTGGATTTTTCCAACTAGTGACATACACATCAAAGCCTGCATCCAACAGGTGTTTAACCATGCTCTGCCGTGGCGTTAAGTCCACAATGTAAAACTTATTGATCCACGGGGTCACAATGACGATAGGCATTGCCCGCTGGCGCTTGGTCGTTGCCTGATAGTGCAGCACTTCCAGTAACTCATTTCGAAACACAACGGCGCCTGGCGTAATCGCCAGGTCCTTCCCTACTTCATAAGCTGACATTTCCGTTAGTGGTAAACGATGTTCTCGCAGATCTGTCTGCAGATATTCAAAGCCCTGCTGCAAACTCTGACCATTGGTTTCAACCGCTCTGCGTAAGGCTTCCGGATTCAACCAGAACTGGTTGGTTGGTGCTACGGCATTAGCGTACTTCTTGAACCAAAACGCGGCCTTACGACGCTCTGCATGGTCCATTCCCGGCGTCTCTTCAACGAGTCTTTCATAGGCGCGCGACCAATAGAGGTATTGCTCCATTAGGTTTTCCCAACCCGGTTCTACTTTCCAAGCCGGATTGGTAAAGCGTTGATCAAACCACTCTGGTTCAATCTCTGCAGGTTTAGCTACGCCGTTTAATCGTGCCCAGGCATTACCATTCAATTGCGCCCAATCTGACAACATCTGACTACCGGCCGTCATCAATTCGGCCGGATGGTTCATCCAGGCTTGCCAGGATCTGACGATAGGCATAACTACCCCAATCGGGTCGACCATTGCCTCGGTTGAACGCGCCAAGTGTTTTCGTGCATCACTCAGGTGATGCCAGAAACCATTACGCTGCAACAGAGGACTTTTCATGCTAAATCTTAAGCTTGGCTGCTTTTACAGCCTCTGCTGCCGCAAGGGACATCTTGACGGCTTGGTTCGCTGCATCAGTTGCACGTTTAGTCGCAGTCGCCGCTTCAGCAGAAGCCTGCAATGAAACAGTCTCCGCTTGCTCTGCAACTGCTGCGGCAGCGGCCGCGGAAGCTGCTGCTGCTGCGGCAGCTGCTTCCATCGCCGCTTCTGCTGATGCCACGGCGGCCTCAGCAGCGGCCTCTGCGGCATCTATAACTGACTTGTCAGCAGCTTTACGGGCGGCATCCGAACATTTTTCTGCCGAAAGCAAGGCTTTCTCAGCGGCTACACAGGCGCGCTTGGCAGCTTCAGCAGCACTCATCGTCAGCACTCTTAAAGATGAGAGCGCCGCGGTATATCTTTCATTGATAACTGCGTACCCTTTGCGCAGGTTCATGATTTCCGTTTCATGCGCAATGAGTTTCTCGTAGATCTCTTCCAGTCTATTTTGCATGTCCGTCCCTACGCTTAGTAATAATGACTTCCTCTAGTCATCATAGGCCAATTTAGAGTGATCAGATATAGCAACTGGAGCGCACCAGTTGCTTCATAAGGTTAGAGGTATTAGGTGTAGAGTGATGTCATGGGAATATTAGAAAAATCCTCGGTAAGTTCGAACAATAGCGATCATGTCGATCGACGTTCAGAACTTGAAAAACTCAATTGGGCATTGCTCGCTCATAACAAAGCAGCAACAGAGTTAGCCCGCGCTGAAGATAAAGCTTCATTGCTCAGCGGTGTCTGTAAATCGATAGTGTCGCAAAAACCTTACGAATTAGCCTGGGTAGGCCTTGCCGAACAGGATGAAGCTAAAACAGTGCGCATAGTCGCTAGCGAAGGCGCTGCACGGGAATATGCTACTGGCCTTAATGTGAGCTGGTCTGCAGATACCCCCTTAGGCAAGGGGCCAGCAGGCACTTGTATACGCACAGGCATTTCCAGTCTTTTTCCAGACATCACTATAGATTCTGGCTTTGCACCCTGGAGACAGCGCGCAATTGATTATGGGCTTAAATCCGTTGTTGCCTGTCCATTCTATGATGGCTCTACGACTCCCGTTGGCGCGATGCTTGTCTATGCATCGGTTCCCAATGCCTTTGGTGAAATGGAGCTGCATCTTTTTGAGAGCCTAGCAAAAGAGATCGGGGCCGGTCTTAGAAGTCTGGAAAAACAAGAACGGCTGGACAAAGAGGTGGCAGCACGCGAAGAAGCGCAACAACGCCTAGCAGATGCGCTGCGCGCCACGATCGAGGCCGTTTCCAAAACGATGGAATGGCGGGATCCCTATACCGCAGGCCACCAAAAGCATGTGGCACTTATTGCTGCTGAAATTGCCAAAAAGCTAGGTTGGCTACCTGAAAGAATTGAGGGTCTCTATTTGGCTGCCATGGTTCACGATATCGGCAAAGTTGCCGTCCCTTCAGATCTTCTTACGAAACCCACTCGTCTTACAAAGCTGGAGATGCAGTTGGTTCAGGAACACGTTGAGACGGGCTACCAGATTTTAAAAGATATCCCCTTTCCTTGGCCTATCGCTGAAATGGTATATCAGCACCATGAGCGTCTTGACGGAAGTGGCTATCCGAGAAAATTAACCTCTGAAGCAATTCTTGATGAAGCAAAAATTCTGGCCGTAGCAGATACCCTCGAAGCTATGGCTTCACATCGACCTTACAGACCCGCCTTAGGCTTGGATCTTGCTCTAAAAGAAATACGCGCAGAAGCAGGTATTCAATTAGACAAGGCTATAGTGGATGCAGCCTTTGCATTACATGATGACGGCGATGTCTTGCAAAAAATAATTAGTTCCTAAAACAACCGTTTTTTAGGCTCGGCGCTTATTTGGCAGCTTTGTCCTCATCCGTCTTCAGATACTCGGCGTATTCCTTATCTTCTTTTTTAGCTTCGTGAACACTCTCTGCTGTCATGAAGAACAAACGGATAACTTTGTAGATGACCCAAATCAGCAGAATGGGTACGACAATAGATGCAATGATGAGTGGCATAGCGGTGTTACCTGATTAGATATGCGATGCCGAATCATAATGAAAACTTGTATAAAAAGCTAAACAGCCGGAAAGACTAGATACAAAATCTGCATTTTAGACAGACTCTCTGTTCAATAGGCTAACGGCATCATGTACAAGATGCCTGCTGACTGTAATGGCTGTGTACTGCAGGGCCAACCCATCGACAGCCCCCAGTAATTCGATGTCACCTCGCGCCTGATGCTCGGCCAGAAGCGCCACAGGCAAAGGGAAAGCGCCAACGCCCTCCCACCCAAATGCGGTCATCAGCGCTGCATCATCAAACTCGCCAGTGGCTTTAACCTTCAGGCGCTGACGATCAAACCAGGCATCCAGACGCCCACGCAACAACGAATCCTTACCTGGCAGCAACACAGGCAAATCCTCCAGGCACTTGGGAAATGGCCGTTTAGCCTTGGCAGCAACCTGTTGATGCGCGACAAATACCAAACCTGATTCGAACAACTTACGGCTTGTTACCCGAACCGGGCTACCCGGTGGCACAGGCGTATCGGAAATGATGACATCCAGACGTCTCATGACCAATTCAGACAACAAATCCTCTAGCCTTGCTTCCTGACACGTCAGTCTAAAGTCTACTGACTCCGTCAGCACCGGTTTTAAAAGACGAAAAACCATGGCTTTATTCAGTGTGTTGGTTACCCCAACCCGAAAATCCCGGCTTTTGCTCTCGGTCATACTTTGCAATTCATGAGCCATTTCGGCCCCTAAAGCGAAAATCTCTTCGGCATACTCCAATGCCATACGCCCGGCTTCGGTGAGCGTCAGATTCCGCCCCAGCCTGCTAAACAATGGCTTGCCAAGCCTGTCTTCCAGAATCTTGATCTGGCCGCTCAGGGTTTGAGGCGACACATGGATTGCTTCCCCAGCACGCACCACCCCACCGAGGGTGGCAACTTTCCAGAAGTAATACAGATGCTTTAAATTGATTGGGCGTTCAGTCATATCGGTTTTTTCGTAATAATTGTTCTAAAAATACGACTTTTATTTGGATTTGAAAAGCCTATATTGATTTTCAAGGGCGCAAATTCATTAAGCAATATCCCAACCCCAGACATCAACAGTGACCGCGCCTGAGTCTCCCTCCTCGGAACACCACCCCTGATGTGTTCCCTTACTGCCCGGAAAATCGGGCAGTTATTTTTTCTAAAGCCCGATTCGTGCCGATGCAAGGGATAATGGCTGTGATTACTTCCAGCTCGGCAATATCATGCATAAAATTCTTGCACTGCTGTTTTTTACACTAAGCACTGTGACTGCACAGGCCAGTGAACCTGTGTATATCGGTTTTGATGGTAGTTACGGACAGAAATCAGATACCTCGGCGAAAGCGATTGAGCTGGGCGCACGCATTGCGATTGATGAAATTAATGCCCGGGGCGGTGTGCTGAACGGCAGACAGCTGGAATTAACCACACGGGACAACCAGGGGCTGACCATGCGCGGCCGGGATAATTACGTGGCGATGGCATCCCAGAAAGATCTAGTCAGCGTGCTGGGTGGTAAGCATAGTCCCGTGATCGTGGAATCTATTCCTGACGCACAGCAGATGAAGGTTCCTTATATCAGTGTCTGGGGCTCGGCCAATCAGATCACCGATAACATCCAGAACGACAGCTATATGTTCCGTGTTTCACTTAAGGACGAATGGGGTGTAGTCGCGTTGCTCGCGCAGGCGGTTAAAGTCAGCAGTAACCATAAGATCTGTGTATTGGTACCCAATACCGTCTGGGGACGATCCGGGGAAAAGGTGCTGCGCGATAAAGCACAAAGTCATCATGCCACGCTGGCATCGGTAAACTGGTACAACTGGGGCGATAAAGACTTTGCTCGCCAACTCAATGCCTGCAGTGAAAGTGGTGCAACAGCGATCCTGATGATTGCTAATGAAACAGAAGGTGCTCTGATTGTGAATGAAATCGCCCAACGACCTGAGGTTGAACGACTTCCCATCGTTGCCCATTGGGGTATTACGGGCGGAGATTTCGCAGCACTCACCGGCAAATCGTTGGACAAGGTAAATTTACGGGTCATCCAGACCTTTAGCTTTGTAAACAACCCGCGCCCTAAAGCCCAAGCGCTTGCCACTAAGGTCATGACTGCCCAGGGCGTCAAATCACCTGAGGCAATCAGCAGCCCGGTTGGTGTTGCACAGGCTTATGACACCGTCTATCTAGTGGCCAGCGCTATCAACAAGGCCCAGTCGACACAAGGTACGGCTGTACGCAACGCCCTCGAGAAGTTGCCCCCTTACGACGGCGCCATTAAGCGCTATGCCCCACCGTTCACCCGATCCAATCATGATGCCCTTAATAACCAGCAGGTGCTTTTTGCGCGCATCAAACCGGACGGTAGCATTACACCGATCCGCTAAGGATAGGTTATACGGCTTATGAAAGGGTCACTCCGCTATCAGATCCAACTCGGTTTCAGCCGAGTGATGAGCCGTTACGCGCTTTTATCTGGTGCTGTATTGCTGGTTCTGGTTGGCTCATTTCTACTGTACGTGACGCAAAAAAATCTGGTGTCTCAGAGTGACCTGGTGCGCGCTCAGCTCAAGACGGATATTACGGCCACACTGACACAAGCAGATACGCTGACGGATTCACCGATCCTCTGGACCGGCTTAATGGATAGCTTCAGCCACGAAGCCGTACTTAAACCGTTGTTCGGCCAATTAAACCGGGGAGATGACAAACGTTTCGTTCTCCTCGACTATCGGGGTCGGGCAACCATCGAAGCGCCCGGCATTGATGCAGCGGCATTAGACATGGCGCGTCTTGCGATCCCCGATATAAAACCGGATGGGATCTCGGTGCAGTTATTGCATGCAGCTGCCGATGAAGACCTGCTGCTTTCTGTCTTGCCCATCATGTCACCGTTGAGCGACGCCCCACTAGGCTATCTGATGGTGCAACTCTCGGTGACGGCTTCTGTGCAGAAGCTGAACGTCGACAAACAGTTTGATTTTAATTTCAATCTAGAACCGGTCTTTGCTGCAACCGATTGGTGGAAGCTCAGCGGGAAATATAAAGACCAGATCCAGGTGGGCAATTTTGAATTCACTTATGACACCCGTTTTGCCACTAGTCTGCTACCGGATCTACTGGCGCTAATCGTCTTATGCATGGTACTTGCCCTGCTCGGCTATTTTTTCATGAGGCGCACAGAGCGCTGGCTGGATACCTTTTCCCGACAACTCACTTACCAGCTAGATCAGCTCGTGAGCTTTGCACGCGATGTCTTTACGGGAAAACCCACCGGGATTCAATTTGAATCCGACCGAGGGGATGAAATCGATACGGTGATGAAAACCCTTGAAACGCTTTTAAGCGAGCAAGCGATTGCGCAAGCACGTCTACGCAAGCTTGCCTATGAGGATGCCTTAACCGGTTTGCCCACTTTCACCCGATTCCGTGAATCGGTTCAAAATCGCCTTGAATCGAAAACAGCGCTCGGCCGTCCAATGGCACTCCTGTTCATGGACATCGACAAGCTTAAACACATCAACGATATCTATGGTTATGCGGTTGGCGATAAGGTCGTGCAATACACCGCTCGTACCCTGGAACAGTTTCTACCTGAGCCCCGCATGATTTCGCGCCGTACAGGCGATGAATTTATTGCCTGGGTAGAAATGGATACATCGCAATTACAACGCATAACCGATTCAATTACCCGATTTGAAATCGGGCATCAGGGTATGCACATCCCGATTTCTGTGACTGTCGGTGCTGCCATTTATCCGCAGGATGCGCAAACGTTAAATGACCTGATCTTCTGTGCCGAATATGCCCTGAAGATGGCCAAGCAGCGCGCGCGACAATCATTTGTCATCTTTGACAATCAGCTTGGGCAGCATCTGATCCGCATTAAACAGATTGAAGAACGCCTCAGCAATGCACTACAGAATGGTGAGATTAAACCCTTCTATCAACCAGAAGTGGACATGGTTACAGGAAGAATTACCGGTGTTGAAGCCCTGGCACGCTGGCACGATCCCTTACTGGGGTGGATTGCTCCGGATGAGTTCGTTCCGATTGTTGAGCAGTTACGCATGTCATCCAAACTAACCCAATGTCTCCTATCTGGCATACTCAAAGACGCTGAACAAATTCGCGCACGCTTCCCTGGGGCAAAAATTGCCTTTAATGCGGCGCCACAAGACTTCCACGACAACCTGCTGATTGAAACCATCGAAGCTTATGCGGCTCACCTGAACCCCATAGGCATCGCTGGTCTAGAGCTTGAACTGACCGAACAGGATATCGTTGATCTGGATATCGACATGCTTGCCAAGCTGGACAAGCTCATCGAGATGGGCATTCGAGTAGCAATCGATGATTTTGGTACCCGGTATTCATCGCTATCACGTCTAACGGATCTGCCTCTACACCGTTTAAAGATAGATCACGCCTTTGTTGCCAATGTCGCTACCGAAAAAGGCGAAGAAGTTGTACGTCTAATCATTAGCCTGGCAAAGGCATTAGCTCTTGACTTAACCGCCGAGGGCGTTGAAACGATACACCAGCGTGATTTGCTTATAGAATTTGGATGTGTTCATGCTCAGGGCTGGCTTTATCAGAAAGCCTTACCGCTGGCCGAATTAATGCAACTACCGCAGATCTTGACCCCGCAGGAGCAGGCCGCATGAACATCCGTACATTCATCCTAACAGGCCTACTGCTGCTAGCGTCCCTACATGTACAAGCTAAATGCTATGGCGATCAGGCGCGTGCCAATACGCCCTTGGTTTTTACGCCGGTGCCGCAATTCCCTGTCCCCACTTTATTTGCACGCTGGGCTCCCCTACTTGAAGCTGTCGGCAAATCCACAAACCAGTGTTTTGATCTGGTGATCAAGGGTTCTATTCCGGAATTCGAGAAATATCTGCTTAAAGGAACGCCTGCACTTGCCTATGTAAATCCATACCACGCGGTTATGGCCCACAAAGCAAAAGGCTATCAACCCATACTCGCAGATGGCTCAACCATGCTGACTGGCATTCTAGTAACAAGAAATGAGAGTGACATCAAACAACTGTCTGATTTAGAAGGACAGCGCGTAGATTTTCCCGCACCCAATTCCTTTGCTGCATCACTGTTGATACGCGCACATCTGGCGCAAATGAAAATTAATATCAAACCGAACTACGTAAAAACACATAGCAACGTCTATCGTGGCATCCTAATCGGCGATGCGGCTGCTGGCGGCGGTGTTAACAAAACCCTGGAAACAGAGCCTAATGAAATCCGCCAAAAGCTGCGGGTCATTTATGAGTCGCCGGGTTACCGCTCGCATCCTGTGATTGCAAGTGCCAAGCTGTCTAGCGCTACAAAAGAACAGATCCTTAAGGGCTTCGTTGCTCTAAGTAAAACAGAAGCGGGTCGAGAATTACTCACGGGGGTTCATCTCAACGAGCCGATTGCGGTGACCTACCAGAAAGACTACCAATCACTAGACAAACTAAAACTTGAGAAGCTGGTGGTCTTGGATGACTGATCCATCCCATCTGACGGATCTACTCCGAAAGCGGGTTCCTTTTCATTGGTCCTTTATTCGTGTTGGGCTCTGGGCTTCGCTTGCAGCCCTCATCATTTTGATTTCTGCAGGCATTTGGTCTTATCAACACACTAATCAACTTGCACGGCAAGCGCAGGAACAAGCCGGCAATGGACTTGCTGTCGGTCTGGCTAACGCGCTTGAGGAAACAATCATCCTCCGCAACTTCGCGCAGATTGAAGTGCAAGTGCTACAAACGATGAATAGTGAACAAGTCCAATCTATTCTTGTTACAGATACGGATGGCACCATTCTTTCTGAGGCACGGCGTGATCCACTCACCGGAAAAACTCAACTGATTTTTAAGGATACTGGGAAGAAATACTCGGAATCCATTTCAGCTACACCAGAAGAAGACACCCTATTAATCGTCAAGCCAATCGGCAACGGCACCAAAGTCGGGTGGGTAAAACTACAGATTGCAATGTCCAAAAATAACGCGCTCCTCAAAGGCATTCATCAGCAGCTACTACTGATGAACGGCTTTAGCGCAATCATCATGCTTGTCATCATTGGCTTTAGTCTGCGCAATACCTATACCCAAATTAGAACTACTCATGCAGAAATCGAAGATCTGAATGATTCATTACATACGGCGGCATTTTATGATCAGCTGACCAAGCTGCCCAATAGGCCGCTGCTACGAGATCGTTTACGACAGGCGCTGGCGCTTGCCTCTAGAACACAACACCAGGTTGCGGTGTGCTACCTGGATCTGGATGGCTTCAAGGAAATCAACGACACCTACGGGCACGATTACGGCGATACAGTCCTCGTGGAAGTTAGCAAGCGACTCACAATGACCATGCGCCAGCATGACACCGTTGCTCGAGTCGGCGGAGATGAATTCGTACTTGTCATCAATGATCTACAAAGCCTTGACGATTGCAAGCAGCTCTTAAACAGAGTGTTGATTGAACTCGCACAGCCTATAGACATCGGCCACCATATGGTGACAATCGGTGCCAGCATCGGCGTTGCGTCAAGTCACGAACATGGCATAAATCCAAGTACCCTTATTACACTAGCCGATAAAGCCATGTACCAGGCAAAGCGAAGCGGCAAGAACCAATGGTGTATTTACGGTGACCAACAGTCGATTCACACCTGAAAAACGCAACGTAAGCTATGCATTTGAAGTTTTATATTAAGTTCCGATGCGCAGACGATATGCAAATGCTTTCAAACGCAGCGTAGGTGTTTTTTAACCATGCTTTGACTCGTTGCCGCTCTAAAAGACCTAACGCCTCCGGCCCTTGACGGTTGTTAATAGCGGCCCAAAAGCTTGCATTTTGACTGTCAATTTTACGCATACTGGCTTCGTGTAACTGCGGCATTGTAATTACTTTTGCACCTACATCAATGGCTCGCTTTAGTTCTGGTGACTTATCAAGCAATGAGAAATCAGTGCCTCTGCCCATGTTACGCACTACGATGTAATTCGCTTCATCACCATACGTGTCAATCAATCTGCCCAATAAATCAACCGAATCCTTACCGCCATCTGCAACATGCCAGAAATTGACCTTAACGCTCATTTCTTTAAACAAGGACAATAGATCTGAATCATTCACCCATTTCGCCAGCGGTTGGGCTGTCTGCGCGGCTAGATCAACAATTACGTTCTTGTCCGTAAACTCATCTTCAAAATCGCTAACAATTAGATCCAAGCCTTCATAGCTATCTACAATGACGCGTGACGAGTAGTCTGAATAAAAGCGTCTGAACGAAGCATGTGACCGGTCTGTATCAAAACCGGTAAATGGCATCTCATGGTCAATATAATATTGCGCCAATACCCTTGAAACGACAGATTTTCCAACGCCACCCTTTTCCCCGCCGATAAAGTTGAGAGACTTCATGTGCTATGACACCTTTTTGAAAAATTAAGAGGATTACCAACTACTTATTTTTCAAGCAAGTTGCGTGCCAAATCAGCAAGAGTTCCACGAAACTCATTTAGGGTCACTATACAAAATCAGGGTTAAAAATGAGAAAGGCCTCCATTGCTGGAGGCCTTGTATTCTGGCGCGCTCGGAGAGATTCGAACTCCCTACCCCTTGGTTCGTAGTAAGGTTTTTCAAA
>ERZ1034361.375-NODE-375-length-30350-cov-4.796155_pt1 | contig 30350 bp, 26 predicted proteins | sample MGYA00520617_ERZ1034361 | MGnify/ENA primary metagenome ERZ1034361 (study PRJEB33736, sample SAMEA104284507) | Azolla filiculoides | biome: Urban; feature: Water surface; material: Ditch water | place: Netherlands | collected 2015-10-28 | depth 0-0.1 m ...
AGGCAGGGTTCTGAGCTCATCGTCTCTCCATTAAACCGCTTCGGCGATCATGGCCATCAAGCAAGTCGCGCGCGTTTTTCTTGCGACTATACGAGCAAATTCCAGAAAGCAAAAAAGGGCGAGTAACGACTCGCCCAAAAACCATCGGAGGATGGGTAAACCGTTAGAAGCTGTAGCGGAAATTGAGCGTGGCGTTGTTCTGCGAGTGCGAGACCTCGATCGGTGCCGAGGTGTTGGGCAGACTCGTGTTATCCATGGTTTCCTTGAAAGCGTGGGAATAAGCGAAATCAAGCTTGGCCTGTTTCGAGAGCGTGTAGGTCAGACCGGCCGACAGGTGCTTTCTCGGGGTGGCCGGGATCACCGCGAACAGTGTCGATGAGCGTAGCGCCTGGCTGGCAAAGCGCAGACCACCGCGCAACGTCAGGCTGTCGTTCAGTTGGTAAGCCGTGCCCAGCGACAGGATGGTTTGATCCTTGTAGTCCTGCGGCAGAAGGATATTTAGATCGCCTCCGTTCGGCAGTATGGCGCTTGAATCCGCGACGAACGCAACCTTGATGTCTTTCATCACGTTTTTCCAGAAGACCCGCGATACGTCTGCGGCAACCGTCCACTGCGACGTCAGGCGCTGACTGATACCGAGGTCGGCATGGGCCGGCATCTGGAAATCCTGGATCTTGATCTTGCCGTTTAACGCAAGCGTGCCATTAACTCCATCAATAGCTGTCAGTGTTGCCCGACCTTCCATATCGTTCATCTGGCTCTTGAACGTATAGGAAGCGCCTAAAGTCATCTCCGGAGTCGCCTTGTAAAGCATGCCCAATTTGCCGCCATAACCCCAGGCATCGACACCACTGGCCAGGAACTTATCCTTGGTCAGACTAAAGTGGGCACCGCGCAAATCGGGGAAAAAGGCCGGGTTAGTCAAAACACCGAGAAGGGAACCCGTAACCCGTCCGGTATTAGCCAGGCCGCCAGGCGCGCCGATTTGGTCGGCACCAAGCAACAAGTCAAGATTCAGGCCTTGCCACATGGCATCGAGACTGCCGCCAACGGTCAATTTGTCATTGACCTGAAAGCTGGCGGCGAAGGGAATGTTGAGCACCAGCAAGCGACTGGAGTTGTCGAGTCCAGTGGCGAGATTGCCGGAAGCACTGGACAGGAAGCTGCCATTGCCATATTCGGTCCCCAGCCCACCCTGGGCAAAGGCACCGACGCCGAAGGACAGGGCGCCGAACCGTTTGGTAAATGCTGCCTCTGGTGCGACATAGGGGCCGCGGTTATTCGAATGGGTGTCGGAAGACACCGTTTCCCCGGTCGTCTTGTTCCTGACCGTGATATCGGTCGTTACCAGATCCAGCCCGATCATCGCCTGATCGCCTTCAGCCATCAGCGAAAGGGTGGCCGGATTGGTCATCATGCCGGCCGGGCCGACGTCATGGGCGACCGCCGTGCCACCCATGCCGCGCGAAATCGCGCCGTAACCTTCCAGGCGAAATACATCGGTCGCCTGGGCCATCTGGGTGCCACCGGCCAGCGCCGAAGCGACTGCCAATGCCATGATTTTCCTTGTTGTCATCCCCGTCATCTCCTCTGTTATTGGAATCGATAAAACATCTGAATTTGTTGTGCTGCCTGGGTCATGCGCGTTTCAAAAGAAACGGTCGAAATGAATCTGCTCAAAGGGCACCTGATGGCCGACCATGAGCAGTTCCTGCAAGGCCTGGGTCATCGGTGGCGGCCCGGCGAAGTAGAACTCGTAGCCCGCCAGGGCGGCGGGCAAGGCGCGCGCCACCGCGTCATGAACGTAGCCGGCTTCGCCATGCCAGTCACCGTGCTCACCGGGCAGCGAGACCACCGGGATGTAAACAATCCGCTCACCGAAACCGGCCAGCGGACGCAACATTTCCTCGCCGCAGACATCGCGGGGGGTGCGGGCGCCGTAGAAAAAATAGAGCTTGCGGTCTGCCAGAAGGCCGGCCTCGGCAGCGCCCCGGGCAACCGAAATCATCGGTGCCAAGCCGGATCCCCCGGCCACGCAAACGATGTCGCGCGGTGAATCGGTGCGCAGGTAGGCCACGCCATAGGGGCCATCAAGACCGATTTCCGACCCTTCTGAAAGCTTTTCGAACAGTGCATGCGTGCCCTGGCCATGCAGCACGCGGCGAATCTGGAAATGCCATTCCCGCTTTTCATTGGCGATATTGGATAGGGAATAGGCGCGTGAGGCGGCCAGGCCGGGCAAATCGAGCATGGCGAACTGGCCGGGCAGGAACTCGGCATCGTCTTCGGAGCGGAAGCGGAACTCGCGGATGTCGTGCGTGATATCCCGCGTTCCGATCAAATGGGCGCGCTGGCGCTTGGGCAGGATTTTTGGCTGATATTCGGGTGCCGTCGCCACCTTGATGGTCACGTCCCCTTTCGCCTTGCACTGGCAGGCCAGGTGGCGGCCGCGTTTGCGGTCGCGCTCGGTGAGACCGGGGGCCTCGGGCCATAGCGTCTCGATTTCGCCATCCATGAGCTCGAATTTGCAGCCGCCGCAGCCGCCGGAATTGCACTCGTACGAATAGCCGAGTCCGGCGCGCAAGGCGGCACGCAGGATGGTGTCGCCTTCGCCTTGCTGGCAAGCCGAGCCGTCTTTGTCGTTGCGGATTGTTGTTTTGATCATGGCAACCCAATGTCCAGGTCGAGTTTGGCCAGGGCCTGACGGCCCGGGCCAAACTCGCCTTGCGTAATGATTACAGGCCGAGGGAACGGCGGAAATCGCGCGTTGCCGACTTGGCGGCCTGAGCACCGCCTGCAAGGTCGGGCAAGGTCGCGCAATAGGCATCAATCGCCTTGTCGGCCAGGGGCTCCCACTTGGCAATCCAGCCCTGCATCAGTTCCAGGTTGCCCGGTGTTTCGAGGGCCATCTTGACCAGCGCGGAAATCCAGCGGCGGTGGCGGGCGGCATCGATCAACTGGGCATCGGTGACCAGACCGAGCAGGGTGTCGCCGTTGTGGCGGGCCGATTCGCCCAGCTTGCGCAGAACGGCTTCATCAATGGCCGGTTTGGCGACGAGGTTGAGGACGACGATGGCCTCGCCCCAATCCCATACCGTCATGGCCTTTTCCATGAGTTCACGGAAGCCCTGCCAGACCGGATCGGTTTCCCAGTACATGCGCTCATCGACGGCAAAACCCTTGTCGGAGAAAGCCAGGGAGAGTTCCTTGGTGCGGTAGGCGGTGTGGCTGAGCCAGCGGAAGCTGTCGGCCATCTGGAAATAATGGCAGTTGGTGATGGTGCTCGCCGGCGAGACCTGCCCAACATAGGCCGAGGCCATCTGAAGCGTATGGAACAGGTAGCGCGACGGCGTGTAGAAGCGGGCCAGGGTGCCTGCCCAGCGCGGATCAAGGGCAAGGTCATGCTCACGCTGGTTGAACTGGTCGAAGAGGCCAAAGACATAATTTTCCTGGCCGTCCTGCATCATGTTGTAGGTGCGGTAGACGACTTCCTCCGGGTCGCGGAAGGCATTCCAGTCGGCATGCTTGAGCGCGGTTCCGAAGGTGTTCTTCTTGTACCAGGTATTCATGAACATGTCGGGAGCCAGCTCGTAGGGCGAGTCCGGGCGCTTGTCGTTGTAGTGCAGGTTGGCGCTGACGATTTCGTATTCGCTCGGCTTGCGACGGCGGGCAGCGAGATGGCTCCAGGTCTTGAGCGGCTTCAGTACTTGTGGTTCTGACATTCTTGTCTCCTTGATTTTTGGTATGGGCGGGCTGGCGATGGGGCCGGGCTGCCTAAACTTTTTTCGTAAAGTAGAAGCGGATCGAGTTGTCGCCGCTTTCAATCTGGCCGGCGAACGAACTCAGGTCGACTTCGAGATCGTTCATCTTGAACGGGCGTCCGAGCTCGTCCTCGATGGTGGCGCGATGAAGCACCATCTCGTGTTCGGTGTGGATGCGGATATAGGCCCGCTTGTCGTCGACAAAGACTTCCTTGCCGGGGTTGTCGACCTTGGCTGCCTCGATCACCGCCATGGCCAGATCGCCAGCACGCATGACCGGTCCGACCATATTGTTGTGATATGCCTGCTGTGCAGAATGGGTGCCACTCATTGCTTTCTCCTCGTTTTTTTTCAAGTCTGGTTCAGCCAGCTGGCTGGCCAGTCCGGCCGGGCATGCCAACTGCGGCTCGGCCTCAGCGCCGCGCAGTAAAGCCCCTATCCATTTCAGAATCCCCATGTCACTTTTCCCTTGGCCATTGCTGCCGTGAATCGATCAGGTGTGGGCGAACAGGGGCTCGATGCCCTCGGTCCGGACCAGCACATCGTCGCCCTCGATCCTGACCGGGTATTCGGCCAGGGCGCAGTCGTCGGGATTGATCCCCTTGCCCGTGCAGGCATCGAACTGCCACAAGTGGGCGCGGCAGATCACCTTGGTGCCGTCGAACTTGCCTTCGACCAGCGGAATGTCCTGGTGCGGACAGATCCCCTGAAACGCCTTGATGTCGCCCCCTTCGGCGCAGACCAGAAGAATCTCCTGGCCATCGACGGTGTACGACTCCATTTCCCCTTCCCAGAGGTCGTCGAGCGTGCATACCTTTTGAAAACTCATTCCCGTTCCTGTTTTGCTTGTTGGCGCTGCCGCTGCACTCAGTGCTGCGGCGCCTGCCAGATGATTTCGATGGTTTCCGTCGGCTTCAGGCCGGATTCGGAAACGCGCATGGCACGTGGCAAAAAGTCGGCAACGCCCTGCCGACGCACGCGCAGGATCTGACCGGGACGGGCCCGGACACGTCGGCCAACCGAATGCACGGCGGCAGCAGCAGCCACCTCGTCCATGGTGTTCTCGCTGTCGACTGCGACCAGTTGCAGAACGAAGTCGCCCTCGAAGTTGGATGTCAATGGAAACAACGCCATCTTTGAATCTCCTGTGTAGGTTGGAAGCGGCGCCCGCAGGCGCCGGCTTGCACGGCTGCCGTGATCAGCTGGCCTTTTTCTCTGCCCGCAGGGCGCGGTAAACTTCGGCCCAGGCGTAGTTGTGGGCATCGTCGCCACATTCGCCGGGGGCCAGGCCCATGTAGTTCAGTGCGCCGCCGAGGTCCATTGGCTGGATCATGCCGGCCAGGAAGCGGTCGACAATGCTCAGGTGGCCGGCATAGCGCTCCGGTTCCTGCTGGAAGCACCAGCGGTCCACTTCCGAACCGAAGTGATAGAGGCGGCCGTTGTATTCCCACGGGTAGTCCTTGACGTTCCAGCCCTTGCCCGGCGTACCGAGAATCGGCAACTGGCACATGTTGCAGACGTAGGGCAGGGTTTCCGGGTAGGCCATGGCCATGTTGCCGTCGACGACGTTGTCGATGATGACGTCCCAGCACTGGCCCCAGGTGTCGTTCCAGCCGGGGTATTTCTCTTCCAGCCAGGCCCGTTCGTCAGGGGTCACGCCGGCGGCCGGATTCCACCACACGGTCGGGCGCCAGAAGTAAGAGCCCATGTGCATGCCATGGTGGGTTTCGCTCAGTTCCTTGAGGAAAATATCCCAGTACCAGGGCAGGTCCAGACCCATGTCGGTGAGCGAACGCTCGAACTGGGCGACGATCCATTCCTCCATGAATTCCTTGAAGGATTGCTTGCGGTGCTCAAGCGGCGTGTAGTAGTCCATGATCGGACCGGTTAGCACGGAGAACAACTTCCAGGCGCCCCAGACGGCGATGTCGACGCGTTTCTGGGCTTCAGCCTTCTGACCGTTGGCGATCAGTATCTTGAGCGCCGGACCGCCGATCTGGGCGTGGCGTGATTCGTCGGTCTGGATGCTCGAAATCAGGTTGGCGAAGGTATGGTCGCCGGCCTCGGCAGCGTCGGCTGCCAGACCGAGGAACTGCATGTTGGTGAAGCCGGTCTCGAAGCTGAAGGTCAGCATGATGGAGACGCTGATCGCATCCCGGGTCATCATGATGTCGTCGAAGAAGTGACGCGCCGCGATCATGCCCCATTCGTTGGTGTCGTAGGCCTTGAAGGCCCAGTCCATCTGGCGATCCTTGGAAACATGCTCATGCGGGAAGTAAAGCTGCATCTGGCCATGGCGGATTTCGTCCAGACAACCCAGCGTAGACATGTTGCGCATGCCCGGTGCCTTGGAGAAACGCATCATGCGGGCCTCGGCGCTGGCGGCAGCGTATTCGCCGCGGGCGATGGCGCCGTAGTGGGCCTTCATGACCGATTTCCAGCCCGGATCGGCATTTTCGAAGATGCGGCTGCGTTCCAGGGCAGCCTTCACCGAATAAGCGCCGGCATCCTTGTCGCGCTGGACTTTGACGTATTCCGGGTAGGTCTGCTTGTACGGTTCGTCGTATTTTTCCCAGGCATCCTGGGGCAAGCCGAAATCACCCGACATGAGCGGCGGAAACAGTTCGTCCTCCGTCACATACGTGGGCGTCCAGTTCGTCGTCCTGGCCAGGTCATACCAGTCCATTCTGTTGAGTAAAGCCATCTATGTCTCCTTTGTGGCGGGAATGGAGATCCTGCCATTCCCAAATCAAAGCGATCTCTGTCGCCAAGGGCACACGGCCAATCGAAAATATCGAGATTCCGTATGCGCCAAAGATAGGGGGAATGAAGATGGGTGACTATTAGACTTTGGTTTAGATGGGGGCGTATGGCGCCCGCCATAGCCCGGCATTTGCGGGCTTTCATTTCTTCGGCGGATTTGAACTTCGTCCGGATTTGGATGAACTAAGTATCGATTGCCTGGAAGGAATTGATTCCTCTGGTCAGATGAATCCCGAATTCAAGGATAGCCCTTCGATGGATGTTGCCCAGCCGCTCGACGACAATACCCAGCAATCTACCGGCGTCGGGGTAAGCGCCAAGACGATCGCCTTGATGCGGCTCGTCCTGGCGCTATTCGTGACGCTCAATGCGTCCTTCTATTTTCAGCCCAAGGATGGCTATCAGGCATTCACCGTCTATTTCGCCTGTGCGTACACCTTCTACACGCTACTGGTCTATGCCTTTCCAGTGGCCATGGCCAAAGCCGTGCGCTATGCCTGGTTGCACTGGGTGGATTTCTGCGCCTATGTCACGCTGATCGTTCTGAGTGGTGGTCAGGAAAGCCAGTTCTTTCCGTTTCTGTTCTTTACCATCCTGGTCGCCTCGTTTCGCTTCGGTTCGGGCGAAGGGCTCCGGGTTACCATTGCCTGCGCCTTGCTCTCCGCCCTCATTCATTTTTTCCCGATTTCCCCGGTGGAGGGGCCCTTGTTCCCGGCACTGGAAAATACGGCCACCTTGTTGCTGTTGGGCTATCTCATTGCCAATTGGGGGGGCGTCGAGGTCATCCAGAAGCGGCAACTCTTGCTCCTGAACGACATCAATCGCCTGCCTGACCCGCACTTGAGTGCGGAGCAGGCGATGGGAGAGTCTCTGGAGCACATCCGGAACTTTTACGCGGCCGGTGCCTGTATTGCCATCATGAAAATGCCGGATGCCGGTTATTCAATCTTCCGGGTCGACCGTGACGCGGCCAAGCCCAGAATGCTGGGCCAGCCCCTGGATGGGGCCATTGTCTCCATTTTGCTGGCCCTTGAGCCGGAAAGAGTTGTCTCCTACAAGGCACAATCCCGCCTGTGGCTGTCTTCAACCAAGGTCTACGGGCCGGCTGGCCGGGTGACGAAAGACCCGTCTGACTGTGGTGAAGCGATTGCCCAGTTGCTCGAAGCAGACCGCTTCATCAGCGTGCCTCTGCTGCTTCATGGCCAGGATATCGGGCGCATCTACATCACCAATTGCTATGAATATCTGAAGGTGTCGGACATCAGTTTCCTGCAGCAGGTCATTAATCAGATAGCTCCGTTCATAGAGAATATCCATTTGCTGGACAATATCGCCGTCGCAGCCACCACCACCATCCGCCGGCAGATATCGCTTGATCTGCATGACTCGACGATACAACCGTATATCGGACTCAAGCTGGGTCTGGAAGCACTGCGCCGAAAGATCTCAGTGAGTGATGCCATCGCTGCCGATGTGGATGATCTGGTGGACATGACAGCGGAGAGTATCGGCGAGTTGCGCCAGTATGTGGGCGTTCTCAAGGCGCACCTCAAGGAGCCCTTGATACCGGCGATCAAGCATGTGGTGGAAAAATACCAGAACAGCTACGGGATCGAAGTGTCCATCAACGCCAGTCCCGACCTGCAGCTTCACGACCGGCTTGCCGCAGCCATCTACCAGATGGTTTGCGAAGCCCTGAGCAATATCCGGCGACATACCAATGCCAGCCAGGCGGCCATCAACCTGAGCACGGCGGGCGGGGAGATCACTGTCCAGGTCATCAATCCGGATGACGTCACGAAAATTTCCATGCTGTTCCAGCCGCGCTCCATTTCAGAGCGCGTCTCCTACCTTGGCGGGTGCGTCAATGTCGAACGGCTGGCCGATGGCCGGACGGTGGTTACTGCCAGGATACCCCTCCAATACAAGGAAGCACGCTATGCTGAATACAGTTGAACTCGAATTGGCCATTCGCGTTTTTCTCGTGGATGACCATAAAAGCCTGTTGTGGGGATTGGAGCGACTGATCGAGGGAGAGCAGCCGGGCATGCAGCTGGTGGGCAAGGCCAGCAGCCGCAAGGAATTGTTTGAACTGCTGCCCCATGCGAGACCCGACATCATTTTGCTGGACCTGGACCTGAACGGCGAAAGCAGCCTCGATTTTCTTGACGAAATTTTGCGCCAGTCGCAGGCCCAGGTTCTGGTGCTGACAGCCTTGCAGGATCCTGCCGTACACCAGCGGGCAATCCTGGCAGGCGCCAGTGGCCTGGTGCTGAAGAGTGAAAGTGCCGATGTCATTCTGCGGGCGATCCGTCGCGTACATGCCGGTGAGGTCTGGCTCGATCGTGGCACTACCAGTCGCTTGCTGAAGACCATGAGTGCTCCGATGGCACCGCCCTGTGAAGATTCAAACCTCAGCCGGATTTCAAGACTGACCCCGAAGGAACTCGAAATCATCCAGACGATGGCCTTGATCCCCGGGGGGCGCAACAAGGCCATTGCCAGCAGCCTGTTCATGAGCGAGCACACCTTGCGCAACCACCTGACCGAGATCTACAACAAGCTTGGTCTGGAGAACCGGCTCGCGCTCGTCATGTTCTCCATCGAGCATAAATTGTGCGTTCATTGCGTGACGGACAACGTGAAGAAATGCCAATAGCCAGGTACTGCCTCGCTGCGCTCAAAAGCCGCCGGCAAGAGAAATGTCATGGCTCACCCAGGACAAATATCCCGGGTGGCGCGGGCGATTTGCCCTCCTTGAGCAGGGCAAATAGTCCCCTGGAAATAGGTTGTTAGATCCCATTCTTGTTTTTGGTCAGCTCGCTAAGATGGATTCGTCGGTTGCCGGGTTTGCAGTCGACGGATCGTACAAGGCGAGGCTGATGTCGTAACCGGTGGGTGAGTGTTTTGATCGGCGTGCCTGTACATATTTCTACCTGGTTTGTGAGAGGAAATATCATGGCTGCCAATTTCTATATCAACGTTGCTGATCTTGAATTCATTCTCAAGCAGATCAGGATTGCCGAGCAACACGCCGCCACTGGCGAATTGAAGAACCTCGATGGAACGCCCATCAGCCCATTGCTGCCGGCTGGCCTGCGTACCGTAGATGGCACCTACAACAGCCTGCTGCCTGGGCAAAGCGACCTCGGGGCGGCCGATCAGGTGATGCCCCGGATGCTTACTCCGGAGTTCCTGAACGAAGCTGACGGCGATTCAATGCCGCTAGGCCCGGGTGCCCCGGTCATCGTCAATACCGACTACAACTCGCACCAGAGCGTCGCCGATGCAGATCCACGCATCATCAGCAACCTGATTTCCGATCAGACGCTGGAAAACTTTTCGGCTGTATTCAAGGCCCTTGAACTGGCCGGTTCGAGCGACCCGATGGCCGACGCCGCGCTGATTGCCGCTGACGCCGATCCGCTGGCCAAGGCGGCGGAGCTGGGTCTTGATATCACCGCCAATGGCAGTATCACCATTGAAAACCTTTCGCCGGATATCGGCCTGTCGCCATCCTTCAATGGATGGATGACGCTGTTTGGCCAATTCTTCGATCATGGCCTCGATTTGATCCCCAAGGGCGGCAATGGCACGGTCTACATTCCCTTGCAACCCGATGATCCGCTCTATGACCCGACGCCGGGTGCGCCGAACTTCATGGCGCTGACGCGTGCCGCTACGGTGACCACGGCCGGGGCTGATGGCGTGCTCGGCACGGCCGATGACCAGACGCACGAAACGATCAACACGACGACGCCTTTCGTCGATCAGAACCAGACCTATACCTCGCACGCATCGCACCAGGTCTTTCTGCGCGAATACAAAATGGTGGACGGCAAGCCCGCAGCGACCGGGCATCTGCTTGATGGTGCCAATGGTGGCATCGCCAACTGGGGCGAAGTCAAGGCGCAGGCGCGCGAGATGCTCGGCATTGAACTGAACGATTTCGACATTGGCAACGTGCCGCTGCTGCGGACCGACCCTTATGGCAAATTCATCCCGGCGGACAATGGTTTTGCCCAGGTCATCGTCGGCATCGGTGCTGATGGCGTCGCCAATACGGAGGACGATCTGGTCCTGGTCGGGACGCCGGACTCTCCGGTCGGCACGGCTGCCGCCTTGCGCACCGGACATGCCTTCCTGGACGATATTGCCCACCACGCCGCACCGGGTGTCTACGATCATGATGGCAATCCGATGACGGCAAAAGTTGCCCAAGTGGCGGATGCCGACACCGATAGCACTGTCGATGACGGCGATGCGTCCACCTATGACAATGAACTGCTTGATCGGCACTACATCACCGGCGATGGTCGCGGCAATGAAAACATCGGCCTGACCGCCGTGCACACGGTTTTCCACGCCGAGCACAATCGGCTGGTCGAAGACTACAAACATACCATCCTGGAGAGCGGCAACCTGGCCTTCATCAATGAATGGTTGTTGACCGACCTTGCCTCGCTCGACGATGTGCCGACCACCGAGACTGACATCGCCGGACTGAACTGGGATGGCGAGCGCCTCTTCCAGGCGGGACGCTTTGTCACGGAAATGGAATACCAGCACCTGGTCTTTGAAGAGTTTGGCCGCAAGGTACAGCCGGCCATCGACCCCTTCGTCTTTTCCGCCTCGCCCGACCTCGACCCCGCCATCGTCGCCGAATTCGCCCACGTGGTTTACCGCTTTGGCCATTCGATGTTGCGCGAAACGGTGGATCGTCTGGATATTGCCAACGAAGTGGTCAACGGCGAGCACATCGGCCTGATCGAGGCCTTCCTGAATCCGGTTGAATTCGATCAGGATGGCGCAGTCTCGGCCGCCGAAGCGGCGGGTCAGATCATCCGTGGCATGACCCGGCAAGCGGGTAATGAAATCGACGAGTTCCTGACCGAGGCACTACGGAACAACCTGGTGGGATTGCCGCTGGATCTCGGGGCACTCAATATCGCGCGCGGTCGGGATACCGGTGTGCCATCGCTCAACCATGCGCGCGAACAGTTTTATGAAATGACCGGCGACTCGCGTCTGACGCCCTACACCAGCTGGATCGACTTCGCGACGCATATCAAGAACCCGCTGTCGATTGTCAATTTCATTGCCGCATACGGCACCCACGATACGATCACGGCGGCGGTGACGCTTGAAGAAAAGCGTGATGCAGCAATGCTCCTGGTCACCGGCGGAGAGGGTGCTCCGGCCGACAGCATCGACTTCCTGAGCGCCACCGGTGAATATGCCGGTGGCAGCCTGGGTGGACTCAATGCGGTCGATTTCTGGATAGGCGGGCTGGCCGAAGAAAAGCAGGAGTTCGGCGGCATGCTGGGCGGCACTTTCAACTTTGTCTTCGAAACGCAGATGGAGGCCTTGCAGAACGGCGACCGCTTCTATTACCTCAGCCGCACGCAGGGCATGAACTTGCTCAACGAGCTGGAAGCCAACAGCTTTACCAAGCTGGTGATGCGCAATACAGACCTTGGCCAGCCGGGCCAGGGTCACCTGCCGGGTATCCTGTTCGATACGCCTGACCGCATTCTCGAAATCATCAAGGCGGTGCAGATCGGAGACGATCCGACGCACGGCAACCTCATCCTGGACCTCATCAAGCCGCTGTTCATCCGCCGTGATACGGACAACGATGGGGATAGCGATTTCCTCCAGTACAACGGCGGCGAGCACGTCGTCCTCGGTGGTTCCGAGGAGACCGATACGCTGATCGGTGGTCTCGGCATCGATACCCTGTGGGGTGACGGCGGCAATGACCGCCTGGATGGCGGCTATGAAGCGGACAAGGTGCACGGCGGGGATGGCGATGACATCATCACCAACCTCGGTGGCGACGACTTCCTCTTCGGCGACGACGGCAATGATGTCATTAGCATGGGTTCGGGCGTGGTCCTCGGATTCGGCGGGCGTGGCAAGGACTTCATCATGACCGGTCCCGACACCCAGGAAGTCTTTGCCGGCGAAGGCGATGACTTTGTCCTGGGTGGCAACGGCGGTGACTTCCTGCTCGGCAATGAGGGTGATGACTGGCTGGAAGGCGGCGAAGGATTTGACAGCCTGGCCGGCGAAAACTCGGAACTCTTCTTCGACAGTCCCATCATCGGTCATGACGTGCTCAATGGTCAGGGCAACGATACCGACTACGACGGTGAGTCCGGCGACGACATCATGGTCCAGGGGGCCGGCATTCAGCGCAGCAACGGCATGTTCGGCTTTGACTGGGCGATCCATAAAGGCGATGCAGTGGCGGCCAATTCCGACCTCGGCATTCCCTTCTTCCCGGGGGCGCCAGAGTTTACCCTGCGCGACCGCTTCGATTCTGTCGAAGGGCTGTCCGGCTGGAACCTGGATGACACCCTGACTGGCCAGGCAACCATGGTGCTGGGTGCGCGGCCCGGTACGCCGGCGGATCAAAATCATCTCAAGGCCAAGAACGTTGGCCTGATAGACGGACTGGCGGAGTTGCTGGGCTATAGCGATGCCCAGATTGCCGAGCTTGACCCGAATTTCTCGGTGGTGGAAGCCAATTTTGCCAACGAAACCGATCCCGGCGGCGCGGAAATCATCATCGGTGGTGGCGGTAGCGACATCATCAAGGGGAATCTTGGCAACGATATCCTTGACGGCGATGCCTGGCTCAACGTGCGTATCGCAGTCAGCGGTCACCCCACCATCACTAGTGTGGACAGCATGAACGAGATCAAGTCCCGCCTGCTGTCCGGTGAAATCAATCCGAGCCAGCTCTCCATCGTGCGCGAGATACTGCAATCGACGAGCGCCGAGACCGACCTCGACACGGCTGTCTATAACGGCAATCGGGCTGATTACACTGTCGTGCGCAACGCGGATGACAGCTACACCGTTACCCATGCCAATGTGCTTGCCGGCGTGGTGAATGACGGCAGCGATACCATCCGCAATTTCGAGTTCCTGCGCTTTGCCGATCAGGATGTTGACTTGCGCAATGCCGCGCCGGTCATTTCCTCGAATGGCGGTGGTGATGCGGCGGCACTGGCCTTTGCCGAAAATGTGCTGGCTGCCGTCACGACGATGACAGCGACTGACGCTGATCCCGACGACACGCTGGTCTACTCGATCAGTGGCGGGGCCGACGCAGCGCTCTTTGCCATCGACGAGAATAGTGGCGTACTGAGCTTTGTCGATACGCCCAATTTCGAGTCGGCAGGCGATGCGGACACCGATAACGTCTACGACGTCATCGTGGCGGTGAGCGACGGGGTTGCCGTGGATACCCAGGCCCTGGCCATCACCGTGACGAATGTCAATGAGGCGGCGACCGGTGAATTGCATATTGCCAGCTACACCACGGCGGCCAATGCATCGGCCAGTCTCACGGCAAGCAACACCATTGCCGACCCGGATCTTCCCTCGATGGTGCCAACGTATCAATGGCAACGGCTGCAAGCCGGCAACTGGGTTGCAGTTGCAGGGGCGACCGGCGCCACGCTGGCTGCCCAGAGCAATGTGACCTTGCGCGTCACCTCCACCTATACCGATCCGTTCGGGAGCAACACGGTGGTCTCCGCTGAAACGGCTGTGGTGGGCAGCGGCGCCGCCAACAACCTGACCGGGACCGCCGGCAATGATTTTGTGCTCGGGCTTGGCGGTAACGACACCCTGACGGCAGGTGCCGGCAATGACACGGTTGATGGCGGTGTAGGCAACGACACCTTCTGGGCCGGAGTCAACGACGGTAATGACGTATATATCGGCGGTGTAGGCACCGACACCTACAACCTGTCCCTGACTTCGGTGGCAGCTGATGTCAATCTGACGGCTGGCACGGCCAGCAGCGCGCAGATCGGCAATGACACCCTGTCGAGTATCGAGAACGTGGTTGGCGGCAGCGGTGCCAACGTCATTACCGATGCGGCCGGAGTGGCTAACACCCTCAATGGCGGCGGCGGCAACGACACCTTCGTGCTGGTCGGCGACAACGTGCGCGACGTCATTGTCGGTGCCAGTGGTACGGACACGGTGGACTACTCTTCAGCCACCGCCAACCTGACGGTGAACCTGGGCGCTGGGGCTACCGTGACCGTCGTCGGCAGCGGTAGCAGCAACGCCAGCAGCGATACGGTTAACGGCGTCGAGAACGTCATCGGTGGCTCCGGTAACGACAGCATCACGGGTACAGCCCAGGCCAATGCCCTGACGGGCGGTTTCGGTAACGACGTGCTCAATGGTGGTGGCGGTAGCGATACCCTCGATGGCGGTGAAGGAAATGACACCCTCGTCGGCGGTCAGGGCAACGACATCCTGACCGGCGGCGCGGGTGCCGATGTGTTCGACTACAACAGCGTTGTTCCGCTGCTCACGACGCTCGGCGATTCAGGTGTTGGTGTTGGCAACCGCGACATCGTCATGGACTTCATCAGCGGTCTCGACAAGCTGGACTTTTCGTCGATCGATGCCAATGCCGGCAGCGGTGGCGACCAGGCGTTCTCGGCCATGACTCTGGTGGCGGGTTCCGGTGGATTTACGGGGGCAGGCCAGCTGCACTACTTCTACGAAACGGTCGCCGGAGAGGAGTACACGGTGCTTGAAGGAAATACCGGTGGCCTACTGGGCGATCTCCCAGACTTCCAGGTCGCCCTGCTTGGGCACATCAACCTGCAGGCGGCTGACGTCCTGCTCTGAGGGTGCCAGTTAGCCCAGCTGCGGCCTGCTCGTCTGACGGGCAGGCCGCAGCTTTGTCTGCGACAGGCTTCATATATTTCAAGTTACGCTTCAGTGTTCGCGGCCGTCGATGCGCGGCTGGAGCAGGATCGGGATATAGCGCCAGGTGAGGATTCCGAAGGCCGAGAACCAGCAGGTCGCCGAAAGATGTATCCAGCCGAGATAGGCGGCGGGTAGCCATTGCGGTGCAATGATGCGGGCGAGGAGCGCAACAAGCATGATGCCCAGAACCAGTTTGTCGGCCCTGTCGAAGACGACCTTGCGACCCGTATGGCCCTTGGAAATACGGACGATCATGCCGGGAATGACCAGGCCCATGACGCCGAAGCTGAACAAGTGGACGGACACCGAGCCGATCCAGACAAAGCTGGCGACGTGCCCGAGGGCCTCGATCAGGAGCTGGGCGACGAGGCACAGGTAGCCGATGTACATGACGCCGATGTCGAGGCGCTTGAAGGCGAGTTGCGGCTTCCAGTAGAAAAAGCGGATGGCGAGCAGGGTCGCGAGCAGGAACGAGATGGCAGCGGACAAGGGCCGGGGCAGGGCAAATTCAACGATCAGCAGCAGGCCGAGGAGTTTGATCGTCATGTCCAGTGGCGGATGGCGCAGGATCTCGGCCTGGAAGGCGGCCTTCATGAAACCGGTCAGCGTCCGCTCGAGCATGACCAGGAAGGCCAGGCGGAAGAGGGCGATGGCCATACCGTAGCCGGTGGTGAAGTCATTGCCTTCGAGCATGAGGTACTTGGCGACGAGAAAGCCGGGCAGCATGATCAGGAAGAAGGCGTTGTCGCGGTAGCTGTCGGTGTTGCGATGGCGGATCAGTGTCCACAGCAGCATGGCGACGATGCTGCCGAGGAAGAGGTTGTTGGACAGCAGGAACAGGGCATGCGGCCAGTTGCCGCCGACGGCCATGCCGATCCGCTCGATGATCCAGGCGGTAGCCAGCACCATCAGTGCAGGGCCGTGATAGCCGCGGATATTGACCCAGTTCTTGGTCGAGGTCAGCAGGAAGCCGCCGAGCACCGCCCAGCCGAAGCCGAAGAACATTTCGTGGGCGTGCCACTGGACCGACGTGAAGCTTGCCGCCGGCGCTGCAATGGCACCGCTGAAGATGAGTGCCCAGATCAGCGGCAGCATCATCCCGGCCAGACAGGCCAGCGAAAAGAATGGCCGGAAGCCGACGAGCCAGAGCGGGTGAGTCGAGAAATGCATGTGAACCTATCGTCGGAGAGTCGATCAAAGTAGCAAGTTTAGCCACACTCGGCTGGGCGAAACTTGATTTATCCCCGGCTCGACACGCATCGGTCTTAACATTGGCGTAAAATCCGTCACTTGGCCGCGAGCGAGGGGACCGGCCGGTATATATAAGGACAATGATGAAGCGTGTGGACGATTTTCGCTTGCGCCTAGGCAAGCACGAGTTGGTGCCAATCATGATCGGTGGCATGGGGGTGGATATTTCGAGCGCCGATCTGGCCGTCGAGGTGGCGCGCCTGGGGGGCGTTGGTCACATTTCCGATGCAATGATCAAGACTGTGTCGGATCGCCGCTACAACACCAAGTTCGTCAAGGAAAAGCTCAAGACCTATAAATTCAACGTCGAGAACGAAGACAAATCACCCGTCAAGTTCGATCTCGGCAAGCTGGTCGAAGCCACCCGCCTGCACGTTGAAGCCGCCATGTCGCGCAAGACGGGCAGCGGCATGATCTTCATCAACTGCATGGAAAAGCTGACCATGAACGCGCCCAAAGAGACGCTCAAGGTCCGCATGGAAGCCGCCATGGATGCCGGTATCGAAGGCATCACGCTGGCTGCCGGCCTGCACCTCGGCTCCTTTGCGCTGATCGAGGAACATCCGCGTTTCCGCGATGTTCAGCTCGGTATCATCGTGTCCTCGGTGCGCGCCCTGCAGCTGTTCCTGAAAAAGAGTTCGCGCACCGGCCGCCTGCCCGACTACATCGTTGTCGAAGGCCCGCTGGCTGGCGGTCACCTCGGTTTCGGCATGGACTGGGCGCAATACGATCTGGCGACCATCGTCGCCGACGTGATCCAGTTCCTGAAGAACGAGCATCTCGATATTCCGGTCATTCCGGCCGGCGGTATTTTCACCGGCTCGGATGCCACGGGCTTCCTCGAAAGCGGTGCTGCTGCCGTCCAGGTGGCAACCCGCTTTACCGTGTCGAAAGAATGCGGCCTGCCGGACGATGTCAAGCAGGAGTACTTCAAGGCCAGCGAAGACGACATCGAGGTCAACCAGATTTCGCCGACCGGCTACCCGATGCGCATGATCAAGAGCAGCCCGGGCATCGGCGACGGCATCCGTCCGAACTGCGAAGCCTATGGCTACCTGCTTGATGCCAACGGCAAATGCGCCTATGTCACTTCGTACAACCGCGAAGTGGCGGCCCATCCCGGGGCCCGCAAGGTGGCGGTGATGGACAAGACCTGTCTGTGCACCCATATGCGCAACTTCGATATCTGGACGTGCGGTCACCTGACCTATCGGCTCAAGGACACGACGCGCAAAGCGGCTGACGGCAGCTATCAGTTGCTGACGGCTGAACACATCTTCAAGGACTATCAGTTCAGTACTGAACAGAAGATCGCCTTGCCGGAATAATCGCCGGCCTGACTGGGGGAGGCCGGTGCCTTGCGGCGCCCTCGGTCGTGGTCGAGCATCGACGAAAATTCTCCGTCATGACAATTGCCAATGGTTTTAGCTGGACAGCGTGGATTTCTTTACTCAAGAGAGCCTGCATCGTCCTTGCTGCAACGCCGTTAATTGCACTGCCGGCCATGGCCGAGCCGGAATCGGCGTTCAGCCTGCAAGGGTTCGGAACGCTAGGAATGGCTCGCACGACGAGCAATGATGTCGAGTTCGTGCGCGATCTTTCGCAGCCACGGGGCATCAGCCAGGACTGGAGCGGGAAGATAGACAGCGTGCTCGGCGTGCAGGGCACCTGGCGCATCGATCCGCAATGGCAGGCTGTGGTTCAGGCCAACAGTCGCTATCGCTATGACAAGACCTTTACGCCCGACGTGGCCTGGGCCTTTATCAAATACGACCCGAGCCCCAATCTGAGTCTGCGCGGGGGGCGCCTGGGGACCGAGTTCTTCATGATGGCGGATTCGCGCTGGGTCGGTTATTCCTTTCTGACCGTGCGGCCGCCCGGCGACTATTTCTGGTACCTGCCCTTCTACAGCATTCACGGCGCCGACGCGGCGATCACCATTCCGCTCGGCGAGAGTGTTTTCCGGGCGAAAACATTTTTCGGCTATTCCGACGGCAAGATCCCGCTCGCTGACGAGCAATGGGATATTTCCGGTTCGCCGATGCTGGGTGTCTATGTCGATTACCAGCTGGGGGCCTGGCAGGTAAGGGCGAGCTACGCCAACATCCACTTCAAGAATGACCTTCCCCTTGCGCCGGTTCTGCAAAAGGCAAATGGGGTGACGCTCAGTGCGGAAAATGCGGCTTTCCTGACGACACGCGATACACGAACCCACTATTACGCACTCGGTGTCGTCTATGACCGGGGGCCCTGGCAGGCGCAATTGATGCTCAATCACATTGAGCAGGGCAGCAACGCCCTGGAAAGTTCCGATGGCGGCTATGTCCTCGGCGGCTACCGGGTCAGGGAAGTAACCCCCTACCTTGGCTATTCGTGGGTTCGTTCTCAATCGCGCGGCAATGCCCACAATAACATTACCGCCTATGTCCAGGCGGATTCGCACAGCAACCAGAATACGACCTTTGCCGGCTTGCGCTGGGATGTGGTGCGCAACGTTGCCCTCAAGGCGCAATGGGATGCCGTCCGTGGCGATGCTTCGTCGCTCTTCCCTTATCGGCAGGACCGTCGGGGGAGTTGGGAGGGACGTATGGATGTCTTCTCGCTGACCATGGACTTCATCTTCTGACCCCATGGCTTTCCGCCGATTCTTTCTTCCGCTCGCGATTTTCTGGCTGCTCATCCAGCCGGCAGCGGAGGTGCGCGCCGAGCTGGTGGTTGTCGTCAATGCCCGCAGCGGTGTGGCTGCGATGACACGCAATGAAGTCATCAATGTCTTCTTTGGCCGCAATCGCCAATTCTTCAACGGCCTCGAGGCGCAGCCTGTTGAATTGCCGGACAGCCACCCCGAGCTTGCGCGGTTTTATCGGCTCCTGGTCGGCAAGGACATGTCGGACATTAACGCCTACTGGTCACGGCAGGTTTTTTCCGGGCGCATGCAGCCGCCAGCCAAGGTGCAATCAACTGATGAAATTCTGAAGTGGGTGGTTTCACACCCGGGAGGCATCGGCGTTGTCGATCTGGCCAAGGCTGATGCACGGGTTCGTGTGGTTTATGAACTGGCCCCGTAAAAAAATGTGGGTGTTCATTGAACGTTGAGCTGATAGGAATGGTCATCATCTTTGTGGCTATTGCAGTGATTGTCATAAAGCTGGGGTAATCTCTGCCTGTGCTGTTCTCCCACCTTTGAGGGGAGCACGTATTTGTTTTTACAACAACGAAGGAGACAAACATGCCCAATCGCATCATCAGCACTGTTATCGCTGGCCAGACAGTCGTTTCGGCCAGCAAGGAATCCACCGTCCGCGCCGCTTGCACCCTGATGGCCCAAAAGCGTATCGGCGCCATGCTGGTTGTCGAAAACAACCGTATCGTCGGTATTTTCACCGAGCGCGATGCGCTCAACAAGGTGCTGGCCGGCAACCTCGACCCGGACAAGACGCTGCTGTCTCAGGTCATGGTCGCCAATCCGCAAACCATTCGCGCCGACAAGCCGCTCGGCTACGCCCTGCAATACATGGTCGATGGCGGTTTCCGCCACGTTCCGGTGGTCGACCAGAACGGTGCCCCGGTAGGTATGGTGTCAGCCCGCGATGCCCTTGGTCAGGATATGGTCCAGCTTGAACGCAATCAGAAATTCCGCGAGCATCTCGAGGAAAATATCGCTTAAGTCTCTGAAGCAGGCCAGTCAAAACGCGCCAGTGTGGCGGCGAATTCGCCGGACACTGGCGCTTTTACATTCAGCCGTCGGCCATCGATCGGGTGATCGAAGGCCAGTTCGACGCAAGCCAGAAGAAGGCGGTGGCAACCCAGTTGCTCGGCAAAGTAGCGGTTGTGCCGCCCCTTGCCATAGGTAGCATCGCCAATGATGGGGTGGGCGATGTGTTTGAGATGGCGGCGGATCTGGTGCCGGCGACCGTTCACCGGTTCGAGCGTGAGCAGGGCGTAGCGACTGCTCGGGTAGCGGTCGACCTGGACCGGCAGTTCGATTTCTGCCAGCTTGCGAAAGTGCGTCAATGCGGCCTGCGCCTCGGTGCTGCTGCGTTCGCCCTGGAATTCGTAGGCGTCGCGTTGGCGCGTTAGCGCGTGGTCTATGCTGCCGGAGGCGGGCGGGTAGCCCCGGACGACTGCCAGGTAGTGCTTTTTCACGGTCCCGGCTTCAAACTGTCGGCCGAGCTGGCTGGCCATTTCCTTGCTCAGACCAAAGAGCAGGACGCCCGAGGTGCCGCGGTCCAGGCGGTGGGCCGGCCAGACGTACTGGCCGATCTGGTCGCGCAGGATCTGGATGGCGAAGCGCGTTTCGTGACGGTCGATTTCCGAGCGATGAACGAGCAGGCCGGGCGGCTTGTCGATGACGACGATGTGCTCGTCGCGATAGAGAATGGGCAGTACTTCAGGCAAAGAAGCGGCTCTTAGCCTTGGTCGGGATGTCCATGCCGGTGACGTGGGCGCGCTCGAGCAATTCCCAGTAGTAACGGTAGGATGCCCGGTCATGCAGCTTGCCGTCGTGCTGGATCGGTCCCCAATCCTTGTCCTGGGCGGCGATCAGAATCTCGGCAGCGGCCTGGACTTCGGAAAAGTCGGGACGCATGGCTTCGACGATAGGCACGATCTGGTTGGGGTGGATGCTCCACATGCGCAGATAGCCGAATTCCGTGCGCGCCCGCCGGGCGTCGTTGCGAATATATTCAATGTCCTTGAGTTCGGTGGTGACGTTATGCGATGGCACGACGCCGCAGGCCAATGCGGCGGCGCTGATCTCGCACTTGGCGCGGGCGACCAGCGGATGATCGAACTGGCCGGGGCTTTTCATGGCGCTACCGGGGATGGCGCCGTGGTGGCCGGAAACAAAATCCATGAGGCCGAAATCGAGGCTTTCGACGCCGGGCAGGGCGGCGATTTCCCAGACTTCACGCAAGGCGCCGTGGGTCTCGATGAGGACGTGAACGGGAATCCGCCGCTCGATACCGAAATGCTGCTCGATGTCGCGCAAGGCTTCGATCTGCACCTGCACATCGCCGGCGCTGCACGGCTTGGGCAGGGTGATGAAGGGCAGCCGGCGGCCGGCGATGCCGACCAGGATTTCCATATCCTTGCGCCAGTGCGGATGCGTCACGTCATGGACGCGGGCGCCGACCCGGTGGTAGCGGTTGTCGTCGCTCATGATGATGCCCGCCGCCATTTCTGCATGCTCGCGTTCTGCCCCGGCATGGGCGCCGTCTTCGCAGTCACAGGTAATGTCGAAAATCGGCCCGAGTTCGTTCTGCAACTGCAGCGCCTTCTTCATCAGCTTTTCCGAGCCGGCGTAATGGTCGACGGCAGGCAGGACGGGGAAGGGCTGTTCGCCGGCAAAGAGGACGGTTTTGGGGTGGCGCATGATTTTCATTCAGCAAAAGAAAAAGGCCGCGACATTTTATCGCGGCCTTTCGGTGAAGCTAAGAACTAATGCTGGATTACAGCATGTCCTTGACGGCTTCGGCTTCGTCGGTCAGTTCCTTGAGCGTGAAGTTGATCTTCTCGCGGCTGTACTCGTCGATTTCCAGACCCTGGATAATCTTGAAGGAACCACCCTTGCACTCGCACGGGAAGCCGAACACGATGCCAGCCGGGATGCCGTAGGAGCCGTCGGACGGCACACCCAGGGTAACCCACTCGTCGGAACCGAGCACCCAGTCACGGATGTGATCGATGGCGGCGTTGGCGGCGGAGGCAGCCGACGACAGACCACGGGCTTCGATGATGGCGGCGCCACGCTTGCCAACGGTCGGCAGGAAGACGTCGTTGTTCCAGGCGTGATCGTTGATCAGGGCCTTGACGCTGTCGCCGTTGGACGTGGTGCTGCGGTAATCGGCGTACATCGTCGGCGAGTGGTTACCCCAGACGACCAGCTTCTTCAGGGAAGAAACCGGACGGCCGATCTTGTTGGCCAGTTGCGACAGGGCGCGGTTGTGGTCCAGACGCAGCATGCCGTGGTAGTTGTTCGGGTTGGTGCGGCCAACCTTCTTGGCGGCAGCGGCGGCGATGAAGGCATTGGTGTTGCAGGGATTGCCAACAACCAGGACCTTGACGTCTTCCTTGGCGTTCTCGGCAATGGCCTTGCCCTGAACGGTGAAGATGGCGCCATTGGCGGTCAGCAGGTCAGCGCGTTCCATACCCTTGGTACGCGGACGGGCGCCAACCAGCAAGCAGACGTCGGCATCCTTGAAAGCGACATTCGGGTCGTCGGTGGCAACCATGCCAGCCAGCAGCGGGAAGGCGCAGTCTTCCAGTTCCATCATGACGCCCTTGACGGCCTGTTGAGCCTGCGGCAGGTCAAGCAACTGAAGGATGACCGGCTGGTCTTTGCCGAGCATTTCGCCGGAGGCAATGCGGAACAGCAGGCTATAACCGATCTGGCCGGCGGCGCCGGTAATGGCAACGCGCATGGGTGCTTTGGACATGTATCGCTCCTGTTTGAAACAGCGTGATTGAAATTGTTCGAATTCGCTCGATTACCCGCCTTTTTTTGCTTCCTTGCGTGAGTGGGCACGAGAGACTGCCGATGTTAGAAGTTCGGCGTTTTTCTGTCAATTCATCATGTGTCTTATAGAAGACTTTTCGGGTGAAGGGCAAGGCTATCCCGGGTACGGCACTGGAGCAGCTGTATCCCGGCTTATTTCGGGAAGCGTTTGGCGTTGGCCCGGTTCCATTCGGCGTAAAAACTTTCCCGCGCCATCGCCTGGCGATTCTGGCATTCCAGTTTTTTGAGTTCGCCGGGCGGGGCCAGGCATTGTCTGGCAGGCCGGAATTGTTCGACGAATGCGCTTTCCCTCTCTTTTGCCAAATCCTGCGTCGCTGAGGCCCGTCGTGATTCGTGGAAGTTGTCCCAGATTTCTCGGGCCTTGTTTCCGCCATCCAGGGACAGGAAAACCCAAACGATGCTAGCCATCAAGCCCCCCAGGATAAATGCGCGCATATTCGGTTACCCGCCCTTTCCGCAAAATGGTGAATATTACTACGGCATATATCTGGTTTTGCGGTCGGTCTGACGGTTGCGGAGGTGGCGTCGATAGGCATGGGTGCTTGCCCCTCTATTGGAAAACCCTGGTTCCCGGATGCTTCATGGTCTTATATAAGATAACTTTTCGTGGACGGTCTGCTGGAAATGTGCTGAAATTTGGACCATGACTCGCGACGCATCACGTCCTCCTTCTCGCCTTGGTTCGCCCACCTTCAGTCCGCTCTATCGGCAGATCAAGGATTTCCTGATCCGTAGCCTGGAAGAGGGGGAGTGGGGGCCGGGGGATGCGATACCCAGCGAAGGGGAGCTGGCGACACGATTCAATGTCAGCCAGGGAACGGTACGCAAGGCAATCGACGAGATGGCGGCGGAGAACCTGCTGGTTCGCCGACAGGGCAAGGGCACTTTTGTGGCGACCCACAATGACCCGCGCTCCTTTTATCGTTTTCTCCGTCTGGTCCCGGATGATGGCAAGGCGACGCATGCCGTCAGCGACCCGTTCTTCTGCGAGGCCATTGCCGCAACGCCAGAGGTGGCGGCGGTGCTCGGTCTGGCACCGGGTGACGCGGTGCTGCACGTCAAGCGGCTATTGCGTTTCAGTGGTGAGCCGGTGGTCTTCGATCAGATCTATCTGGTGGCTGATCTGTTTGACGGGCTGACGCTGGAAAGCCTGCGGGGTGGTGAGCGTTCCCTTTACAGTCTTTTTGAAACCGATTTCGGGGTACGCATGATTCATGCGGAGGAGCATTTGCGGGCGGTTGCCGCCGATGCCCAAAGTGCCGCGATGATCGGGGTCAAGCTGGGTGAGCCCCTGCTGCTGGTCGAGCGGACGGCTTATACGTATGGCAACAAGCCGGTAGAGTGGCGGCGCGGGCTTTATTCGACGCATCATCATTACTACCGGAATGATCTGGGGTGACCGCTGGTAGTGCGTTAGAACTAGCGCTGAATACGCCCGGCAAGGCATGTTCTACCTAGTTTTGAATGTATAATTACGGTTCTTTTCAAACCACGTAAAAGCGGATAACCGCATCTTCACGCGAGGGATGACGTTCATGGCAGAAATGACCATCAAGAAACGTCCAAAAAATTTGGACTTGACTACAATAAAGTTGCCGCTGCCGGGCAAGGTTTCAATTCTTCATCGCGTCAGCGGTGCCGGATTGTTTCTTTGTATCCCGGTATTGCTCTGGCTCTTCGGCGCCAGCGTAGGTTCCCCTGAAAGTTTTGCCACCTTCCAGTCGGTGGCCGGGATGTTGCCGGTCAAGGTGATTCTGGCAGGTCTGCTCTGGGCCTTCGTGCATCACTTCTGTGCCGGTATCCGCTTCCTGCTGCTCGATCTGCATGTCGGTATCGAAAAGGAAGCTGCCCGCAAGTCGGCGGGTATCGTTCTGGCGGTCAGCATTCCGCTGACCCTGATCCTCTGGGGGGTGCTGCTGTGATCAACCGTATCGTTGTCGGTGCCCACTACGGCCTCAAGGACTGGATCATCCAGCGTGCGACGGCCGTCATCATGGCGGTTTACTCGGTGTTGATCGCCGCTGTACTGCTGATTGCCCGTCCGTCGACCTTTGAAGCCTGGCAAGGTATTTTTGCCAACGGCGTCATCAAGTTCCTGACTTTCCTTTTCTTCGTCAGTCTGTTCTATCACGCCTGGATTGGCATACGTGACATCTGGATGGACTACGTGAAGCCGACTGGCCTGCGCCTGTCCCTGCACGTTCTGACCGCTACGGCGCTGGTGGGCTACACCGCGTGGGCTGCTGCGATTCTCTGGAGGCTGTAAGCGTGAGTATTCCTGTTCTCAAGTTTGATGCGGTGATCGTTGGCGCCGGTGGCGCCGGTCTGCGTTCCGCTATTCAATTGTCCGAGGCTGGTCTGAAGACCGCCGTCCTGTCCAAGGTTTTCCCGACCCGTTCGCACACCGTTGCAGCGCAGGGCGGGGTGGCCGCTTCGCTCGGCAACTCCGAGGAAGACCACTGGACGTGGCACATGTACGACACCGTCAAGGGTTCCGACTGGCTCGGCGACCAGGACGCGATCGAATTCATGTGCAAGAAGGCCAATGAAGTGGTCGTTGAACTCGAACACTACGGCATGCCTTTCGACCGTACCGATGACGGCAAGATCTATCAGCGTCCGTTCGGCGGCCACATGTCCAACTTCGGCGAAAAGCCGGTGCGTCGCTCCTGTGCTGCTGCTGACCGTACCGGTCACGCCATGCTGCACGCGATGTACCAGCGCAACGTCAAGGCCAATACCCAGTTCTTCGTGGAATGGATGGCGCTTGACCTGATTCGCGACGAAGAAGGTCACGTCCTCGGTGTTACCGCCATGGAAATGGAAACCGGCCAGATCGTGATCTTCCACGCGCGCGCCACCATTTTCGCCACCGGTGGTGCCGGCCGTATCTTCTACTCTTCGACCAACGCCTTCATTAATACTGGTGACGGCCTGGGCATGGCGGCGCGTGCCGGCATCCCGCTCGAAGACATGGAATTCTGGCAGTTCCACCCGACCGGTGTGGCCGGTGCTGGCGTGCTGATTACCGAAGGCGTGCGCGGCGAAGGCGGCATCCTGCGGAACTCCAGCAAGGAACGCTTCATGGAGCGTTACGCCCCGAACGCCAAGGATCTGGCGTCGCGTGACGTGGTTTCCCGCGCCATGGCGACCGAAATCAAGGAAGGCCGCGGCTGTGGCGTCAACAAGGACTACGTCCTGCTCGACATCACCCACCTCGACCCCGCCACCATCATGAAGCGCCTGCCCGGCATCCACGAAATCGGCCTGCAGTTCGCCGGTGTCGATTGCCTGAAAGAGCCGCTGCCGGTCGTCCCGACCTGTCACTACCAGATGGGCGGTATCCCGACCCATTACTCCGGTCGTGTCGTGATGCCCAAGGATGGCGACATGAGCAGCATCGTTCCCGGCTTCTACGCCGGTGGCGAATGTGCCTGCGCCTCGGTGCACGGTGCCAACCGTCTCGGTACCAACTCGCTGCTCGATCTGCTGGTCTTCGGCAAGTCGGCTGGTGACTCCGCTGTCGAGGATCTCAAGGCTGGTCGTGCTCACCGCGATCTGCCCAAGGATGTTGCCGACAAGACCCTGGCTCGCATCAGCGCACTGGACAACCGCAAGGGCGGTGCCAATGTGCACGAAACCCGTCTCGCCATGCAGCGCACCATGCAGGATCACGCTGGCGTGTTCCGTTTCGGCGACATGCTCAAGCAAGGCGTCGAGAAGATCCTCGAAGTCGAGAAGGCTGCCCGCAATCTCGAAATCAAGGACAAGTCGATGGCCTGGAACACGGCGCGGACCGAAGCCCTCGAAATGGAAAACCTCATCGAAGTCGCCAAGGCCACGATGATCTCCGCCGAAGCCCGCAAGGAATCCCGTGGCGCCCACGTGCGCGACGATGCACCGGATACCGCCGAGTTCCCGAACGGCCGTAACGACAAGGAATGGCTGAAGCACACGCTGTTCTCGCCGGTTGATAACTCGATCAGCTACAAGCCGGTCAACATGCAACCCCTGACCGTCGAGCCAGTTGAGCTCAAGACGCGCTCGTACTAATCGGAGTCCAGAATGAGCAAACGCATGGTTCAATTCAGTATCTATCGCTACGATCCGGACAAGGACGACGCGCCGTACATGCAGGACATTTCGGTCGAACTCGAACCGACTGACCGCAAGCTGCTCGACGCGCTGACCAAGCTCAAGGCCAAGGACGACGCAATTTCCTATCGTCGTTCCTGCCGCGAAGGTGTCTGCGGCTCTGACGCCATGAACATCAACGGCAAGAATGGTCTGGCCTGCCTGACCGACATCGACAGCCTCAAGCAGCCCATCGTGCTGCGTCCGCTGCCGGGCCTGCCGGTCATTCGCGACCTCATCGTCGACATGACCCAGTTCTTCAAGCAGTACCACTCGATCAAGCCCTACTTGATCAACAACGATCCGGCCCCGGAGCGCGAGCGCCTGCAATCGCCGGAAGATCGCGAAGAGCTGAACGGCCTTTACGAGTGCATCCTGTGTGCCTGCTGCTCGACCTCCTGCCCGTCTTTCTGGTGGAACCCGGACAAGTTCGTCGGCCCGGCAGGCCTGCTGGCGGCTTACCGCTTCATCGCCGATACGCGCGACCAGGCGACCAACGAGCGTCTCGACAACCTCGAAGACCCGTATCGCCTGTTCCGTTGCCACTCCATCATGAACTGTGTTGACGTATGTCCGAAGGGTCTGAATCCGACCAAGGCCATCGGCAAGATCAAGGACATGATGGTTCGTCGCGCCGTCTGATGGAAAGAGCGGACTACGAACGTCTGCGCTGGCGTTGTATTCGTCGTGCGCTGCTCGAACTCGATATCACCCTGACGCGTTTTCTTGATGGGGGCGAGTTTGAGAAGCTCAACGAGGAGGAGCAACAGGCGTTCGTGGCGCTTGCTGACATGGAGGATTACGATCTCTGGGACTTGCTGACCGGCAAGGCCGAGATCGATGATCCCCGCCTGGCGCACATGGTGGCGCTGATTCGTAGTAAGAGTTGAGTAAGGTTGATATTTTATCGTAGGAATGTTGACCACTTTTTTGGCATTGCAGTTACAACCAACACCTGTAAAGGGATGACTCCATGACGACTGAACGCAAGGCAATTTTGACCATCGATGGACAGGCTCCCGTCGACTTCCAGATCATGTCTCCGACGCACGGCAACGATTGCGTCGATATCCGTACCCTCGGCGCCAAGACCGGACTGTTCACCTATGACTCCGGCTTCCTTTCCACCGCCAGCTGCAAATCAACGGTTACCTTCATCGATGGCGACAAGGGCGAGCTGCTCTACCGTGGCTACCCGATCGAACAACTGGCTGAAAACTGCAACTTCCTCGAAGTGACCTATCTGTTGAAGAACGGCGAATTGCCGAACGCCAAGCAGAAAACCAGTTTCGAAAACACCATCAAGAACCACACGATGGTGCATGAGCAACTCACCAAGTTCTACTCCGGTTTCCGTCGCGACGCCCACCCGATGGCCGTCATGACCGGTGTCGTCGGTGCCCTCTCGGCCTTCTACCACGATGCCATGGACTTCTCCGATGCCGAGCACCGGAATGTCAGCTTCAACCGCCTCGTTGCCAAGATGCCGACCATCGTCGCCATGGCCTACAAGTACAACACCGGTGCGCCCTTCATGTATCCGGACAACGAGCTGGACTACACCGCCAACTTCATGCGCATGATGTTCGGCAATCCGTGCGAGAAGTACAAGCCGAACCCGGTTCTGGTCAATGCACTGGACACCATCTTCACGCTGCACGCCGACCACGAACAGAATGCCTCGACCTCCACCGTCCGTCTGGCCGGTTCGTCGGGTGCCAATCCTTTCGCCTGTATCGCTGCCGGTATCGCCTGTCTGTGGGGCCCGGCGCACGGTGGTGCAAACGAAGCCTGCTTGCAGATGCTGGAAGAAATCGGCGACGTTTCGCGCGTGCCGGAATTCATCGCCCGCGCCAAGGACAAGAACGATTCGTTCAAGCTGATGGGCTTCGGTCACCGTGTCTACAAGAACTTCGATCCGCGCGCCAAGCTGATGCGTGGCGTCTGCAACGACGTGCTGAAAGAACTGGGTCTGGAAAACGACCGTCTGTTCAAGCTGGCCATGGAACTCGAGCGCATTGCGCTGGAAGATCCGTACTTCGTCGAGAAGAAACTCTACCCGAACGTCGACTTCTACTCCGGCATCGTTCAGAAGGCCATCGGCATTCCGACCGAGATGTTCACCTGTATCTTCGCGCTGGCCCGTACGGTTGGCTGGATGACGCAGTGGGAAGAAATGATTTCCGATCCGGAATACAAGATCGGTCGTCCGCGTCAGCTGTACATCGGCGCCGCACGTCGCGACGTCGTGCCGCTTGCCCAACGCGGCTAAGCTGAAGAACGGGCGGCCGTGTGGCCGCCCTTTTTTTACCCGCGGGGCCTGACCGGCTCCGTGACCCGCAGCTAAAGAGAAAGACAATACCCTCAAGGGGATGCCTATGACTACGATGAATAACCTGTTCGACAGCACGATGTTTTTCGGCGGCAACGCGCCGTTCGTTGAAGAGCTGTACGAAACCTATCTCGATAATCCGACTGCCGTGCCTGATGAGTGGCGCGACTATTTCGACCGCCTGGCGCAGATGCCGGGCTTTGTTGCTCGTGATGTGGCGCATGCGCCTGTCATCGCAGCCTTTGCCGAACTCGGCAAGGATGGTGGATTCCGCCCGGCAGCGACGAGCAATACTGCTGACAACAAGAAACAGTCGGCCGTCGGCCAGCTGGTCACCGCCTACCGCTCGATGGGTACCCGCTGGGCCGATCTCGATCCGCTCAAGCGTTTGCCCCGTCCGAAGATCGAAGAGCTCGAACTCTCGTTCTACGGCTTTTCCGATTCCGATCTCAACCAGAAGTTCAGCACCGGCTCCCTGAAGGGCGTTCCGGAGACTGCCTCCCTGGGTGACATCATGGAAACGCTGAAGCAGACCTATTGTGGTTCTGTCGGCGTTGAATACATGTACATGACCGAGTACAGCGAAAAGCGCTGGCTCCAGGAACGTCTGGAAACCATCCGTTCGCGTCCGTCCTACTCGGCTGACCAGAAAAAGCGTCTGCTCGAGCGCCTGACCGCCGCTGAAACGCTCGAACGCTACCTGCATACCCGTTATGTCGGCCAGAAGCGTTTCTCGCTCGAAGGCGGCGAGTCGCTGATCGTTGCAATGGATGAAACCATCCGTTCCGGCGGCAACTGCGGCATTGACGAAATCGTCATCGGCATGGCCCACCGCGGTCGTCTG
>ERZ1034361.376-NODE-376-length-30230-cov-4.662654_pt1 | contig 30230 bp, 30 predicted proteins | sample MGYA00520617_ERZ1034361 | MGnify/ENA primary metagenome ERZ1034361 (study PRJEB33736, sample SAMEA104284507) | Azolla filiculoides | biome: Urban; feature: Water surface; material: Ditch water | place: Netherlands | collected 2015-10-28 | depth 0-0.1 m ...
GCCTTATATCGATTTTACGAAAGCGGAATTGGATAAGATTGAAGGGATTTTTGGTATTGGTGTGAAACGGAATGTTAAGTGTCAGTTTACAAAAGAAAACGAATGAGACTATTTAAGACGTTATTGATGATATTGACATTAATGTTAATTATTTCTTGTGGTCAGGGTCAAAAAAATAATAAATCTTTAGGAGAATTAGGAGGTGACACTAAAACTTTGCCAAGTAATGAGATTAAAGAAAAGCAAAAACATTTTTTTGACACAACTTTTGTTGTTAACAAACAAACATTCAAATTGTTTATGAATGACATTAATGAGGATGAAGTTACATTGACATTTATTAGAAATTCAAAAAAAATTGAAATAGATACATTGAAGTCTGTCGGATTAGGAGGTTTTGAGTTTACTGATTTTAATAAAGATGGAAATTCCGATATTTTTTTTACTTATATGGGTAATAATTCATCTTATGAACTTTACTTGTTTGACGACAGAGCCAATGTATTCAGGGTTTTAGAAGATTTTGATAGATTTGCTGAAGCAATTCAACTTAAGAATAATCCAAAATATTATTACTCTTATCAGCGGGCAGGTTGTGCTGATATGGATTGGATAAGTGATTTATTTTACATTGATAATTTTAAAACAATTCAAGTTGGGCATATTTATGGAAAAGGTTGTGACTTTGAAGTAAAAGAAAATCCCCAAGTAATTAGTATATATAAAGTTTTGGCAAACAACGAAGAAAATAAACAGCTGATTAAAAAACTTCCTTATATAAAAAACATTCCAAAATTTAGCGATAAATGGATTTTTATTGAGAAATATTGGAACAATAACTATGGGGAATTTAATTAGAATAAAAATCTATAAAATTTTAAATTTAATGAAAATGCTTTTGAAAAAGAGAATCTTAGTTGTTGCTTGTTTTGTTTTAGTAACGGTTTTTGCTTTTTTTCAAATCAATAAAACGATTAAAATTATTGAGTTTACTTCTATAAATGTTAAAACAGAAAACCCACTCAACATTGAAAAAGTAAAAGTATATCAAGGCTATTACTCAATAAATAGAAAAAGTGATGCAGAAATGTTTAGCGATACATCTAATCAAGTTGTATTTGATGGGAAAGGAAATGGCAAAATCAAAACAGAATATGGCGAAAATGACTTTTTAGTAACTTACGATAATAAATATTATTTTCAATTCAGACAGTTTTGCACAAACGATAATGATCGTTATATATATAATCTTAAGTTTTTAAAGAAATCAAATAAGTTGTATTTAGAGGTGGCTATTGATAATGCAATTAAATTTGAAAGACCAATGAATCTAATGAGTAATGCCAAAAAAATAAGATGTAATAGAATAATAGATGAGGAAAAAGGGCATTACAACGGAATAGAGTTGAATTAAAAAATAATAAAAAAGGGACACTATCCTAAAAAGTGTGTAAGTTAAAAAATATAGGGGTTTGACTTTTTAATTAAAGTTGAACCCTTTTTTCAAATATAGTTAAGAACTGGTTGAGGATTAATCCCCAGTTTTGGATTGGCATTGACCATTTTTTGGTTGCTTCTCTCAAAGCCAAATATACAGATTTTAAGACAGCTTCATCTGTTGGGAATGATAATTTGTTTTTGGTATATTTTCTAATTTTACCATTGAGATTTTCGATTAAATTTGTGGTGTAGATTATTTTCCTGATTTCTACAGGAAAGTCAAAGAATACGGTAAGTTCCTCCCAATTTTCTTCCCAGGATTTAATAGCATATGGATATTTATGATTCCATTTTTTAGAAAAATCTTCCAAGGATGCTTTGGCAGCTTCTTTGGTTGGAGCATTGTAAATAAGCTTCATATCTGCCGAAAATTCCTTTTTATCTTTCCAAACCACATAGCGAGCTGAGTTTCTAATTTGATGCACTACACAGATTTGGGTTTGTGATTCTGGGAATACATTTTTGATGGTTTGCGTAAAACCATTTAGGTTGTCAGTAGCAGTAATTAGTATATCTTCAACACCTCTGGCTTTTAAATCGGTTAGAACTCCAAGCCAAAAACTGGCACTTTCATTCTTTCCTAGCCACATTCCAAGTACTTCTTTTTTTCCATCTCGGTTGAGTCCAACGGCTAAATAGATGGTTTTGTTGATTATTTTGGAGTTTTCACGAACTTTAAAAACAATGCCATCCATCCAAACTATTAAATAAACAGCTTCCAAAGGTCTGTTTTGCCAAGCAATAATATCACTCGAAACAGTATCGGTAATTCGAGAGATGGTACTAGTGGAAACTTCAAAATTATAGACTTCTCTAATTTGTTCTTCGATGTCGCTATTGCTCATCCCTTTGGCATATAGAGAGATAATTACGTTCTCTAAACCATCTAACATGTTTTGCCTTTTTGGGACAATTAAGGGATTAAAAGAAGCCTCTCGATCTCTTGGAACTTGAATCTCGGATTCTCCAAAAGAGGTTTTTATTTTCTTACTAGAAAAACCATTGCGAGCATTGAGTTTAGTAGTTTTCTCGTGCTTATCATACCCTAAATGGGCATCTAATTCGCCTTCAAGCATTTTCTCTATCCCTCGTTTTTGCAGTTGGGCTAAAAATCCATAAAGGTCTTCGCCTGTTTTGAATTGCTTCAAAAATTCATCGGATAATAAATCTTCCTTTTTCATAAAATGTGTAAATATTAAAATTAAGTAAAAAAAGTATTAGGGTTTGCACAAACCCTAATACTTTTTTTACTTACACACTTTATGGGATACTACCAAATTGCCTAATTTAGATTTCAATAATTCCATATCATTACTCACTTTTCTATCCAGGATTTTGGCATAGTGCTGGGTTGTTCTCAAACTTCTGTGGCCTAGCATTTTGCTGACTGTTTCAATAGGGACTCCATTTGTAAGGGTTACAGAGGTAGCAAAGGAGTGTCTGGCCATATGGAAGGTTATTTCTTTTTGGATGCCGCATACGTCTCCTATTTCTTTTAAATAGCTATTCATTTTCTGGTTGCTGAGTACCGGCAAAATGCGACCTTCATTTACACATTTAGGATGGTCTGCATATTTCTGTACCAACTCTTCTGCAATTGGCAGTAAAGGTATTTTAGATCTTGTGTCTGTCTTTTGGCGATTTTTGAATATCCATTTATGACCGTCAATGCCTATACCCAAATGGTCATTTCTTAACTGCTGCACATCGATATATGCAAGGCCGGTAAAGCAGCAAAAAATGAAGATGTCTCTAACCTGTTCCAAACGAGTATTTATGAATTTTTTTGCGTAGATCTTTTGTATTTCTTCTTCAGTCAAAAACTCTTTGTCAACTTCGTAAACTTTGCCTTCGTATTTGCTAAAAGGATTTTTATCCAACCAATCATTGTTCATACATATCTTGATAATTTTTCTGAAATTTCGAATGTATTTTACAGCAGTATTGTTGGCACAGTTTTTAACGCTTCTTAGATAAAATTCAAGTTCTGTTATGAAGGCGTGGTCAATCTTGTTAAGCAGAATGTCGGTATCGTTATATTTCCACAAAAGGAAACCTTGAATATGATTTAATGTGACCTGAAAGCGTTGTAAGGTGCCGTGGGCATATTTTTTCCCTACCAATTCTTTCATTTTGTCATTATGGTCCTGAAATACGACCATAAGTGTTCTGTGGTTTTTATATATTCCTCTGATAATTGATTGTACATTTTGGATCGATACGTCTTCGTCTTTATGGATTAAGTCCATTTCGGCACTCAAGACCTTTGATCTCATCATATCAAGATAACTATTAATTGAACGGGCTTCTTCCGTGTGCCCTTTCATTTTCGCTAGCTCTGGTGACCATTTTGATTTGTCAATGAATTTTTTGGAACTGAATTCCATTCGTTCACCGTTAATAGTTAATCTAACATAAATGGGCAATTTGCCGTCGGTACTAGACTTTGTGCTTTTTGCATAAAAATGCAGTGTGATTTTTGTTTTCATGGTGGTGACCTTTTAATTATTATTCAATTTAAATTTTAGAGTAATAACAAACAAGATGTACAATTTTTGAACTGTATAATGAACAGGCTGGAAGTACAGTGTTTGCAAGCCTTAAGAAGATTTAGCGAGACCCTAGATTTAGAATTTTTTAGGGTCTCGCTTTTGCCCCTTAAGTTTTAAGATTGAATGAATATTTTGAAGGTATCAGAAACGCAAAAACCCAGTAAATCATAAGATTTACTGGGTTTTGAGCCTTTTTGTTTTTTTAATCGTGGGGAGAGCAGGATTCGAACCTGCGAAGTTCACACAGCAGATTTACAGTCTGCCCTCGTTGGCCGCTTGAGTATCTCCCCAAAACCACATTATTAGCGGTAAGCGGTTGCAAATATAACAACTGTTTTCAGGTTTCCAAATTATATTTCAACTTAATTTTAGATAAGTTTTTAATGTGTTGGTATTGAATAAAATAAAAAAACCTCCACTAGGGAGATTTTTTATATTCTATAAAACTTAAATGTTATTTAGATAAAAGCTCGGCTATTTTTGCTCGAAGTGCTTCGCCTTTTAAATCTTTTGCAATTAATTTTCCCGAGGCATCTAGTATAAAAGGAGCAGGAATAGCTTGAACTTGATATTGTGCTGCTATAGGTTCGTCCCAATGTTTTAGATGTGAAACCTGAGTCCAAACCAATTTATCTTTTGCAATGGCTTCTTTCCATTTAGCTGCATCTTTATCTAAAGATACTCCAATAATATTCAAACCTTTAGAATGAAATTCTTTATATATGGCAACCATATTAGGGTTTTCAGCTCTACAAGGCCCGCACCAGGAAGCCCAAAAATCAACAATAGTTATCTTTCCTAAACTTTCTTTTAGACTAACTATTTTTCCCTCAGGATTTGGAGCTGAAAAATCAGAACTTCATTTAGCTGTGCCAGGAGCTGCTTGAACTGGAGGCATTGCTCCAGCACCAACAGAAGGTGTTTTTGCGGCTTTAATTTTTTGTGAGATAGCCTTACCTGGTTTTGTTGTTTTTAATGATTCATCAAGACCATTATATAATTTTTCAATAGCTTTTATATCAACTGATGGATCGTTTGTCATTCCTTGAACAATCAATACACTAATGAATGATTTAGGGTGTGATTCTGTATAGCTATTGTATTTCTTTTTAGATTCAGTAGTTACAACTTCTTGAAGTTTGTTATACTCTGCCATTAATTTATTGATAGTAGCAGTGTCATTACTTTGTTGTGCTTGAGACATTAATGGGGTGTTTTTCTTTTGGAAAGCCATTATCTCTTTTTGAATTTTTATAAGTTCTTCGTTAAAACTTACAAACTCATCATTATTGTATGTTCCAGAAACTTTAGATTTATTGATGCTATCTTTATTAATTTCAATACTAATATCTCCATTTTCTAAGATAAAAGGAAATTTTCCTTGAACTCCTTCTACGTTTATCATATGAAATGAAGGTTCTGTAGCTTTTCCTGTGATTTCAAATTTTCCATTTTCTACTTTTACTGTATCTACGGCAATAAGACCCATTCCTGAAGCATCTTGTGTTTCCATAATTACGGTCTTACCATTTTCAATTCCTTTTGCAGTTCCTGAAATAGTGTACTTGGTTTTGCTACAAGAAATTAAAAGCACAGTAGCGGATAGTAATAAAATTATTTTTTTCATTATGATTAAGTTAAATGATTTAAGTGTGCAAAAGTATTTAATTTTATAAAATATCAATAATTTTAAGCCTTAAATTTTTGTTATAACTAATAAATAGTATTTTTCATTCAGGCGCAAATTATTTAATGACTAGATTTTAGTCAAAAAATCAAATTATTGAAATAGTAAGTAGAGTTTTCTAATTTGAAATTGGAATGTTTTTTGAGATACATTCTTGAATATTGTATTCAGCATGTTCAATTTCATTCAAAGTAATTCGAATATCCATGTTCAAGGTTCTTAATTCCTTATGTAAATTAGCACAGAAATCATTCGATTTGAGTTTAAAATTGATTTCAGCTCTTTGTTTTTCCAGAATATCAAGTACCGCTTTTGCTTTGTTACGTTGTGAAATATATAGATTACAAGGGTCTTTCATAATTAGTAATTTGAAATAGTATTTAGGACTGCTAACTTACTCAAAATAAAACCACTAAACAATTCTTGCTTTGTTTTTTCGATGAACAACAAAAAAAACACCCCTAAAAGGAGTGTTTCTAAATATATTCTCTAGTAAAGTGTTTAGTCTTGGTTGATAGTTTTTCTCCAAGTAAAAGCATTTAGAATGTGTCTTTTTGCAAATCTTCCAGGTGAATCCGCATTTACCATTTTTACATAAGTAGCTTTAGGAACACTAATGTATTCGTAAACACTACCGTTAGAGAAATTGATAATTAATCTTCCTTCCACAAATTTATAATCAGTAATGGTTGAAGTTGAGATCGTTTCTGTATATTCTGGCAAGTTAGCTTTGATCGTTTCAGGGTTGATGCTTACTAAAAAGTGGTAGGCTTCAATAATTCTTTTGCTGTTTTCTTCTGCTTCTTTTAAACCAGCTTCATCTCCTTGAAATTTATCAGGATGTGCATCTTTCATCGCATTGCGATAAATGGTTTTCAAATCTTTTAATTCTACTGTTTTATCAACATTTAGCAGCTTGCGGTATTCAACTATTTTTTTCATAAATAAGATAACTACTTGTCTTTTACTATGGAATCAATCTAATTTAGTTCCAAAATTGACAATTTTTTGCAAAGGTACACTTTTTTTTAAGTTTTCAATTTTCGACTGAAAAAAAATCAATTAAAACTGATTATTGTTGCGGTTTGTTATTCGCTTTGTCAAAGTTTTTTGACTTTTTAGGATATGTATTGTAGTTGATATCACTTGGGTTTTCTATCACTGATTTGATAGTAACCATATCGCCAAGTTTAAAATTGGCCATTACCATTTTGTAATCCAATAAATAGTCGCCACAAAAAAAATTGTTGTTTTCGTCTTGTTCAATGATTCCTGTGAAAACTCCTTTTTGAAGCATTTTTTCTTGTGAAGATTTGGTCATAATCGTTTTGTATTAAGTGAATTCTAGGTCGCAAAGTTAATCAATTATTGTTTGCCTTGTTTAGTTCTTCACAATCTGATTATCTTTGTGCAATGGAAAAAACATTTCGTCCGAGTCCTAATTCTTTTAAAAACACCTTTTGTGTTTTTCAAGAACTGCTGCCTGAAAAAGTTCAAGGAATGCCAATTCAATATGATAGCAAGTCGGGAAGTAAGTATTTTTATACCGAAGAAGGAATGTATCGATTGTCGAACCATTGGGGAAGATTGGCTAACAGCAAATGGCGATTGGAGCCAATGGAACCCGAAACTGCGTCCAAAACAAAATTAGGTTTTGCTGCTTGGAGCGAATTTTATCCCGATAATGCCGAAGAAAAAATCTATTATTTAGAAGCTAATTTCATCAAAAAAACGGTTAATTATCAGCATAAAAATAATCCGAATTATGATAAAAAGGCGATTCTGCGAACGAGTTTTGAAACGACTAAAAAAATCAAACAAATTCGGAATTTATTTGCGTTAACTTCTTGGGCAAAATATTATGAATACGACGATTTGGATGAATTACGTGCAACAATAATCAATCAATTAATTTTTACCAATAAAACATTGGAAGAAATAAAAAGAGAACTATAATGGGAAGAAATAACGAAAGGAATATCAAAATACACAACGACAAACTGCACAAAGAACAGCAGAAAGTTAAGGCTGCCAAAGAGTTGCGCAAAGAAAAACTGAAACAAATAGTGAAAAAATTCAATGAAGATAAAGCTCAAGAAAACAACTAAATTATGAAAAGTCAATTCGAAGAATTAAAAAACGGCGTTCAAGAAATTATAGATTTCATTGCAGCCAAAGACAATAAATCAGCCAACAATAAATTATTGGAAGTAAGTGATAAATTAGACGATTTCTTGGATCATACAGATGAAGATGAAGATTTAATCGAAATCAGTAAATACCAAGTTTTGATCAATCAATTGTTTCAAAAAATCAATCCCGAAGAAGAAGGTGAGTAATTCAGTTCCTTGCTTTTGTGGTTCAACAATTTCCTTTGAAGATTGTTGCCAAAAATATATCTGTGGAAGCCAAAAAGCACCCACGGCTTTAGCTTTGATGAAATCAAGATATTCCGCATATGCCACGCATCAAGCGGATTATTTGTTTGATACTACTCACATTTCCCAACGAAAATACTATTCTAAAGTCGATATTTTGAATTGGGCTACAGCCAATGAATGGCAAAAACTAGAAATTATTTCCTTTACAGAAACTACAGTAGAATTTAAAGCCTATTTTCTGGATGCGAATAAACAAAATCAAGTGCATTATGAGTTTTCTACTTTCGAAAAAGAAGGTGATAGCTGGTTTTATGTAGATGGGAAGTTCGAGTAAATATTAGAGTTCACGAACACTTCTTAAAAAAATAAATTATGGTTTTCCTGGTTTTAAGTGTTATTTGCAGCGTGAGTGTGGGCGTTATTTTTAAAGTAGCTCGCAACTATTCCATCAATATTCCTCAGATTATTGCTGCAAACTATTTAATAGCGCTTTCCCTTTGCTACTTTTTTTTTCGTCCAGATTTTGCTGAAATTGGAGAAGAGATTCCTTGGAAGATCTATTTTTCTCTTGGCGTTTTGATGCCTTCTATTTTTCTTTTTTTAGCGGCTTCGATTAAAAATGTGGGAATCGTAAAAACCGATGCAGCGCAACGACTTTCGTTGTTCATTCCCATTTTGGCGGCTTGGTTAATTTTTGACGAAAAATTCAGTGCTTTAAAAATTGCAGCTTTCGGGATTGCTTTTCCTGCACTTCTTTTCATTTTAAACAAACCTGCAGAAAAGACATCAAATAAATGGGTTTATCCTGCTATTGTTTTGGTTGGATTTGGAATTATTGACATACTTTTTAAACAAATTGCCTTGTTCACAGATTTGCGATACACAACTTCTTTGTTTATCGTTTTTGGCTTGGCTTTGCCGATAATGCTGGTGGTGGTTGGTTATGAAATGGGGTTCAAAAAAGTAAAATTCGATTATAAAAACCTTCTTTTTGGAAGTTTGGTCGGTATTTTCAACTTTGGCAATATTTTATTTTATTTGAAAGCGCATCAATCTTTTGCTGAAAATCCTTCGACAGTTTTTGCAGGAATGAATATGGGAGTAATACTCATTGGGAGCTTGACAGGTATCTTTATTTTTAAAGAAAAACTGTCCAAAATGAATTATGCGGGATTGTTTTTGGCTTTGATTGCCATTGTTTTGATTGTACTTTCACAGCAATAATTCCAAATTATTCCATTTGTTTTTCGCGAATAATTTCGGTTAATTTTGCCAATGCTTTTTTCCATTTATCAAGATTCAAGGAATAAATCGTGCGGTATTTTGAAATAATTTCCTGGTGTTTGATTTGAAAGTCATTATTCATTTCATAATTCCAATTGTTATCTCTAAAAATGGTTTCGAAATTGAAAACATCTCCCACCAACATTTTATAATCTTTAACTAAATCTTGATGCTGTTCAGAATATAAAATGGGTTTGATTTCGGTATCATAAAATTCTATGGCAGTTTCGTTTACAGCCAATCCTTTTTCTACCCAATGTTGTTCTAGAGACTCTTCTTCATATTTAAAAAAATCAGTGATAAGTTTGTCTGCAAACCATTCTGGAAGTTTAATATTGGGTTGATTTGCATTTATTTCTTCATTAGAATCAAACTCTAATTGAGCATTAGTAATCATAGATGAATTGTATAAATACCATTCTGAATCCATAATTAAATAGATGAGTTTTTTGGTTTTAAGTTTGGCAAGCCAAGTTCTGTACCGAACAAATTCATTGGGAAATAGCCCCAAATCAATAACCATTTTCCGCACTTTGTTTCCAATTTGCACTTCTATAACAGGGGCTACGTGATAGCGCCAATCGATGGTTCCTGTTGGAGAAATATTTTTTTCATCGATAAAAGAAATCAATTTGCTATTGGAAGTGGAATAAACTGCTGGCGCAAAAGCCCAAATTTTGGCACATTGATATCCTTTCGATTCTAATAGCGTACTAATATAATGCGAAATATTATGACAATTAGCTTGTTGATAGTCATAAGGAATTCCAGATTCTGTAATTTCAGCAAATAAGGATTTTGCTGTATTTAGATCTAGTATTGATGCTTTATGCGACGTTAAAAGTGGATGCTTTTTGATGATGCAATTGTTTTGGTTTATTACAAAGGTATAACATCTACTTCAACTTTTATTTTTTGTTCGCCAGAACTAAAAATAATTCCTTTTAGAGGCGAAACATCGGCAAAATCTCTTCCGTAAGCCGTTACAATATGGCGCTGTTGTGGAATCATGTTGTTGGTGGGGTCAAATTCGCACCAGCCCATATCTGGAATGTAAACGGATATCCAAGCGTGTGAAGCATCAGATCCTTCTAATTTTACTTTTCCTTTTGGAGGCAGTGTTTCAATATAACCGCTTACATATTTTGCTGGAATTCCAACACTTCGCAAACTAGCAATTGCCAAATGGGAGAAATCTTGACAAACACCTTTACGTTCTTTAAGTACTGTTTTTAGTGGTGTATTGATATTTGTTGCACCCGATTTGAATTGGAATTCGGTATATATTTTTTTGATTAAATCTAAAACAGCTTCAAAAAGAGGCACATTGGGTCGTAAACAAGTTTCAGCAAAAGCCACAATTTCTTCGTCCCAACTGATGAATTGACTGGGTAATTGATATTGTAAAACTTCAATTTTTAGTGGACGATCAGTGGTAAATTTTACCCGAGCTTCTTCACAAGTGATGGTGCTCAAGGGTTGTACTTCATTTTTCAACACTTCAATTTCGCTAGAAACTGTAACTTTTAAGGATTTATGCGATTCGTGAAGCGAAAAATAATGCTGAATATTACCAAAATAATCGGTTCGTGAATATATTTTAGAAGGTTTTGGTTCAATTTCTAATTGGAAATTTGTGCAAATTTGTTTGGCTGAATTACGAGGTTGCAAACACAAAATACTTTGATAATTGTGAACTGCGTTTGCATAGGTATAAAGAGTCTTATGTTTTAGTTTATATTTCATCTGTATCTCTATTTTCAAGGGTGTCTAAAGCGGAATGTTGCATCACAGAATGATTAAAATACAAACTGGATAAATTGGTAGAAACTTGACATATCAGTTCAAAAACTTGCGATATTGTTTTATCTAATTTTGGTCGAAATTGAGTGAATTCATCTACTTGTATTAATTCATCTGCATCAATTAGTTTGACTATAGTACATGCTTCCAAAGCTGATTTTTCGGCAATACTCAATCGATTAGGGTCATTGGCTTTAGGCAATTTTGACAAATAATAACAAAGAGTATCCAATAAATAAGAAAGGGTATAAGGCAAGTTTTTCTCCAAAAACACCATATTGACTACGGCTTTCAAACTCAAATGAGATTTGTAAATATTTCGATATTTGGCCAATAAATGGTGATTTTCTAGAATAGCTTCCATCAAAAGGGCTTCTTCTTCCTCTTTTTTCTTGAAATTTAATGTAGATCGAAAAACCGAAAGCAAGGATAAAATGCGTTCCACATTTTTACCAGTTTCTAACAAGTAAAATCCATTGTCACGAGGCAAGGTTTCATAGATATTGCCATAAAATGAAAACAGACGAATGTGTAATTTATCTAATCCGTGGTTTACAAATGTTATGTTATTAGTGTTGGTGTTTTTCAGGGCAAAAAGACTGTCTTCCACCAAGTTAATGATGCGTCTTGTGTCGTGATTCCATTTTTCGCTTACTTGATTAATGGTGTTGAGCATAGACTGCAGATTGTAAACTACCGAACCGGGTTTGCTCGAATCATTAATCAAAAGGAGCAATTCTTCTATAGGGTTTTCGAAAATAGCGTCGTTGTCAAAGACTTCTCCTAGTTTAGGTTCTTTGCCCACAAAACCAGGATAAGTTTGTGTGAGATGGGTCAAAGATTTTAATAAAACCACCAAAAAGTCGGGTTGTTTATTATCGCTTTTAGTTACATTTTCATTGAGACTATTCAAGATGATTTTCAGGAAACTACGCAATGCCATTGTTCTTTCGCATAAACGTCCTAACCAAAATAAATTTTCAGCATTTCGGCTGGTCAAAGAGTTATTGAGTTGGGTGTTGGTGTTTTTCCGTTCTACTGACTTTTCGTGATATTCTGTTGGCGAATCTGAAATAATCCAAGTGTCTTTTGAAATCCCTCCCAGTTGGTTTGAAATTTCAAACTTTCCTTTCACGGCTGAACTTCTGGTTAAACCACCTTGCATAACGATATAATCTGTTTCATCGGCAATTAAAAATGCACGAAGAGCGGCAAATCGAGGTTCGATAGTTCCGTTGATAAAGGATGGCGTTGTTGATAAACTTACTTCCTCTTGGGCAACAAAATCTTTTGGGTTTTTGAGAATAAGTTTTTTTAAATCTTCGAGCTGTTCTTTAGTTAACAAACGACAGTAAATGGATCTAAAACCTTGTTTCCTATTGGTTTTCTTAATGATTAATTTGGGCAAATTGGTTAGGACAAAATTCAATTCTTTGGCTTGACCACACCACCAAGTAGCCACTGAATTCATTAATAAAGGTTCTTTGAGAAGAAATTTACAGGCATTTTGCATAAAAGCCATTAAACCATAATTCTCTAAAATACTAGTTCCAGGAGGATTCACTACCGATACATTGCCTAAACGAATCACTTGTAGCAAACCAGGAATTCCTAGTAAAGAGTCTTTGCGTAATTCTAATGGGTCACACCAAGTGTCGTCCAATCGTTTGATAATTACATCAACCCGTTCGAGTTGGTCAATTGATTTGAGCCAGACAAAACCATCCCGAACCAATAAGTCATTTCCTTGAACTAAGGTATATCCTAAATAGGAGGAAAGATAAACGTGTTCAAAATAGGTTTCGTTTCCGGGACCTGGAGTCAAGAAAACTACATTTGGATTTTCATTAGAATTATTTCCCAGTGTGTCAACGGTTTGCTGCATTTGACTGAAGTAGGGAGAAAGTCTTTTTCTATATGTTTTTTTGTTGAGTTCTGGAATCACCTTACTCATTACAATTCGGTTTTCGAGAGCATAACCTGCACCCGAAGGCGCTTGGGTTCGGTTGTCTAAAAGCCACATTTTTCCGTCGGGACCACGAGCCAAATCAACAGCATAATTCAATAATTGTTTGTCGTGTTTTTGTCTAATATCAAAACAAGGCAAAAGAAAACCTGAATTATCAAACACTAATTCGGCAGGTATAATGGCGTTTTTAATTAATGTTTGAGGGCCATAAAGGTCTTTCAAAATCAAATCTAGCAATCGCGCTCTTTGTAGCAATCCTTTTTCGATAGTTTTCCATTCCGATTCGTGAATTAAAAACGGAATAGGATCTAGTTTCCATGCTCGATTCGAATTTTTGTTGGAATCATAAATATTGTAGGTAACTCCGTTTTCCTTTAATTTTTTTATGATTTCTTCATTGCGCAAATTAAGTTCCTCGATGCCGATGGATTCTAAAGTATCAAAAAGCCCTTTCCAATAAGGCTTTACTTGACCATTCTGGTCAATCACTTCGTCGTATGAGTTGATGCTTTCTTTATATGTGTTGAGTAATCCCAATGAAATATCTTGAATCATTTGTTAATATTGAATGATTTACATGTATTTTGGTTTGCAAAATAATAGTTTTAAAACAAACCACAATACAATTGGCTTAATTAAATATTATTCTTTGGCTTTCCAATAATGTCTTAAATCTAAAGTATAAGGATATTCAGGATTTATTAGTTCTATCGGTGTATCAGGTCTTAGTTCTGATTTTGATTCTACTAAAAATCGAGAAGTGGCATTGCTATTTACGATAGTTTCTCTTTCTTTCTCATTTTCAGCTTCTTCAAGCGCTGAAGACGGCGTGTGGCCAAAATCCCAGAAACGACTTATTTTTCTGGATTCTGCTTCAAAACTATTTACAGGGAAAGTGTCAAAACTTCTTCCGCCAGGATGCGTTACAAAATAGGTACAACCACCAATTACTTTATTATTCCAAGTATCAACTAAGTCAAAAACAAGAGGTACATCAATGCCAATATTGGGATGCAATGCAGAAGGTGGATTCCAAGATTTATATCGGATTCCTGCAACATATTCACCTTTAGTTCCAGTACTTCTTAAAGGAATTCGACAGCCTTTGCACAATAAAATATGACGGTCAGGAACAATTCCAGAAACCTTTACTTGCAAGCGTTCTAATGAAGAATCAACAAATCTAGAAGTTCCAGAGCTAGAGAGTTCTTCGCCCAAAACGTGCCATGGTTCTATTCCCAATCGAATTTCTAATTGAATATTATCGATAGTCACATTACCGTGATGCGGATATCTGAATTCGAAGAAAGGATCAAACCACGATATGTCAAAATTATAGCCTGCATCTTTCAAATCATTAACCACATCAATCATATCTAGATAGGCAAAATGAGGCAATAAAAACTTATCGTGCAATTCAGTTCCCCAGCGAATTAGTTTTTTCTCGTAAGGGTTTTTCCAGAATTTGGCCACCAAGGCACGAACCAATAAGTTTTGAACCAAGTTCATATGTTTGTGTGGTGGCATATCGAATGCTCGTAATTCTAATATCCCCAAGCGTCCTGTTGAGGAATCTGGAGAGTATAATTTATCGATACAAAACTCGGTGCGATGAGTATTTCCTGTAATATCGGTCAAGAGGTTTCTAAAAATTCGATCCACCATCCAAAACGGAACTTCTTTGTCTTTTGGGATTTGTTCAAAAGCAATTTCCATTTCGTATAAACGCTCATCACGACCTTCGTCAATACGGGGAGCTTGACTTGTTGGACCAATAAAAGGCCCTGCAAAAAGGTAACTCAAAACCGGATGATGTTGCCAATAGGTAATCAAACTGCGCAATAAATCGGGTCTTCTTAGCAATGGACTGTCTTCAGGTTTTGAAGCACCTAAAGTTACGTGATTGCCACCGCCTGTCCCAGTATGACGACCATCTACCATAAATTTATCGGTTCCCAAACGAGATAAGAAAGCTTCTTCATATAAAGCGGTGGTATTATCTACAATTTCTTGCCATGATTTGGCTGGATGTACGTTTACTTCAATTACACCTGGATCTGGCGTTACCATCATTTTCTCTACTCGATAATCTGTTTTGGGTTGGTAGCCTTCAATTCTAACAGGCATTTGTAGTTTTTCGGCTGTAATTTCTATCGAAGTGATTAAGTCGATATAGTCTTCCAAATAATCTGTTGGCGGTAGAAAGATATATAACATGCCATCACGTTCTTCTATACACAAGGCTGTGATGAAAGTATCTACTTCAAACAATAAGGATTCTTCGGCTTTCTTTTTCTCTTCTTTTTTTGACAATACTTTTTTGACCACTTCAAAAATCTTTGAAATGGTTCCGTAGCGATTGTTTATTTTTTCGGTAGGATCTCCTAAAGCGGGTAAATCCTCGAATAAGCTTCTATCTACAACGGTTTCTCTTTTGTTTTTAGAAGTCTTTGGAAGAGAATCCAATGGCAAACGCAAACCAATAGGGGAATTTCCAGGAATTAAGAAACAATTGCCTCTTCTAAATTCCCATGCACAACTTTCCCAATTGTCTTGAGCGTAATCTTTTCGGATGGGTAAAACGAATCCTGATGGATTGTTCAAGCCTTTTTCTAGGACTTTGGCTAAATTGTGGCGTTCGATAGAATCTTTTAAATTTACTTTCAATGGGTCTAAATTCACTGGAAGTTTTCCTTCTTCAAGCGCCCAATAAATAGGGTCTTCGTAAGTTGGTAATAGATTTTTAGTGTCAATTCCAAGAAATTTGGTCAACTCAAGGGCAAATTTTTCGGCATCGTGAAAATTGTACTTGGTTTCACCTTCTTTGGCTACTAAATCATCATTTTTCCATAAAGGCAATCCGTCTTTTCTCCAGTACAAGCCATATTGCCAACGCGGAAATAATTCACCGGGATACCATTTTCCTTGTCCAAAATGCAACAACCCTCCGTGAGCAAAGCGTTGTTTCAATCGAAGGGCTAAATCGTAAGCTAATTTTCTTTTCAATGGGCCATCGGCAGCAGTATTCCATTCATCGCCTTCAAAATCATCAATAGAAATAAAGGTGGGTTCGCCACCCATTGTTAGACGAACGTCGCCTTCAATTAAATCTTTTTCGACCACATTTCCCACTTCCATAATTTCTTCCCATTGCCTGTCGGAATAGGGTTTGGTTACTCTTGGGTCTTCGTGAATTCGGGTGACTATATTTTCAAATTCAAAACTTACTTCACATTTTTCTGTTGCACCCGTTACTGGAGCTGCACTTTCGTAATGTGGTGTACAACACAACGGAATATGACCTTCGCTGGCAAATAGTCCCGAAGTAGGGTCAAGTCCAATCCAGCCCGCACCAGGAATATATACTTCTGTCCAAGCATGTAAATCGGTAAAATCTTTTTCAGGACCCGATGGCCCATCAAGTGATTTAATATCCGGGGCTAATTGTACAATATAACCTGAAACAAAACGAGCAGCTAAGCCAAAATGACGCAAAATGTGAATCAACAGCCAAGCAAAATCCCTACAAGATCCGCTTTTTATTCTTAAGGTTTCTTCAGGAGTTTGTACACCTACTTCCATCCTTAGATTATAGGTAAGTTCTTTGTAAACAGCCTGATTGATGTAAACTAAAAAATCATTTATTTGTATAGAATCATTTAGTTTTATCTTTTCAATAAACTTCAAAAAAATAGGACTTTCTTCGCTTAGTTTCAAATAAGGAATTAATTCGTCTTTTAGAGTACTATCGTATTTGAATGGGAATTTTTCAGCATATTCTTCTACAAAATAGTCAAATGGGTTAATGACCTGTAGTTTGGCAATAACTTCAACTTCCACTTTTAATTCCTTGATTTTATCCGGAAAAACAATTCTAGCTTGATAATTTCCAAAAGGGTCTTGTTGCCAATTGATAAAATGCTCTTCAGGACTTATCTTAAAAGTATAGCCCTCTATTTGAGTTCTAGAATGAACCGCTGGACGTAGTCTAAAGATGTGTGGAAATAATTGAACACTTCGGTCAAATTTATACGTTGTTTTGTGGGAAATGGCTATTTTTATGGACATATAAAAGTGTTTTTTATAGAATAATTTTACTTATACAAATATTGAAAAAAAAACACCATTTACCCAATTTATATGATAATTATTTATCAAAATTATTTATTAATACCTTTAAATCGATAATTTTGAGTTTTATTTTTGAGAATAATGTAATTCAAGTAAAAATCCTTTGTAGTACACTCTATTTTAAGTTGAGGTAACTTATTTTTTATTCCATATTTACTCCAAAAAAGAATAGGCTTTAGCTATTTTAATGCTATTCGAATCAATTACGGTATTTTCTCTAATTCGAGTTTCAGTTGATCGGATTCGTTTTTTAGTTTGGATATATTGGTTTTAATCGAATCAATTTGGTTTCTCAACAAATCCATTTGTTCTTTTTTCTCTGCTGCGGTTCTCAATAACTTAAATTCAGCTGCGTTGGTTAGTTTATTTTCATAGGTATTCAAATTATTTTGAGAGTTGACCAATAGTTGTTCAATTTCCAAAAGTCTATTGTTGTTTTTTTGTTTTAATTCTGCGGCCATTCTGTCGGCATCAATTTTTTCTTGTATAGCTGCCTGAATTTTTTCGTCTTCTAATTCTTTTTGTTTTAGTTCCAATTGATAATTTTCAATTTCGGTTTTGTGGTTTTTTTCTTTTAATTCTTGACTTCTTTTTTCTTCTAAGGCTCTCAATACTGTTATTCCAACTAAAATAATTATCGCAGCACAAACAATCCAAAACGTATTCTTGGACAAGCCTAAAATCTTGATTGTATTTCTTTCTGTATCTGTTTTTGTCTCTGGTTCAGGAGTCATAAACGGAGCAAAAGGAGGCGGGTTTACTACAAAAAGTTGGTTCAATTCGGGGATTTCTCCAGCGGTTTTCCAATGTAGCATTCCTTCAAACCATACAGGGCTAGAGGGTGTGATTTTTTTGAACTTTAATTCTCCTATATCAAAAGGACCACTGCTTTCGGTTCCGTTGTGTAGATAGTATTTTTTCATAAAAAGACGCTATTAAATCGATTTTTTCAAATCTACAATCATTTTTTGATACTTCAAAATGGGTTTGTATCTAAAAGTAATTTTAACTATTATTCTTTGCAATTATTATAACTTGTTGAAGTTATTCAAAAAGTAGTTTGCTACGTCCTTCACTTAGGGCATAATTGTTTTTACAGTTTGTATTTGAAAAAAAATACTAAATTTACAATCAAAATTCACTAAAATCCCCATCTCTATAGCTGTTGGGTTCTATAATAATATGAGTAAAGTTGTTTTAATCACAGGCGGTTCTTCGGGAATCGGAAAATCTATTGGCGAATTTTTACACCACAAAGGATTTATTGTTTACGGAACTAGTAGAAATCCAGATCAGGTCTTAAATTCAGTTTTTCCATTAATTGCGTTAGATGTTAGAAGTACTGAATCCATTCAATCGGCTGTTGCTAAAATTATTGCATCTTCTGGGCGATTGGATATCGTTATTAACAACGCTGGTGTTGGAATTACTGGCCCTTTAGAAGAAATTCCGACTGAGGAAATCAGAAATAATTTCGAAACTAATTTTTTTGGACCAATTGAGGTAATGAAAGCGGTTTTGCCACAAATGCGTTACCAAAAATCAGGAATGATTATCAATATTACTTCTATTGCAGGTTATATGGGTTTGCCTTATCGTAGTGTTTATTCAGCATCCAAAGGCGCTTTAGAATTAATTACCGAAGCGTTGCGAATGGAAGTAAAATCATTTGGAATTCAGATTACGAATGTAGCTCCAGGAGATTTTGCTACAAATATTGCTTCTGGACGTTTTCATGCGCCATTATTCAAGGATTCGGCCTATGAAATTCCGTATGGAAATACTTTGAAAATGATGGATGAACACGTGGACAGCGGCAGTAATCCTAACGAAATGGCAGAAGCAGTTTATCAAATAATTCAAGAAAAAAATCCTAAGATACATTATAAAGTGGGGGCTTTTATGCAAAAATTTTCGATTGTTTTAAAACGAGTTCTGCCTGATAAAGTGTATGAAAAAATGCTGATGAACCATTATAAATTGTAATTTTACTAATCAATAATAGTAACTATAAACTTTAAACAATGAAATTTTTTATCGATACAGCTAATTTAGCTCAAATTAAAGAAGCCCAAGCATTAGGCGTTTTAGACGGAGTAACTACCAATCCATCCTTGATGGCAAAGGAAGGTATTACCGGAAAAAATAATATTTTGAAACATTATGTTGACATTTGCAACCTTGTAGATGGAGATGTAAGTGCCGAAGTAATCGCGCTGGATTTTGATGGAATGATCAAAGAAGGTGAAGAATTGGTTGATTTACACGAACAAATTGTGGTAAAATTGCCAATGACTAAAGAAGGTGTAATGGCTGCAAAATATTTTTCGGATAAAGGAATAAAAACTAATGTAACCTTAGTGTTCTCTGCAGGCCAAGCTTTATTGGCTGCTAAAGCGGGTGCCACTTATGTTTCTCCTTTTATTGGTCGGTTAGACGATATTTCTACAGATGGATTGGCACTTATTGAAGAAATTAGATTGATATATGACAATTACGGTTACGAAACACAAATTCTAGCTGCTTCAGTCCGTCACACGATGCACATTGTGAATTGTGCTAAAATTGGTGCCGATGTAATTACTGGGCCACTTTCTGCTATTTCAGGTTTATTAAAACACCCATTAACCGATATTGGATTGGCACAATTTATGGCCGATTTTGAAAAAGGAAATAAATAAAAAACAAAGTATCTATGAGAAAATTGGCTTTAATAATAGCATTCTTGTTGACAGGTTTATTTGTCAATGCTCAAGTAAAAAAAATTGTTATATCTGTTGATGAGTCTGGTGATGTAGCCAGTTTTGATTTGGATTGTAGTAAAAGTTTTCCAACCTTGGCCAAAGGTCTGAAATACAATGTCACTCGACATGAATACAAAGGCGAAGAACTGAAAAACACCTATCATTTATTATTAGTCATGGATGGATTTTTTACTAAAACACTAAATAAAAAGATGACTATTTCAGTTGTATTTAGTGATGATACCACTTTTTCAGAAATTGAAACCATAGAGAACGATGGTTATTTTGATGGGGCATGTACTCTAGAAATGAAAAGCCCACCAGAGAATGCTTTAACTTTGGATTTGAAAAAAATTATTGTAAGTACTGGAACTAAAGATGTAGTTTATACAATTTCTGCTCAAAAAGCAGCTGATTTTAAAAAGAATGTACAGAACATTGTTACTGCTAAATAAAAGTTAGATCTTACTTATAATCATTGAGTTGATTTTAAATTTTAAAAGCCACTAAATTCAAAATTTAGTGGCTTTTTTGTTTGGAAAATGTTTTAAATTGAAATTATTTTTTTGTGTCCAAAAATCTAAACAATATGACATTTGTCATTTTATTTGCAATGGATAAGTTGTAAATTTGAGAATAATAAAATTATGATTGAATAATTACATCTAAATTTATTAAAATGGCAAAAGTAAGAGGTGCTATAGTTGTAAATACTCAAATTTGCAAAGGTTGCGAAGTTTGTGTTCCTGTTTGTCAGGAAAAAGTCATTGGAATCTCAAGCGATGTCAACAGAAAAGGCTATCATTATGCTTATATGAAAAACCCCGAAGCTTGCAATGGATGTACAAATTGTGCTACAGTTTGTCCAGACAGAGCCATTACAGTTTATAGAATGAAACTGGCTAATTAACCTTAAATCATTAGTGGATGTCTGAATTAAAATTAATGAAAGGAAATGAAGCATTAGCAGAAGCTGCCATCAGAGCTGGTGTTGATGCTTATTTTGGTTATCCAATAACTCCACAAACCGAAATTATCGAATATTTAATGATTGAACGTCCTGAACTCCGAACAGGAATGGTCGTTTTGCAAGCCGAAAGTGAAATTGCAGCAATAAATATGGTTTATGGCGCAGCAAGTACCGGCAAAAAAGCGATGACTTCATCTTCAAGTCCAGGAATTTCACTGAAATTGGAGGGAATATCTTATTTGGCTGGTGCCGAATTGCCCGCTGTAATTGTCAATGTGGTTCGTGGTGGCCCTGGTTTAGGAACCATCCAACCTTCGCAAGCCGATTATTTTCAATCTGTAAAAGGAGGGGGGCACGGCGATTACAAACTGTATGTTTTAGCACCTGCTTCTGTTCAAGAAATGGCCGATTTTGTAGAAGATGCTTTTGATATCGCCTTTAAATATAGAGCTCCAGTTTTAATTCTTTCCGATGGATTAATTGGTCAAATGATGGAAAAAGTAATTTTAAAAGACCAAAAACCAAGATTAACTGATGCCGAATTAATCGAAAAACAAGGCAATTGGGCTGTTACAGGCAAGAAAGGACGTGAACGCAATATTATCACTTCACTCGATTTGCAATCCGAGAGAATGGAAGCCAGAGTGCATCGATTGCAAAAGAAATATGCTCAAATGGAAAAAGAAGATTTGCGTTTCGAAAAAATAAATTGTGACGATGCTGAATATCTTTTAGTTGCTTATGGTTCAAGTGCCAGAATATCACAAAAAGCAATGGAATTGGCTAGAGCCAAAGGAATAAAAGTGGGACTTTTGAGACCCATCACCTTATTTCCTTTTCCTAAACAAGAACTATTTGAATTGGCCGATCAAGTCAAAGGAATTTTAAGTGTGGAATTAAATGCGGGACAAATGGTAGAAGATGTGAGACTTTCGGTAGAACATAAAATACCGGTAGAACACTTTGGAAGAACTGGAGGAATTATTCACACTCCAGAAGAAATTGTAGCTGCTTTAGAACAAAAAATCATCAACAATGGAAGTTTTAGACATCATAAAACCAGAGAATCAAGTATTTTGTAAATCACAATTAATGACCGATACGCCTTTATCGTATTGTCCGGGTTGTGGTCACGGAACCGCCAATAATTTAATTATGGAAGTCATTGATGAAATGGGCATTGTAGAGGATACCATTGGTGTTGCGCCTGTAGGTTGTTCCGTTTTGGCCTATGATTTTATGAATATCGATATGACCCAAGCGGCTCACGGACGCGCTCCAGCGGTAGCAACAGCCATTGTGAGAACTTGGCCCGAAAAATATGTTTTTACCTATCAAGGAGATGGTGATTTAGCCGCCATTGGCACTGCCGAAACGATTCACGCTTGCAACCGAGGCGAAAATATGGTTATCTTTTTTATCAATAATGGAATTTATGGAATGACTGGCGGACAAATGGCACCAACCACTTTAGAAGGAATGAAATCTTCGACTTCGCCTTATGGAAGAGAAATTGCTTCGATGGGTTCTCCCTTAAAAATTACGGAGTTAATTGCTAATCTTCCGGGAGTGTATTCAGTAAGTCGTCATGCACTTCATACTCATAAACACGTTCGAAAAGCTAAAATAGCCATAAGACAAGCCTTTGAAAATACACGGTTGAAAAAAGGACTTTCATTTATTGAAATCCTATCCAACTGCAATTCGGGTTGGAAAATGACTCCTAATGAGGCCAACGAATGGATGGTTGAAAATATGTTTCCTTACTTTCCGCTTGGCGATATAAAAGTCGAAGGAAAATTAAAAGTATAAATCATGACTGAAGAAATAATTATCGCTGGTTTTGGTGGACAAGGAGTGCTTTCGATGGGAAAAATATTGGCCTATTCTGGAATAATGCAAGATCAGGAAGTGAGTTGGTTGCCGTCTTATGGCCCAGAAATGCGCGGAGGAACGGCAAATGTTACCGTAATTTTGAGTGACGAAAGAATTAGTTCACCTTATTTGAAAATTGTAGATACCGCCATCATTTTGAACCAACAATCGATGGATAAATTTGAAGATGCAGTAAAACCAAGTGGAATTTTAATTTATGACCCTAACGGAATTACCGCACATCCCACAAGAACCGACATCAAAATTTACCAAATCGAAGGTACCAAATTAGCGGCTGAAATGGGCAATAAAAAAATCTTCAATATGGTGATTTTAGGTGGATATTTGAAAATAAAACCTGTAGTGAAAATAGAAAATGTGATTGAAGGATTAAAAAAATCCATTTCGGAACGCTACCATCATTTAATTCCTATAAATCTAGAAGCCATTACCTTAGGAATGAATAGTATCGTTCCGTATAAAGTTGTTGAACCCGTTTTTTAGAACGAAAAAAATAGTAAAAATCATTTTGAATTAGTAACCCATTGATTTTTTATATAAGACCTTTGATGTTTTTTAAACTTCAAAGGTCTTTGTTTTGATGGTTTGTTTTTAGTTTTTTTTAAAATAAAAACTTTTTTGGAGGTTGCGCAACAGCTACGGCTGTTACAAGCAGTTATTATTATATTTCATATTCTAATGTGCAATTCATTTCAATTTCTGGTGTTGGCGAACCTTTGCCTTTTCTCGGTTCTGTCGAATACATTTTGGCTTTGAATCCATATTTTCCATTAGTACTTTCTTCAATCAACGTTTTAAATGTTTTTGGAACAGCCCAAAACTTCAAGAATTTGCTATTCGAAAAATCTTTTTTTAGTTGACTTTTGGTTTGAAGATACATTGTAAATACGCCATTTTTTGAATCGAAAACTATGTATGAGTTATCTTTTTCAGTAAAGTTTAGTTTTTCACCATCAATAGTTAATTCTGCTTTTGTTAATCTTGTATCAATATCAACAATTTCAGCAGTGAATAAAGTTCTTCCAGATTCTGATTTACAATTTAAATAAGCTGTCCTAACTCCAACAGTTTTGAATGAAGTTAATCCAAGAATTATTAAACAAACTATAATTATTTTCATTTTGGATGTTTTCTTTTTTGCAGAATTGTGAGATAATTGCTTGTAACTCATTTATAGATATAACAAAATCAGACTTATCTCCCCAAATTCATGTGTATGAGTCTGATAATAGTCAGGCTTTATTTGTTCTGCTAATATATCAATAATTCTTTACAAATCATTTCCATTCATCTGTAAAAAACTATTTAAATCCATTTTAAACTTTGTTTTGTATTATAATTTTATAAATTCACATTTTAGGATTATTTTAGATTATAAATTGACAGTTTTGTATCTGTATTTTTAGTAAAAAAATAATATTTTTACTTTTTTCAATATAAATTCTTTTAAAAATGATTTTAAAAAAATGCTCGCTGTTTATTCTGCTGTTTTCTTTTTGGTTTCATAGTTTTTCTCAAATAGCAGAAACCAAAAGGACTTTCATCTCACATTCAGGTAGAGTCGAACTTCTCAACGATAACAAGTTGATTTTAGTGGGTGCAGCCTCTTCGGTTTCATTTAATTTCAAAGGAAATTCCTGTTCTATTTCCTTGCAAAGCTTGGTAGATCACCAAAATTATGTTTCCATTGAACTGGATGGTAAATATGTAGGAAGAATTCGAATTGAAAAAGGAGAAATAAAATCCTTTCCGATTGAAGTTTCAGGAAAGAAAAAAACGCATCAAATCGCTATTTATAAAGCTACTGAAGCAGCCATTGGCGGAATTTTATTCGCAGGAACAACGGCCAATTTAGTAGAAAGTCCAACACCAAAAACGAAGAAAAAAATTGAACTCATAGGCGATTCCATTACTTGTGGATTTGGTAACGATTCCTCGACAATTCCTTGCGAAAAAGGGGAGTGGTATGACCATCACAACGCTTATTGGGCTTACGGGCCGATACTTTCCAGAGCTTTAGATTTGGATTATGTGTTGAGTTCGGTTTCGGGTTACGGAATGTATCGCAACTGGAATGACGAACATATTGAGCAACCCATTATTCCTGATGTATATGAAAATTTAAATCTCAATACCGACAGCTCAAAACCTTATGATTTCCAATTTCAACCCGATTTGGTGAGCATTTGTTTGGGAACCAACGACCTTTCCGAAGGCGATGGCAAGAAACCTAGATTGCCTTTCAATGAAGAAAAATTTGTTTCGAATTATATCGAATTTGTCAAAACCGTTTACAAACACGCTCCCAATACCCGAATTGTTTTGCTCAACAGCCCAATGGTTTCAGGCGAAAAAAATCAGGTTTTTATTAAATGTTTGAAACAAGTGATTCAGGCATTCGAAAATGATAAAACTCACAAAACCATCGAATTATTCGAATTCCAACCCATGTCACCCAAAGGTTGTGGCTATCATCCCAATATTGACGATGATAAAGTGATGGCCAACCAATTAATTCCTTACTTAAAAAAAATACTCGATGAAATGAGCATTCATAAAAAAAATTAAGCAAGACGAAATTAGTTATTTGCGAATTACATTTGACCAATAAAAAACAATAAATACATACAAATGAAAAATAATTTAAAAGCATTTGTTCTTTTCCTACTACTTTCGAATACGGCTTTCGCCAATGTAACGCTACCGAATGTGATTTCGGACAATATGGTTTTGCAACGCAACAGCGATGTTAAAATTTGGGGTTGGGCAAATCCGCAGGAAGAAGTGGTGATCACACCAAGTTGGAACAATCAAACCTATAAAATCAAAGCCAGCAATCAGGCAAAATGGGAAATTACAATTCCAACTCCAAAAGAAGGTGGGCCTTATACCATTTCGATAAAAGGCTATAACGAAATTGTCTTGAAAAACATTTTGATTGGCGAAGTTTGGGTTTGTTCTGGTCAATCTAATATGGAAATGAACGCCAGTTGGGGAATTGAAAATGGCGACGAAGCAGTAAAAGCTGCCACCAATCCTAGTATTCATTTTTTTGTGGTTCCGAAATTGACCGCTACAACTCCTCAAAATAATCTGTCAGGAAATTGGACAGAATGCACGCCAGAAACGATGAAATATTTCAGTGCTACAGGCTATTTTTTCGCAAAACGCTTGCAGGAAGAATTGAAAAATGTGCCTATTGGTTTAATTTCTTCCAATTGGGGCGGAACTCCAGCCGAGATTTGGACACCCGAAGAAGTGATTGAAAACGATCCAATTTTATTAGAATCAGCAAAAACCCGAAGAGAAGAAAGTTATGGCCCCAACCAACCAGGACGTGCCTTCAATGCTATGATTTCTCCTTTAACGAATTTCAAAATCGCAGGTGTAATTTGGTATCAAGGCGAAAGCAATGTAGGTTCGCCAGTTTATGACAAAACATTTTCGGCTTTAATTACCTCTTGGCGTAAATTATGGAAATCGGATTTTCCGTTTTATTATGTTCAGATTGCGCCTTATAAATATGGTGAAAATCATTTTGGAGGTGCCGTGATTCGCGATGCACAAAGAAAAGTCTTGCAAGAAGTTCCCAATACAGGAATGGTTGTAACCAGCGATATTTCGCCCATAGATGATATTCATCCGAAAGATAAGAAATCGGTTGGAACTCGTTTGGCGAATTTGGCTTTGGTTAACACTTATAAAACCAACAATAATTGGGTAAACGGGCCACTTTATAAAGCAATTCAAATCGATAAAAACAAAGTTATAGTTTCTTTTGATTTTGCCGAAGGATTGCATTTTACCCATACAAAAACCAATCAATTTGAACTAGCTGGAACCGATGGTGTTTTTTATGAAGCTATTGCAGTCATCAAAAATAATACAGTAATTTTGCAATCCAATCAAGTGAAAAACCCTGTGAAAGTCCGTTTTGCTTGGAAAAACACCGATCAATCTCAACTTTTTAATAAAGCTAATTTACCAGCTTCTTCATTCCTATCAGAATAATTACCAATTTTAACTAAACCAAAAAATACCATTATGATTCATAAAAATTTAATTTTTGCAGGGACTTTTTGTCTGTTAGCTTTTGGAACTTTAAAGGCTCAAAAAAAAGCATATTTAGACAAATCCAAACCGACAGAAGAACGTATCGATTTGTTGATGAAACAAATGACAATCGAAGAAAAAGTGGGACAAATGAACCAATACAACGGTTTTTGGGAAGTAACTGGGCCTGCGCCAAAAGGAGGAAATGCCGAAGTCAAATATGAACATTTGCGCAAAGGTTGGGTAGGTTCAATGCTAAACGTTAGGGGTGTAAAAGAAGTTCGTGCAGTTCAGAAAATTGCAGTAGAGGAAACCCGATTAGGAATTCCTTTAATTATAGGTTTTGATGTCATTCACGGCTATAAAACATTAAGCCCAATTCCGTTAGCCGAATCAGCGAGTTGGGATATGGAAGCCATCAAAAAATCAGCTCAGATTGCTGCTGACGAAGCTTCGGCAGTTGGAATTAATTGGACTTTTGCTCCAATGATTGATATTTATAGAGATGCTCGTTGGGGACGAGTGATGGAAGGTGCTGGCGAAGATCCTTATCTAGGTAGCAAAATAGCAACAGCAAGAGTAAAAGGTTTTCAAGGCGAAACCAAAGCCGATTTGTTGAAAGTGAATACCATTGCGGCTTGTGCCAAACATTTTGCAGCCTACGGTTTTGCCGAAGCAGGAAGAGATTATAATACGGTTGATATAAGTAATTCAACGCTTTACAATACCGTTTTGCCTCCTTTCAAAGCAGCGACCGATGCAGGAATTCGCACCTTTATGAATTCGTTTAATATTTTGAATGGAGTTCCAGCCACAGGAAGTAGCTTTTTGCAAAGAGACATTCTAAAAGGAAATTGGAAATTCGACGGATTTGTAGTAACCGATTGGGGTTCTATCAGAGAAATGATTGTTCACGGTTATGCCAAAGATGGAGCAGAAGCTTCTGAAAGAGCTTTAAATGCAGGTTCCGATATGGATATGGAATCTTCTTTGTATGTTGCTGAATTGGTTAAATTGGTTCAAGAAGGAAAAGTAAAAGAAACTTTGATTGACGACGCCGTTCGTAGAATTCTTCGTGTAAAATTTGAATTAGGATTATTTGACGATCCTTATAAATATTGTGATGAGAAGCGAGAAAAAGCAATTGTTGGCAGCAAAGCTAATAATGATGGTGTTTTGGATATGGCTAAAAAATCTATCGTTTTGTTGAAAAACGATAAAAATTTACTTCCGCTAAAAAAATCAGGACAGAAAATTGCTTTAATTGGTGCTTTGGCAAACGACAAAAACAGTCCATTGGGAAGTTGGAGAATTGCAGCTGATGATAACACGGCAGTTTCTGTTTTGGAAGGAATGCAACAATACAAAGGCAATCAATTAACCTTCGAAAAGGGAGCTGATTTAACCATCGGAAAAACATCGTTTACGAACGAAGTAGTTTTCAATACCACCGACAAAAGTGGTTTTGAAGCCGCCAAAAAAGTGGCTGCCAACGCGGATGTTGTTGTAATGGTTTTAGGTGAAGTTGGATTTCAGACCGGAGAGGGTAGAAGTAGAAGCAACTTAGATTTGCCTGGTTTGCAACAAGAATTATTAGAAGAAATCTACAAAGTAAATCCAAATATTGTATTGGTTTTAAACAACGGAAGACCGCTTGCATTGCCTTGGGCTGCAAAAAATATTCCTACTATTGTTGAGGCTTGGCAACTAGGAACTCAAACTGGAAATGCCGTTGCACAAGTTTTATACGGCGATTATAACCCAAGCGGAAAATTGCCAATGTCTTTCCCTAGAAACGTGGGGCAATGTCCAATTTATTATAATAATTATAGTACTGGAAGACCCGGAAATTCGGATACAAATGTTTTTTGGTCGCATTATACTGATGTTGAAAAAACACCACAATTTCCTTTCGGATTTGGATTGAGTTATACCACTTTTGACTATAAAAATTTAAAAATCAACCAAACGGCTTTCGCCAAAGGAGAACCTGTAACTGTTTCGGTTGAGGTAACTAATTCAGGAAATTATGATGGTAAAGAAGTAGTTCAATTGTACATTCACGATGAGTTTGGCAGTTTAGCACGACCAGTGAAAGAACTCAAAGGTTTTGAGTTGATCGAATTAAAAAAAGGCGAAACCAAAACGGTAAGTTTTACTTTGACAGACAAAGAATTAGGTTTCTATGACAATGACGGCAATTATTTGGTAGAACCAGGCACTTTCAAAATTATGGTAGGAGGAAGCTCTGACAAAGGTTTGGAGAGTGGTTTTGAGTTGAAATAAATGAAATACAAATTTCTGCGGACTGACACTAATTAAATGGTGTTAGTCCGTGAAATTACTGACAGCATTGATGCCTTATATCGATTTTACGAAAGCGGAATTGGATAAGATTGAAGGGATTTTGGTGTCTGTGTAAAACGGTAAATTAGCCTTTAATTGTAACGAAATCTACGAAATTGAAGATAGTAACTTGGAATTGTAACGGAGCATTTAGAAAAAAGTTTGAAAATATTATAGACTTTAATGCTGACATAAATATCATTCAAGAATGTGAAAACCCAATCGAATCCAAAGATAAAAAATATCAGGAATGGGCTGAAAATTACATTTGGATTGGAGATAACAAAAACAAAGGACTTGCTGTTTTTGCAAAACCAGAGATTAAGTTAGAAAAATTGGATTGGACAAACCAATTCAAAGACCATACAGTAAAACATTTTTTGCCTTGTAAAATAAATGAAGATTTTAATTTATTAGCCATTTGGACACATAGAAATAATTCGCCTAATTTTGGGTATATTGGTCAATTATGGAAATATCTGCAGATAAATAAAGACAAATTAAAAGAGTCAATAATTGCAGGTGATTTTAATAGTAATGCAATTTGGGACGAATGGGATAGATGGTGGAATCACACAGATGTGGTAAATGAATTGAATGAACTAGGTATTGAAAGTTTTTATCATAGATTTACTGGGGAATTTCAAGGAAAAGAAACCAAACCAACTTTATATTTTCAACGAAATCAAATTAAACCATATCATATTGATTTTATTTTTGGTTCTAAAAAGTTTACAGACAGAATAATAAAAATTGAAATTGGACAATTTGATAAATGGATATCAAAAAGTGACCATATGCCAATTATATGTGAAATGGAAAATTAAATATTTGTTTAAGTAATAATAAAAAAGGGAGCCAATTCTAAATTTCACTCCCTTTTTCTATTTACTTCAACTCCAAATTATACTTTT
>ERZ1034361.381-NODE-381-length-30202-cov-5.135801_pt1 | contig 30202 bp, 22 predicted proteins | sample MGYA00520617_ERZ1034361 | MGnify/ENA primary metagenome ERZ1034361 (study PRJEB33736, sample SAMEA104284507) | Azolla filiculoides | biome: Urban; feature: Water surface; material: Ditch water | place: Netherlands | collected 2015-10-28 | depth 0-0.1 m ...
TTATACACTGAAATTTTTTGAACTGTAGCATTATTAGACAAGCTAACAGTTACAAAATCAGTTGTTGGATTAGGATACGCATTTACTATATCTAATTTTTCAAAGGAATCTACCGATAACAAAGTAGTTCCACTTGCTTCTAATCTAACATAGTCATACATCACTTCAGCACTACTTGCGTTACCAGCAATACGCAACGAGAAGGTAATTTTATTAGTACCAACTCGTAAAATACTAGCTGGAAAATTAAAACGAACTTCTGCAAAAGCACCATGAATTCCTTTTCGAATCATAGCATTAGTAGGATTACCAGGACCAATCCCAGTTGTAGGCGAAGTCACATTGGTTCCATTTACAGTAAGTATTAATGCTGCACTAAAATTAGCAGCCAATGCTACATATACAGATGCAGTAGAACCAGTTGTTGGCACAGTAGCCAAATCAAAATTAACATTCCATTTTGGATCAGAAATAGGGACGTTTTTACTACTTGGCTGCACATAATTCCAATCTGTAGCAATATTACTTTGACCAATAGTGAAATTGACATCGTTTGGAAATTCAGTAATATAATCCATAAATCTAGCCCAATTTGGATTTGGATAGGCGTTGCTAGTCCACCAATCGGTACCATGTTTAAATTCTGATGCAGTTCTATCAGGTGTTCCAATTTCCCAAATTGTTGAGGCAACTCGTGTTGGTGTCCAATTTACCGTTCCTAAAGCAGTTGTATTAGCAGCAGTTACTGTGGCAAAATTTGACAAGGAAAGTTGTCCATTGGCACCAGGACCAAATGCAAACAAACTATAAGTACCCGGTAACACATGCGGAATGGTAAAATTTCCATCGGCATCGGTTTTTACCCAAAATTGATAATTTTTACTCCATGCCTGAAAATTAGTTGCACTCGTACTTCCCGTTGGAGGAATAGCCAATCCAACCCAAGTATCAGCAGCAGATGCAGAAGAATTCCCCACATCATTGATTACTAGTTTGCCTGTAACGGCACCACGCCCGCTTTCTTTAACATAAACTGGATCATTATGCCAGCCATAGGGCCAAATTGCTTGTTCAGTTTTAGCTTGTGTTTTTGCATCTTCCCACAAAGCAATAGATGGATTTGGCGTACCAGTAGCAACTTTATTACAATAAATCAAAAATGGTCCAAATGTTTTTTGCCATTCCTCACCGGCTGCAACAGCAGTTTCATTCCCTTGTCCATAATGTGTTCCGCCTAACATATTCAGCATAACTGGAGCTACATGACACATAAGCTCTCGCTTCATTGGACCTCCAGGATAATATTCTTTACTTGGAGCCGTAACCCACAAACCTACATTATCTGCTGTACTACTCCATCCCCAAGTATCAATAGCGCCAAAATCGGCACTGTAATCATACTTACATTCGTATTTATTGGTAAAAGGCCCAGATGTTATCAAAACATTTTCTGCTGGCGCACCCACAATAGCCGCAGTAGATGCTGATCCAGAAGGAATAATAAGATTACGTAACGAATCGACACTTAACCAATTGAATCTAGGATTTGGATAAGATGACATTCTCCATTCTCCACCTGGATTGGCCGGATAGGAAGCGGGATGTGTCAAGGTAGCCGAGGCATATAATCCAGAAACATTTCGCTGGAGCGAATAATAAACATCAACATCCATTGCCGCTGTAGTGCTTGTTCCATTCCAAGTCATGTGTAATTTAATCTCCGCAGAATCATAGCTATTTGTAGCAGGATTTGTAATTAAGGAATAGGTACAGCCCGAAGGATTTTGATAATTAGGCATATTCCAACTCCAATAAATAGATCCACCGTTATAACCGCCTTTAATCAATTCAATACCATTGTAGATAAGACTTGTAACAGATGCATTAGCTTTTGTAATAGTAGCTTTAACGATTCCGTTGTCCAAAACTAGCGAAGTACCGTTATCTGTTAAAATAACATCGGTTGGACTCGTTGCAAGTTTGCCATAAAAAGAAATCTTGCCCTTATTCTCCAATATACTACTTTGTTTAGCAAAGGATGCAATACCTATAAAAAGACTCAACACAGAAAAAACAATTTCTTTGTACAATCTTCTATTCAAAAATGAAAAACTCTTGTTCATACTATTTTTTGGTTTGCGCTATAAAATTAAAACTTTAGAAAATCAACATCATAAAAGCATCGAAAAAGTTACTCTAAAAACTATAAAAAAATCCCGAAGTTATCGGGATTTTAAAAGCGTATTAACCTAGTTGATCTAGCTTTAACTAGTTAAACGATTAAATTCTTAGTCACTAGTTTTTATTTTTCTATTGGACAAAAATAAATTCTTTTCATCCCAAGACTTTTTAAATTCTAGCGATTATTTTTTAATAATCTTTTTCGAATAGTTTCCTTCAGCTGTTTGTACTGTTAAAAAATAATTTCCATTAGTCAAACCTTGAAGCGAAACTGTGTTTTTATTTTCTGAACGAACTAATTGACCCAAGTTATTATACACTGAAATTTTTTGAACTGTAGCATTATTAGACAAGCTAACAGTTACAAAATCAGTTGTTGGATTAGGATAGACAGCGATTTTAGCAGATTCTTTAAATTCACTAATACCTAACGGCGCAGCAGAAACAACAATAGTAATTGCTTTAGTAGTAAATCCATAATCTGTTGATGCCTTAAGATAATATGTAGTTAGTGCCTTAACAGCAGTTGGTGTACCGCTAATTGTTCCAGTTGCAGAATCAAGAACCAAACCAGCTGGAAGTGCAGGACTTACTGTATAAGTTGCTGTAGCACCTGTTCCTAAAGTTAAAGCTGATTTAGGATTGTCTGCAATAGCTGTTCCTACAGTATAGACTCCTGCAGTAGTGGTATAATCAAGTGCTGAAGGTTCTGTTCCTGGTAAAACTGCCATAATAGTTGTTAAAAGTGTAACCGGATCATACTTGTTTAAAAGTACTTTTCCAGCTGTTAGAGCAGCTCCCGAAACCTTTAATACATTAGTAGTGATGTAATTTCCGATTGCCACCGTTCTATCAGTACCCAACTCAATTCTACCGCCATCTACATTAACAATCCCCTTAGTACCAATTGTTAAAGCCCCTGCTGTTTTCACAAGGCCAGCATTTACATTCAATATACCATTGCAATCTACGTACTGAGGGTAATTTCCCACAGCGATACTCCCAGCAGAATCTGTGCTTACAGTTCCGCCATTTACATTTAAAGTACCTGCTTGTTTCTGACTTATTAATAAAGCTGATTTTACATTTAGAGCTCCTCCAACTTCTACATTGGTAACGGCCAAAGAAGTACCAACAGTTGTTCCTATATAAAAATTACTTCTCCCATTAAATGTACCGCCAGTAACCGTTAATAACCCATCGACACTATTAACACCTCCTGCATTAATATTTCCAGAAGTTGTTAGATTTCCTACTGTGGAAATATAAATAAGTCCAGAAGTTGGCGCACCTGATGTTAAAGGATAATTTGCACTAAGAACAGGGTTATTAGGCGACCCAGCACCTATTGTAAAAGTAGTACCACTAAGAAAAGTAGCTGGCGGTGCTGCTGTACTCCAATTTGTAGCATCTAGAAAATCTGAACTTGTTCCGCCAACCCATGTGTTTAATTGCGCATGTGAAACATTAAAAGCTCCCAAAAGAAAAACAAGAAAGCTAAAAGATAAAACGTTGTTTTTAAGTAATTTTTTTTTCATATTTAAAAAGTATTAATGGTTTAAAAAATCATGTTTTTTTTATTATTTAAAATAAATAGCTGCTAAAAAAATATTTTATTCATTTTTTTAGTTAAAATTTATTTTCAAAACTATTACAATACATATCTAAAAGCATCCTGTACTTTCCTGCACATCCTAAAATCTACTAAATTAAACCCAAAACAAATTAAGATTTCCAAACAATTACTTTGAATTTTCAACAACATTATTACTATTTATCTTATGCTTATTTCTAAAATCGTATGAATATTAACAAAAAAGAGTGTTTATTAACATAAATCACAAATTATCAGCAAACTAATTTTTAATATCAAAAAAAATATATTTGTTTTTTATCAAAATAAAAATATATTTTTGTAATCGATTACACTTTAACTATTTAATTTTATAATTCATACTAATTTCTTTTGTCAAATATAAAAAAAACAGTTTTATTGAGTTTCCTGTTATTAGCCCTCAACTTTACTTCGGGTCAAAATTATTACATGACCAGTCCAGAGGGGTTTGGAGCAGCTGCAACTGGGGCGGGAACTCCAACACCAACGAATACGGTTACAGTTACAACCTACGCTCAATTAAAAACTGCTCTTACATCCACAGCAACCGCTAATGCAGTAATTCTGGTTTCTGGAACTATTACCTGTGACTATACTAGCGTGTTGTTGACCAATAGAACAATTATAGGATTGCCTGGAGCAAGACTTATAAACAATCAAATTGCCGAGAATGTTGATCCAGCAATCAAACCAACAAGATGGGATCTTTCAGGCATTCTTTATATAAAATCAGGTTCAACAAACGTTATTATCAGAAATCTAATTTTTGAAGGCCCAGGAGCATTTGATGTGGACGGTAGAGACCTTATTACAAATGAAGGAAAAAATATTTGGGTAGATCACTGCGAGTTTCAAGACGGAATGGATGGAAATTTTGATAATAAAGGAGCTTGTGATAATACAACTATTTCTTGGTGTAAATTCACTTATTTAAAACCTGCGATGGCTGGAGGCTTTGGAGGTTCTAACGACCACCGTTTTACCAATTTAGTTGGATCAGGAATTACTGATATGCCAACTGACGGCAGATATAGTATTACTTTTAAAAACTGCTATTGGGCAGAAGGTTGCAAAGCTAGAATGCCACGAGCCAGGAATGCCGAATTACATGTATTAAATTGTTATTATAACACTTCTGTTTCAGGAGCATCGGCTGTTGGATTGGGCGCAGGAAATAGCGGAACCACTTGCTATGTAGAAAATTGCAATTTTGAACAAATAGCCACCATTTCTAGTCCTGTTACCGAAGGAACTGGAACCACTTCAGTAAAATTTGATGGCTGCACAAAAGGAACTGTTCCAACTGCTGTAACCGGTCTAGATAAATTAACTGCTACAAAACCAACCTATTCTTATACTGTACTACCTGTTGCTAATGTGGCAGGTTATGTTGCAAATGCCAGTTGTGGAGCTGGAGCCACTTTGAATGTTACTGCTGCTGGAGTGATTTCAACTTCTTGTCCTAATTTAGGTGTAGAAGACCAAACTATTAGTTTGGGCAACCTATATCCAACTACTGTAGATACCAATTTATCTATTGATTTATCTGACAGTGTATCAGGTGATGCTACTATATCTATATTTTCGACTTCGGGACAAAAAGTATATTCTAATTCCAAAATAGTTTCACCTTCTGAAAAACTATCTATAAATGTAGCCAACTTATCTAATGGATTGTACTTATGCAATCTTAAAGTAGGTGAATCATCTACGACTTGGAAATTCATAAAGAAATAATCTTTCTACCAACATCAAACTTAACTGAGGTCTATTTTTCTTAATAGACCTCAGTTTTTTTTATACAACTAGTCATAGTGCTGCAAAAATCAAATTTAAATTCCCAGTAAAAAATAGTTTAAAAATAAAACACTAAAAAATTTACCTAAGACATAAAACACCCCAAACTCTCTTATCTTTATATTAAGGAAAATAGCAAGCTGTTTTGTATTTATCATTATATTTACATTATTTAATTTTAAAACATCGCTATGGAAGTTTTCTTATTTGTATTATTGGTTGCTTTTTTATTCTACATCAAAAATGCTATCGACTCCAAATTCGACAGATTCGAAGATCGAATTGAAGACAAAATCGATGAGAAATTCAAAGAATTATTTAAAAAATTAGAGGCATCAAAAGGACCCGAAAAACTTCTAGAAAAACCTATGGTTGCTCCTGAAATTGCAAAACCTAAAGAAACTCCAGAAGCAATAAAACCAACTGTGGTAATTGAAAAAACAGAGCCTTTGGTTTTCACTCCAATCGAAAAAGAGGTTGCGAAAGAAAAAATTGTCTTTTCAATGGACAATGCCTCAGGTCCAAAACTCAAACAACCACAAGATGAACCCAAAATTCAAATTCCTAATGAACCTACTAAAACCTTTTGGGAAAATTTCAGCGAAAACAATCCCGATTTAGAAAAGTTTATTGGTGAAAACCTCATCAACAAAATTGGAATTTTGATTCTAGTTTTGGGAATCAGTTATTTCGTGAAATATGCCATAGACAAAGACTGGATTAACGAACCAGCACGTGTGGGAATTGGCATGCTATCTGGCGGATTGATTATGGGAATTGCACATAAATTGCGCCAAAAATATGCTGCTTTCAGTTCGGTTTTTGTGGCGGGTGCCATTGCCGTTTTCTATTTTACAATTGGTATAGCTTTCCATAGCTACCATTTGTTTGGACAAACAACAGCCTTTATTATTATGGTGCTTATCACCGTTTTCAGTTGCTTGATTTCGCTTTCCTATAATCGAAAAGAACTCGCCGTATTATCCCTGATTGGTGGGTTTGCCGTTCCGTTCATGGTCAGCACTGGACAAGGGAATTATGTCGTTTTGTTTACATACATTCTCATCTTGAACATTGGAATTTTGGCATTGGCCTATTATAAAAAATGGGGGATTATCAATATTTTGTCCTACGTTTTTACAGTGATTTTGTATGGCGCTTGGCTCTTTAAAGACCTCGACGAAAAAACACCGCATTATCTGGGAGCATTAGCCTTCGGATTTGCCTTTTATTTTGTTTTCATCCTTATCAACATCATCAATAATGTTCGAACAAAAGGTTTTTTCTCTCCTATAGAATTGAGTATTCTGGCCAGCAACACCTTCCTTTTTTATGGGGCTGGAATGGCTATTTTAGAACAATTTCATCCCGAATTCAAAGGATTGTTCACTACTTTATTAGGAGTTTTAAACTTTGGATACGCTTATTTTTTATACAAAAAATTCGGTTTGGACAAAACTGCCGTTTACTTGTTGGTTGGCTTGACGCTTACCTTCTTAACTTTGGCCATTCCAATACAATTCGAAGGGAATTTTATCACCCTTTTCTGGGCAGCCGAAGCCGTGATGCTGATGTGGCTTGCACAAAAATCAAAAATAACTTATTATCGATTTGCCTCGGTGATCGTTCATCTGTTGATGATTGGAAGTTTATTGATGGATTGGTCTGCTATTTATATGTCGTCCTCTGTTTTAACCATTGTCTTCAACAAAATCTTTTTAACAGGTATTTTTGCTGTGGGTTCTTTATTTGCCGTTTACTATTTATTGAAAAAAGAAGACGAAGATTTGGAACAATTTGGATTCATTTTCAATCCAGAAAAATACCGAAACGTTCTAGGTTTGATTGGAATAATCCTCACCTATTTTGTCGGATTATTTGAAGTGACTTTTCAAGCCAACACACACATCGAAGGAGCCAATTCAGCCTTGACATTGCCTATTTTATATCATTTTATTTTCTGCGCTTTGACTGTGTTCTTCTTGTGCAAAATCAAGAACACTCTTGGTTATCAACTAGCATCCATTATAGCCGTAGTCAATATAATACTCTTTGTGTTTTTCTTTTCGAATTATGCGTTTTATGAGCACGAGCAATACATTACAACTGGAATTCATCAAAGAATTGGGTTTTATTTGCACTACATTTCTCTTTTTATAACCTTGTTTTTCGGATATAAATTATACCAAATCAACAAGGAAAATTCAGTTTTCAGCCTATTCAAAAACAAATTTGCAGTTTGGTTTGCAGCCTTTTTAATCATTTATCTGGCTAGTACCGAATTGATGCTACACGGATTGGTCTTATCGAATTCGCCAATAACAGCTCAACAAGTACAATCGAATGAGTATTACAAAAATTATAACGCAACGGAATTGCCCTTTCTTAAAGCACAAATAGCTGACGATGCCATACAATCTACTCGAACTCAAATCATAAAAACTGGTTTTCCAATCCTATGGGGAATTCTCGCTTTTGCTTTCTTGATTATCGGAATTAAAAAACGAATTAAAGCCATTAGAATCATAGCCTTATCTTTACTGGGAATTACCATTCTAAAATTATTTTTGTTCGACATCAGCAATGCTTCTGAAACGGGTAAAATCATCGCTTTTATCTTATTGGGTGTTTTAATCCTAATTATTTCATTTGTTTATCAAAAAATTAAAGTCTTGGTACAAGACGACAACAAACCCTTGAAAACCGATGAAACTGAATAAATTTTTAATATTTCTACTAGCCGCAAATGGTCTGTTGGCACAACACACAACGACGGCAAAAATCGAAATTCCGAAAGAAAACGGCTTGCACAAAATGGTGTTACCTGCCGAAATTCGCTCGTTTTCAAAAGAAGAATTGGGCGATTTCAGAATAGTAGATTCTAAAGAAATAGAAGTGCCTTATTATGTTATTCCCCAAGAATATATAGACAAGACACCTCATTTTTTTTCGGAATGCAAAATAATTTCTACAAACGTGCTTCCTAAAAATAAAACAACCCTTATTTTCGAAAATCCCAAAACGTCTATCGATTCAATTGTACTTTGTATAACTAATTCCGATGTTACTAAAACCTACAGTATTAGCGGTAGTAACGACCAAAAAGAATGGTTTGGATTGGTCAATAATTCAAAATTATCCGATCTCGTAAACACAGAAGAAACAGTTGTTTTCAAAACAATAAGCTTTCCATTAACTTCGTATCGTTATATCAAATTTGATTTTAATGACAAAAAAACTTTGCCCATAAACATTTTGAAAATCGGATTTTTTGCCAGCAAAACAACAGCTACTGCTTTAGTAGAAATTCAACCAAAAAACATCAAATTCCAACAAATTCCAGCCGAGAAGAAAACCCGAATTTACATTAGTTTTGATCATCCACAAATTGTAAACCAAATCCATTTCAAAATCTCTAGTCCCAATTTATTTCTTCGAAATACCCAAATATACGTGAACAAAAAAAAACGCATCAACCACAAAGCAGTTGCGTTTCCGGAAAATTTCTCCTCTTTTGAATTGAATTCGAATACCAAAAACACCTTTACTATTCCACAATTTTTTGGAAAAGAATGCTTTATCGAAATAGAAAATCAGGACAATCCTCCCTTGACTTTTTCTGAAATTCGCTTTTTTCAAAAACCAATTTCAGTAATTGCCGATTTGAAAGCCAATCAAAAATACACTGTCGAAACTGGAAATTCAAAACTGAATAGTCCTGATTATGACTTGGAAAATTTCAAAAACAGGATGGGTAGTAACCTGCCTGAAGTCAAAATATATGACATCAAACACGAGATTACTCAAAAGGCAAATGCTCTAAAAAAATCATTCTGGCAACAATCTTGGTTTATGTGGATTTGCATCGGTTTAGGCGGAATAGTCATTGCCTTTTTCACGATGAATTTAGTGAAGGATATGAAGAATAATTCAACCATCTAAACTAATAATTCCCTATTTTTGTCCAAACATTAACATAAAAACAGGATATATGCTCATCATAGGAATTGCGGGTGGAACAGGCTCAGGAAAAACAACAGTTGTCCATCAGATAATGAATGAATTACCTCATACCGAAGTGGGAATTATCGCCCAAGACTCCTACTACAAAGCCTCTACAGTCGAAAGCTACGAAGAACGTTCCAAAACCAATTTTGACCATCCCAGAGCCATCGATTTCGATTTATTGGTTAGCCATCTCAAGGAACTCAAAGAAGGAAAAACCATCCATCAGCCTGTTTATTCTTTTGCTATTCACAACAGAACCGACGACACCATTGTCACACATCCTCGAAAAGTAATGATTGTAGAAGGAATTTTAATCCTTTCAAATCCTGAACTTCGCGATTTATTCGACATCAAAATATTCGTTCACGCCGATTCGGACGAACGTTTAATTCGAAGATTAAAACGGGACATTGCCGAGCGAGGTCGCGATATGGAAGAAGTATTAAACAGATACCAAACCACACTAAAACCTATGCACCAGCAGTTTATAGAAAGCACCAAAGCCTATGCCGACATCATCATTCCCAACGACAAATACAATACAGTCGCCATTGATGTGGTTCGAGCTGTAATAAATCAACGAATCTTATAATTTTTTTTGTATTTTTATAACTAAATTTTCAAGAAGCTATTTCCCGCTATATCTCTTGTGGCGAACACCGCCAAAAGAGGTAATTGCGAAAGCAATTGAATATCGGGGCTAAAAAAAACAGTATTACAAATGGCAAACCCATATAAAGACAAATCTTGGTTCAAATTTTTAAGTAACAAATACGTTTGGGTGTTACTGCTATTTTCAATTTGGATGATATTTTTGGACAACTATTCCTATTTTGGACATCGGGTTTTAGACAAACAAATTGATGAACTCGAACAAAACAAAGAATACTACCAACAAGAGATCAAAAAAGACCAAGAAAATATAAAAAAACTAAAAAATCCAGACCAAACCGAAAAATACGCCCGCGAAAAATACTATATGAAAAAAGACAGCGAAGATGTCTATATCATTGAATTTGAAGGCGACACCATAGAAAAAGACGTCAAAAAATAGCCCCTAAAAAAAACAAAGTGAATTTCATTTGAAGATATAACCACACTCGTAATGAAAAATTTATTCGACGATTTCGATCCAGTTTCTTCCAAACAATGGAAACAAAAAATCCAGTTCGAACTTAATGGTGCCGATTACAACCAAACTTTAATCTGGAATTCTCCCGAAGACATCAAAGTAAAACCTTTTTATCACAGTGACGATTTCAATCCAACTTCGGGCATAAATACAAAAGCAACGCAGTTCCTAATTTGCCAAAATATCTTCGTACACGATCTCGCAAAATCAAATGCTAGAGCTATTGACAGCATCAATCGTGGTGCCGAAAGTATTCGATTTACCATCGAAGACGAAAAAATAGAGGTAGCAAAACTATTGCAAAACCTTCCATTAGATACAATCACAATATATTTTAACCTTAGTTTTGTTTCCATCCCTTTTATTAAGAAAATTGAAGCTGTAGCCAAAGAAAATAAGGCAAAAATATACTGCAACATCGACCCTATTGGGCAATTAGCCAAAAACGGAAATTGGTTTGAAACCAAAGAAAAAAACAATTTCGAGACCTTAAATCTAGTCTCAGAATCCATTTCAAATATTTCATTACTTAGCATTGACGGAGGTTTATACCAAAATGCCGGAGCCAATATGGTGCAACAAATTGCCTATAGTTTAGCTCACGCCAATGAATATTTCAACCAAATAAAAACTATAAATCAACCTATAGTTTTTCAGATTTCAGTTGGAACTAACTACTTTTTCGAAATTGCAAAACTCAGAGCCTTGCGGTTGCTTTTCAATTTGATTGCCAAAGAATACAACCACAAATTTGATTGTCACATACTAGTTTCACCCACAAAACGCAACAAAACAATCTATGATTACAACGTCAATATATTGCGAACCACAACCGAATGTATGAGTGCGATTCTTGGAGGTGCCGATGCCATTGCCAATTTACCTTATGACGCCTTGTTTCACAAAGACAACGAATTTGGCAACAGAATAGCCCGAAATCAAGTATTAGTGCTCAAACACGAAAGCCATTTTGACAAAGTCAACAATCCTGGAGACGGAAGTTATTATATAGAAAGTCTTACCACACAATTAGCCGAAAAAGCTTTGACTTTATTCAAAGCTATTGAGGCCAATGGCGGTTTTCTCAAACAACTTAAAGAAGGAATTATCAAAAGAAAAATACAAGACAGTGCCGATAAAGAACAGGAATTATTTGATTCTGGAAAAGAAACCTTAGTTGGAACCAACAAATATCCCAACAAAAAAGACCGAATGAAGGACGATTTAGAATTGTTTCCTTTCGTAAAAATAAAACCCAGAAAGACATTGATTTCGCCCATAATCGAAAAACGATTGGCGGAAAAAATGGAACAAGAACGACTCAAAGAAGAAATATAAAAACAACATGAAAAACATACTCTATACATTAGCCCTACTCCTTTCTCTAACCGTTTTTTCTCAGCAAAAAACGATAGAAATAACCAATATGGAGTCCGGAAAAACAGTTGTTTTTAAAGAAAACCAACGCGTCAAAATCAGAACATTAGACCTCAAAAAATGGGTGGGTAATCTTAAATTTTCAGACAGTCTCCATATTATTGTAAACAATCATAAACTTGCAATTGACAGCCTTCAAAGCATAAAAAACCAGCCCAAAGTACTGGGAACAGTCAAAACCGTTGTCTTAATTTCAGGACTAGCAATTGTAGGCACTTCTCTAATTGCGGCATCAGGTGGAAGTGAGTCTGCACTACTAATTTTTATGATTGGTTCTGGCACAACCATTAGCGCTGGAATTATGGAAGGCCTCAATAAGAACTACACCAAAAGAAAATGGACGTATAAAGTTGTTGAAAAGTGATGCGTAAAAATCTCCAACATATAAAATTAGAAAAGTCAGAAGTTAGAAGTCAGAAGTCAGAAGTTTCAAGAAAAGACAACTTCCTCACAGCCGAAGGCATCGAACTAAAACCAACCTATTCTGAAAAAGACATCGAAAACCTCGAACATCTTGATTTTGGAGCAGGTTTTGCACCTAATTTACGAGGGCCTTATGCCACGATGTATGTTCAACATCCCTGGACCATCCGACAATATGCAGGTTTTTCAACAGCACAAGAAAGTAATGCTTTCTATCGTAGGAATTTGGCTTCGGGACAAAAAGGGCTTTCAATTGCCTTCGACTTACCTACTCATCGAGGCTATGATTCTGACCATGAACGCGTGGTGGGAGATGTTGGAAAAGCTGGTGTTGCCATCGATTCTGTCGAAGATATGAAACTATTATTTGACCAAATTCCGCTAGACGAAATGTCGGTTTCTATGACGATGAATGGAGCCGTTTTGCCTATTATGGCCTTTTATATAATTGCAGCCGAAGAACAAGGGGTGTCACCAGAACAGCTTTCGGGAACCATTCAAAATGACATCCTGAAAGAGTTTATGGTGCGCAATACCTACATTTATCCGCCCACTCCTTCGATGAAAATCATTGCTGATATTTTCGAATTTACCAGCAAAAAAATGCCAAAATTCAACTCGATTTCCATTTCAGGCTATCATATGCAAGAAGCTGGAGCCACTGCTGATATTGAGTTGGCATATACCCTAGCCGATGGTCTAGAATACATTCGAACAGGACTAGCAGCAGGAATCAAAATTGACGATTTCGCCCCTCGTCTTTCTTTTTTTTGGGACATTGGTATGAATCATTTTATGGAAATTGCCAAAATGCGTGCTGGACGAATGATTTGGGCAAAACTCGTGAAACAATTCAACCCAAAAGACAATAAATCTCTATCCTTGAGAACCCATTGCCAAACATCAGGTTGGAGTTTGACTATGCAAGACCCCTTTAATAATGTGGCGCGAACCACTATCGAAGGCGCTGCAGCTGCTTTTGGCGGAACCCAATCTTTGCACACCAATGCCTTGGACGAAGCCATCGCTTTGCCCACCGATTTCTCAGCGAGAATTGCCAGAAACACCCAAATATATTTACAGGAAGAAACCAAAATCTGTAAAACTGTCGATCCTTGGGCAGGAAGTTTTTATGTCGAAACTTTGACCAACGAAATTGCTCAAAATGCTTGGAAACTCATTGAAGAAGTCGAAGCATTGGGTGGAATGACCAAAGCCATCGAATCGGGAATTCCAAAACTTAGAATCGAAGAAGCTGCAGCCAAAAAACAAGCGCGAATAGACAGTGGTCAGGATATTATTGTTGGCGTCAACAAATACCGATTGGAAAAAGAAGACCCGCTTCAAATCCTCGATGTCGATAACCAAATGGTACGCCAACAACAAATCGAACAATTAGAAAAAATTAAATCCAGACGCAATACCGAAAAAGTACAACTTTCGCTCAAAAAACTAACCCTTTGTGCTCAAACTGGAGAAGGTAATTTACTAGAAATCGCTATAGAAGCAGCGCGAAATCGAGCCACTTTAGGCGAAATTAGCGATGCCTTAGAAACAGTTTTCGGAAGATACAAAGCACAAATTAAATCCTTTAGTGGCGTGTATAGCAAAGAAATAAAAGAAGACAAAAGCTTTGAGAAAGCCAAAAAAATGGCCGACGAATTTGCCCAAAAAGAAGGCCGTCGCCCAAGAATTATGATTGCCAAAATGGGGCAAGACGGACACGACCGAGGGGCAAAAGTAGTAGCCACTAGTTATGCCGATTTAGGCTTTGATGTAGATATAGGCCCCTTATTTCAAACTCCAGCCGAAGCCGCCAAACAAGCTGTAGAAAATGATGTGCATATCCTTGGCGTTTCATCCCTCGCGGCAGGTCACAAAACATTAGTACCGCAAGTTATCGATGAACTCAAAAAATACGGTCGCCAAGACATTATGGTAATTGTAGGTGGTGTAATTCCTCCTCAAGATTATCAATTTCTGTTTGATGCTGGAGCAGTTGCCGTATTTGGACCTGGAACCAAAATAAGTGAGGGTGCAATCAGTATATTGGAGATATTATTAATCTAAAGATTAAACTTCAAAGACTTTAAAAACCTTTGAGGTTTAAATACAAACACAAAATATGTCCAAACTCCCCAACGTAACCACCAGCATTTTTGCCACAATGTCTAAAATGGCAACAGAAAACAATGCGATAAATTTGGCTCAAGGATTTCCAAATTTTGAAGTAGATGATAAACTGGCTCAAATTGTAGCAGCATTGGTCCAAAAAGAGGTTCATCAATATTTGCCAATTGCCGGTTATCCGCCTCTTTTAACCAAAATCGCTAAACTAATATTTGATTCTTATCAGCGAAAAGTCTTGCCTGAAACCGAAATCCTAGTTACAACTGGAGCCACTCAAGCACTTTTTACAACAATTTTGGCATTAATAAAAACGGATGACGAAGTTATCATTCTTGATCCAAGTTTCGATAATTACGAAGCACCTACTTTACTGTGCAATGCCAAAACGATTCGGGTGGAATTGAATGACGATTATTCGCCAAATTGGGAGCGAATTGAAAAAGCAATTACACCCAAGACCCGAATGTTAATCATCAATAGCCCACACAATCCAACTGGAAAAATTTGGAAAGAAAATGATTTTCAATCTTTAGAAAACCTATTCGAAAAATATCCAAGCCTATTATTATTATCTGATGAAGTCTATGAATTCATTTCATTTGAACAAAAACACAGTTCCATACATTCAAGAAAAAAAATAGCAAACAGGAGTATTATTGTTTCCTCTTTTGGAAAATCTTTCCATATTACGGGCTGGAGAATTGGCTATCTGGTAGCACCTGAATACTTAACAAAGGAAATTAAAAAAGTACATCAATACTTAGTCTTTTGTGTAAATAGTCTTGCCCAAGCGGCAATAAGCGACTATCTAGAAGTGTCCGATGTAACAAAACTGGGGAAATTCTACCAAGAAAAACGAGACCATTTTAGAGCCTTACTCCAAAACAGTAGATTTGAACTGTTGCCCTGCGAAGGAACCTATTTCCAAGTGGTGTCTTATGCTTCCATTTCAAATGAAAATGATGTAGATTTTTGCAAGCGATTAATAACAGAATACGGAGTGGCAGCCATTCCTATTTCAGCTTTTTATGCCGATGGAAAAGACCAAAAGCTCATTCGGTTTTGCTTTGCCAAAGACAATAAAACATTGGAAGAAGCGGCAAAAAGATTGTGCAAAGTGTGATGCTAAACCAGTCAGGTTATAGAAACAAGTCAGGTTTAATTCCTTATATTTACATTACTAAAAAATAAAACTATGGATTTCTCAGCAAAAATGCTTCGTGACGATGCTCTAAAAGGAAAAGTGATTGTAGTAACGGGTGGCGGAAGCGGATTAGGCAAAGCCATGACCCGCTATTTTATGGAATTGGGAGCCAAAGTAGCCATCAGTTCCCGTGATTTAGAAAAACTGCAAAACACAGCCAAGGAATTGGAAACTGAAACTGGTGGAACTTGTCTTGCTGTGCAATGTGATGTTCGTCATTATGAAGAAGTCGAAAATATGCTGGCAGAAGTCTTGAAAACGTATGGAAAAATAGATGTATTACTCAACAATGCTGCGGGAAATTTCATTTCACCAACCGAAAGATTATCGGCCAACGCTTTTGACACCGTGATTGACATTGTTTTGAAAGGGTCTAAAAACTGCACTCTTGCTTTCGGAAAACATTGGATTGACACCAAACAAACCCACGCAACTATATTAAATATTGTGACTACTTATGCTTTTACAGGTTCGGCTTATGTCGTTCCAAGTGCTGCAGCAAAAGCAGGTGTTTTGGCTATGACTCGAAGTCTTGCTGTAGAATGGGCGAAATATGGCATCCGAACCAATGCCATTGCTCCAGGCCCTTTCCCAACTAAAGGCGCTTGGGATAGATTGTTACCTGGCGACTTGGCAGAAAAATTTGATATGGCTAAAAAAGTACCTTTGAAACGAGTGGGTAATCATCAGGAATTAGCGAACCTAGCAGCTTATTTAGTTTCTGATTTCTCAGCTTACATTAATGGCGAAGTGATAGTGATTGATGGTGGCGAATGGCTAAAAGGTGCTGGTGAATTCAATATTCTCGAAGCCATTCCCGAAGAACTTTGGGATCAATTAGAAATGATGATTAAGGCCAAGAAACGAAGTTAGCAGTGTTCGGTTTTCAGTACTCCTAAATCTGGGAAAATCATTCAACTTGGGAGTTTTTACTTGGCGTATTTCCATTAAAATAATAGTTCAAATAATACCCAAACAAGAACACCATTACGGGACGCACCGGAAACATATAACGCTGCTCGGAATGAAAGATAAAAACATACACTAAAGACCACCCCCAAAACAATAGAAAAGGCATTACCAATGGGTATTTCTTTTGTTTTAACATAACCACAATCGCTGCGATAGAAAAGAAAATTAAGAGATAATTAATGGCGTTGATATAAATGTGAATGCTCCATTTTACAAAATTACTCTTATTGTATTTCATTATTGGCGAAATGACAAAAGTCTGAGATTGAAAGAATTTCAAGCTGTACTGCCTCAAAGTCAATCCCGGATTTTGAATAATATCATTGGTTACCCACTTGATGTAATAATCTGTTTTATCTAAATGATTCACCCGACAAATAGAATCCAACTCATCCCTTTTGGCTAAGTTATGAAGGTAATCGGAAGTAGCAAACTCTTTTTGCCCGTCTTGCGGCAACCAATTGAAAGGATCATCTCTTAATTCATAACGAGACCAAAGAAGATGCCTCCTAAAGATATCTTTTTTGAAAGCACCATCGGTATTGTTGATTTTTTTTTCGACCAAAGCCAAAAAGAGCAACATTAACCCTAGTGACGAAATAAAAATTACTTTGTTTTTCCATTCTGATTTTATGGTTAAAAAATACAAAGTAAACAATACTAAAAACGGTAATAAATTGGGTCTAGTCCCAGAGACGATTACCAAAGAAAAAGAAAGCATCAAATAATATTTAACCGCATTCGAATTGGCTATAATTTTTAACCAAGCATATATAAAGAGTGAAACTCCGAAAAAAGCAGCACTTTCAGCCAGAATCCCCATAGCATAATAAACATGTATCGGGAACAAATTTAAAACGATGATAGTCCAAAATTTAGTACGGTCTGTAAACGACATTAGGTCAAAAGAAGCAAATATATATTGGATTGCCCAACAAGTAATAATCGAATTATAAGCAACTCCCAAAACATAAAATAGAGTATCATTATGAAAAACATACCCCAAAGAATAAGGCACCAAATAATAAAACAACGTAAACAATCCTTTATCAATACGGACAGTTCCTTGAAATCCGTTTAATATGTATTGGATTAGTTGAATGGTTCCTTCGTGATATTCTCCATCGCCAAAAGGTTTGGGTTTAAAAGGTAAAAAATAAAATACCACACAAACTAAAGCGGTAATTAAAACAGGATATTTAGCAACAAAATCAATTATTCTTTTCATAATGAAATTCAATTCTTTATTTTAGGTTTACTTACCCACAAACTCCACCAACCTATCATTCTCCCCATTGTTTCGGTAAAAGCTTCCTTCTTTTTGGCGGCGGTAAATGTATTAGAAAATCGTATCAAAATCAACAATATCGTGATGGAATGCCATTTCAGTTTTGCTTTTAAAGATGGTTTTGGATTCTTAACTCTCCAAACATACCAGCCATTTCTAACCACCATTTTACCATATTTATACTGATTAGGTCTTCCTGAAGGATGATGATAATGACTCAATTGGGCTTTGGTATTAATAGCGTTTTTTCCAAATTGCAAAGCTCGAATACTAAAATCGGCATCTTCATACAAGCCATAGCCTTCAAAATAGGATGAAAATCTAATAGTATCTAGAACCTTTTTCCGAAAAGAAAAAGACATTCCAATCAACAAATCTACCTCATAGGTTTTTCCATTCAAGGGAAATCCACAAGTTCGACCGTGTGAATAATCAGGCATTCTTCCTGGCGCTAAATTCGATTGCAATCCTAAATAATTCCGAACCACATTGCGCTGCCCTTCTTTGTAAACAAATCCATCTAATGGATAATAGTGGTTTGGATTGTATTTTTTATTTGGTTGTACTAAACTCCAACCGTTTTCATTGATGGCGACTCCACCTACTCCCGAAAAGTTTTGATTCTCCTCAAACGTTTTGATTATTTCCTTGAAATAATCCACTTCTAAAACCGTATCATCATCCAAAAAAGCAATGACTTCCATTGAATTTCCCGCTTTTTGAACTCCAAAATTTCTTTGTCGAGTCAAACCTCTATATTCTGGTGGAACAGCAAAATACTGCAAATTCTGAAAGAGATGTTCTTTTAAAGCCAATTCTGTTTCCTGATTTGTCGAACCATCAATAATCAGGATTTCGTCAGGATACAAAGTTTGTTCCTGAACCGATTGCAGCAATTGCAACAACGATTCGGGACGCATATAAGTACAAATGATTAAACTAAATTTCATTTTGCTTCCTTAATTCGTTAGCCCAAAACACACTGCTATTCCATTGTTTTTGAAAATGAGCGAAATATTTAAATGGATTTTTTATCGATTGCAATCTATAATACTTGAAAAACAAGGTGGTTTTGTAACTATTTCTTTGGGCTGCCGAATGGTGCAAAAGTTGATACAGCATTATGGTTGGTGAAGGCTTGGGTTGAATCTTGTCGTTTTGCCATTGCAAGACAGGTTTCGTTCTAAAACCGCCCATTGGTGCTTTCAAATGCAAAATTTCAGGTTCGGGCAAATACAAAACATCAAAACCTTGATTGCGCAATTGCATTCCAAAATCGCCGTCTTCGCCATACCCAAATTCATATCCTTTATTGAATCGTATGTTTTCCAAAACATCCCTTCTAACAAAACTATTTCCTGCCCCAAAAGTGGGCCATTGTACTACCTTTTGATGTTTTTTAATTTCGTTTTTTTGAGGATATGCTGTTGTCATTACTGGATTTCCATATTGCTCAATTTTACTAAAAATATTAGATAATAAAGAACCATCAAAACGATTATCGTCGTCTGCCAAGAAAACCCATTCACTTTGAGTTTGATCCAATGCCAAATTCCTAGCATTGCACGCCCCAGTTTGATGTGTAAAAACATGCTGGATTTGAAATGGCCATTCTTTATTAGTTAAAAAATCCAATTCTGATTCACTTCCCTCTTTCGGATTTTGTTCTACAATGATAATGGTGTTAGGCAACAAAGTTTGCTTTGAAAAATCTTTTAATACATCGTATAAATAATCTTTTCTACCAATTGTTGGAATAATAACATCTACTGTGGATTGATCAACTACTTTCATAGAAGATTGCACCTGTATGCTATCCAAATTAACATTCAAATTGGTTCTGTTTTTGAAGAAAAAAGAAAAAAGAAAAGGCAAAAGAGGAAATTTTCGTTCATACAAAAATAAATTCAACATCAACAGAAAAACCCATTGTGTTTTGTAATGTTGTTTTACGAAACGAAAAAGTGTGAATGCACTTGCTTTTGGTAAAGTGGTTGCTACTTTTTGTTTTAAAAGTTTGGGTTCCGAATAGCACAATAATCCTTTGGGCATAGCTAGTTTTGCCAAAGAACAAAGAAAATAATCAAAATTTTTATCGAAAGAAACTTGATTCTTGACCGCTAATAATACAGTTGAATGTATTCCCCCAACGGCACTACTCATTTGCCAAGTCCCAAAACTGACATCGCTATTAATTCCCGCAAAATGAGACATATCTACATAGCCAATGGTCGCATCCATATAAGGAATTTTGGATGGATTATAGGAAAATAATAATTTCTTGTGATGAAATAATTGTTCTATTTCAGAAATATTGAGCTGTCCTTTCAGACTTTGATGACACCAAATAAGAATTTCATCGGGGTAGGCTTCTGCAACTTGAATAAGAACCTCAACTATCGAATTCCCTTTAACCTTATCAACACTAAAGGCGCTGGCATTAGCCAATTCAATAATATTCTTAGTGTTATGATATGCAATTATCATTTTCCTACTATTTTACAGATGTACCAGCAAAGGTTATGATTTCATTTTTTCTAAAAGTCACTGTTTTATAAGGGTAGTTTCTTTTCTTGAAAAACTCCTCTACTTTAATATAAGTTGCTTCTCCGTTTACAATATGATAAGAAGCAATAGCAAAATTAGGTTTCAAATTTTCGATAGTTTGGACACAACCCTCCAAAGCTTCGATTTCGGCGCCTTCGATGTCCATTTTTATGAAATTTAGTTTTTGGATGTTATTTTTCAGTACCCAATCATCAATTCGAATGGCTTCTTTTTGAACACATTTATCAGTATCAGGAATCCAAACTGCCGAAGAACCGACGGTTCCCGCCTCATTAAAATCGACTAATTTATTTTCGTTCCACAACAACAACTCTTCAATTGTAATATTATCTGACAAATCCTGATTTAATTTTATATTCTTGTTAATTCTTTCGATATTAATTCCATCGGGTTCAAAAGCATATACCTTTCCGTTTTTTCCAACCAATTTAGAAAAGAAAATAGACAAATGTCCGCAATTGGCTCCTGCGTCTAAAACCACATCATTTGTTTTTACTTTGTAAAAATGCTGATAATAATTAAAATCAGGAGTAATAAAATACAAAGCCTCATTGGTTATTAAAGAAATGTTTTTGAAAACCGTTTTAAAAATCACTTTATTTTTGTCATCTTTCAATAGTGAATATGAACTATCTTTTAGTTTATTGATGCTGTAATACAACAATTTGATTTGCTCTTTCAAATTGCCACTAGGAAAAATAGCACTGATTATTTTCTTTATCTTTTTCTTCATTTGGACTGAATAACTTTATTATAAAACGACAAACTTTGTTGCGCTACTATTTGAATACTGAATTTTTCTAGCACTTTTTTTCGGGCTGCTAGACCAAAACGCTCTTGCAATTTAGGACTTTTTAGCAATTCTAAAATCCTTTCGGCATACTGTTGATGATGCGTTGGATGTACCAAAAACCCTTCGACTCCATCGGCAATTACTTCATTTGCCCAACCAATATTGGAAGCTACAATTGTTTTTTGCAACGCCATAGCCTCTATCCAAGAAACAGGCAAGGCTTCGGCAAATGTAGGAAAAACACAAAGGCTAGCGGCTTTTATATGGGCTTTTATCTCTTGATACGGAACACTGCCTAAATAAGTCACCTTTTTTAGAGCTTCCTGCGTAAATAATTCTTGCATCAATGCCCAAGTAGATGCATTTCCTGAAACAACATCTGACACATCTCTACCAATCAAAATAAGTTGGGCGTTAGGATTCTTTTGAACTACTTCATTGAAAATTAAAGGCAGTTCTAATAATCCTTTTTTACGAATCAAACTCCCAAAATAAAGAATCGTATTCATGTCATTGCTATTGTCATTGTCTCCATTAAATAAATCAACATCTATCGAATTGGGAATGATGGTAAAATCCTTTTGCAAGCCAAAGACTTCGTTGGTCAAATTGGCAGTAAATTGACTTACGGATAATAAAGCATCGGCTTTTTGCAAAGCTCTTTTTTCGTGAAATTTATTATTCCATTTCACGGGACGATGGTCTAAATGACAGAAATAGGTGTCCGAACCATTTAGTCTAATTATAATAGGGCATTTTTTGGGTTGAATAAATGACGTAATTCCTGTCCAATCGGGTGCTTCAACCAAATCGACTTCCTTTTTTTCGTATAATAGATTGATGATTTTCTCTAGCTTTTTTCGGGTCAAATACCAAGACAGCCCTTTGAATTTTACGTTTTTAATCTGTTGAACACTAATTCCATTATCATCAAAAACCCCTTCCTCTTTTTGTCCATAAACCAATACTCGAACCTGACAGCCTTCTTGCAAAAGTCCCTGTGCTAAATTTTTAATACTCGTACCAATGCCACCGGAGCTTCCCGTTTTAGGATGAGGATATTCTGGAGTCAGGAAAGCTATTTTCATTTTGGGTGTTGGGTTTGGGTGTTGGGTGTTGGGTTTTAAAATTAAAGAATTAATTTAAAATGATTATCAACCATTTGGGGTAAAGAAAAGCGTTTTTCTATATCCAATCTGGTATCTAACTCTATTTTTTTAACCCCAAAATACACTTCTTCTAGGATTTTAGCTAATTCGTTAACATCCTTAGCCTTAAAAATATAACCGTTTACATTATTAATTATGGCTTCTTCATTTCCGCCAACATTGGTTGTAATCACAGGAACATTTGCAGCTAAACTTTCTATGATAGACAAGCTAAAACATTCCATATAAGTGGGTTGCAACATATAATCGTACTGACAATAAATAGATTTCAGCATCGAACTACTTCCCTTAAAATTAAAAGAGTTTTCTAAGTCCAAACTAGCTACTTGCTCTTCTAATTGCTTTCTAAATGGGCCATCGCCGTATAAATCAATTACTATTTCATTTTTAATCTCCATTGGCAATAAATAAACGGCCTGAATCAAATCTTGAATTCCTTTGGATTCCCGTAAATGCGAAGTGGTGAGGAAACTTGGTTTAGTGGAATTTCGATTTTGTCGTTGTTGAATATCGTTTAATGCAATTCCGTTGTAAATTACTTGGGTTTTGTTTTTTATCAGAGAGCCAAAATCCTTTATCAACTCTTTTTTTGTGTAATCAGAAACACCTACAAAAGTGTCAATGTATTTAGAATAAAGAAATCCTTTAATTTTTTTCTTGATTTTTTTGGCAAAAGGATACCCGCCCAAAGGTCTTGGATTGTGATCTACAGCTATAATTTTAGCATTAGACAATTGCTTAACTTCTTTAAAAAAAGGCGTACACAATTCTATAAAATGAGTAATGATATGTGAATACGTTGACTCATTTTGCTTGCAATAGTTTAGAAAATGAGTTTCTATATTTTCGGTTTGGCTTGCATAAATAGTCAAATCGGAATAATTCCCGTGATTGGATGTATTAGGAAAAAACCAATCTACCTGAATGTTATTTGCTTTGCATTGGGCATCAAATTGCCAAAAGAAATAGTCCATACCTCCTACTCTTTCGGGTAAAAGTTTGTAATTGCAGAGGATGGCTATTTTTTTAGTATTTAGCTCCATTTTGATACAATTTGAGCTATTCTTTTACCCGTATTTTTCAAAGGTTTGCTTACTTGCATTGCTACGAGTGATTGTCTTTTTTGACTATCTTCATCAGGAAAATCTAGATAATGATTAATGGCCTCTATCAATTCTGGCTCATTTTTTACAATCTTGGTTGCCTCACTTTCAATAACTTTTTTAATGTGTGGATACTCTAAAAATCGTTGGTCATCATAGAGACCATTTTGACTATTCCCAAAAACGGTATTGATTACAGGTTTGTCAAACTGCATAAAATCCAAACTCATTGTAGATAGCATATTCACGTTGACATCTGAATATTCTAATATACTTCTCAAATCTTTGATATCTTCTCTCGACGGAATTCTTTGAGACCATTCTTCCTGATGACCTTTTCGAGCCAAATGCCACTTGGGATAATTCCATTTAATGAAAGGATACTTTGCGACAAAACTTTCAAACCGAATTGGGTCTTCTGCTGGAGAAGTTCGTACAATGAAGTTTACATTTTTGATTTTATTTTCTTTAATGGCTTCGGCTATTATCGTGATATATAATTCATCGTTTCGGCTAGTGGCTATATCTCCACAACTGAAACAAATCGTTTTTTTTGTCGCATCTAAATTAAATTGAATGTGAAAATCTTTTTTGGAACTCGAATACCTTTCTAAAACATAAGGTTCAAACTGTGGTGTACCAACCACCATCACATTTTCGGGTAGTACTTTTTTATAGAAGTGCAATAATTCTTTTTTCATCAAATCACTCCAAACCAAATAGGCATCAAAGTTTGCTGCCATTCTACCTTTAGAAGCTAAATTGTCCCAACTAAAAATGAATGAAATTGTTTTTATTTTAAATTGTTGAGCTTGGTAAACTAATGGAGCAATAAAAGGTGGACGCTGGTGCGTAAAAAACAAGACATCCAGTTTTTCTTTTTCAAAAATGGTCGCATATTGTTTTACAATAGGATGGTTTTGAAAAGTCCATTGTTGCAAGCTGTTATACCTTTGAATGGAATTTTCAGAATGAAACAGGGCAGTCCATTTAAATAAGAATTGGGTGGCATAGCCTCTGGGGGTTTTCGAATTTGTTTTGTTAGTGTCTAAATTATCGGTGATCCCAAAGTTATTTTTCTTGTGCAATTGCAGGTGGGCTAGCTCTTTGGCTTTTCTAAAAAACCAAGTTGGGAATTTTTCTTGAAAAACAGCCAATTCTATCACCTTTGCTTTTTGCAAATATCCGTCATAAACAAATGCAGGTAAGCAAGACAATACAACAACTTCATTGAATTGCTGCTCGGCTTCAGACAGAAAATCACTCAAAATAAAATTCCTGAACCCTACCCCGTCGGTTATAACTATTCCTAGTTTTCCCATATAAAATTACTTATTACTCTTATTTGAAAATAAATTTAATAAAAAATGTTTTTTTCGGCTTAAATACTTCTTCATCCTAATATGTATTGGAAAATTTCTTTTTCTAGTTAAATGAACAAATGTATCATAGGTCGATTCTGAATAACTTTGAAAAAGAATGTCTCCAAATTGAGAAGGATCTCGATATGCTTTTAATTTATATTTTTTAGTCAAAAGACTAAAAACAGATTGATCGTGACGGTGTTCTTTAAAATCAGAATAATTATCTAGACCACATTGATTATTAATATCGGTCAGAATTCTTTCGTCTTGAGCATAGTTCAACCATTCATCAACAAATTCAATAGAAAGTTTAGACTTCCTTATAAGAACAAAACCACCTAATCGTTGATAGGTAGAATAAAATCTTTGACTATCACAATCCATAAACACAAACGCATCTCTTTTAGTCCATTCACCTTCCAAATGAGTTAATTCAAAAGGAATTATATCTTGTTTCGTAGCTATACTTAAATCTACTAGATCTCTAATTGAATTAGTAAAATAAGATCCTGAATCACAGTAAAATAAAAATTCCCCAAAATTTAATTCATCTAATACTTTTTTAATAAAATATGGTTTCCATAACCAATAGCCATTCCCCCTCTTCTGACTCAAAATTTTTTTATTAATTTTTCGAAAATTTAAATCAATGTCCTTCGGATTATATGATCTAATTTCGTCAAAAAGCCCAATGTATTTAGCCGTTTTACTGTTTAATTTTTGGCTTTTTTTAAACACATTATTGGCATAGTTGAGCAAAACTACTTTATGCTTTAAATTTTGATTATTTGAAATAATGTTCACCTATTTTTATTTTAGATATAGATTTTGCTTTTAATTTTAATCCTTTATTTTTTTATGTAATTGTAAGTTTATATATTATTTGACTCTAAACTATTTTTTAATGATTGAATTATCCAAATATCGTTTATTATTTGGATTGATGAAACGAATTCAGTTATAAAAAATCAGGCTGAAATTAAATAAAAAAACAAATAGTTAGTTCTAACAAACTATATACTAATTCGCTTTTCCCGTTTCAGAATGTCTAGCTCTTATTGATTGATTCCATCAACAACTCCTCGGTTAAAATTTCTGTAAATCGTCTGGCACCCGCATCGTTCAAATGATTGCAATTAAGAAACAGTTTGTCGTCTTTTAAAACCCTCGAAAAATCATGAAGTTCCGGGATTTTTGTTTTCAATTTTGTTGTAAAATTTTGATTTTGATTCTCTTTACAAAAAGGAGCACAGTAAAACAGAACCTTCATCTTATTTTGTTTTACAAAAGATTGAATGCTATCTACCATTTTATTTTTATCTAAAATCACATCTGGCAATGCGCCTTTTAATTCATTCGAAGTTCCATATTTAGCCCCATAGCCTTTGTTGGGAATAATGTTCGTTTTCTTGCCGACGAAATTAGCGAAAATTTCCCTAAACCCAAGTTTTAAATCGTTTCTACAATATCGGTAAAAAGGAAGATAATAATTAGCTACTGGATGCGCTGAATAGGTATCTGAATAGGCTTTGGTTATCTCATTATCTCTAACAAATGGCATCATCTCGAATTCAAAAATAGTAGAATGTCCTTTAGGAATATTGTAAATATAATCTACTTGTATCAAAATGGTTTCATACTGAATGTTGTATTCTTTGATTAATTGCAAAAGCGCATAAATGTCACCTAATTTAGCTGCTTGAAAGCCAAAATTCACAGCTAATTTTCCCGTTTTTTCTTTTATAACCGAGGGGACAATTCCGTTTTCGACTCTTGACGAACCAATAAAAATATAATCTACTTTCTGATTTTTTAAACTTCTAAAATATTGAAATTTTGTTCGAGGATAGGAAGTCTCATAAACTTTAGTATAGACCACATCCAATACTAACATCACTATCAGTATGACCACTATTCCACCAAGTATGTATTTACTAAATTGCTTCATCTAAAACTGGAAATAAATAAAATCGGCAGGACTTGAAAAAACACCCAAAACCAAAATCCCTACTAGTATTATCAATGCCTTAAGCATAGTCCCTTTTCCCTTTATGGGATGTTCTTGTTCTCTTGAATTCCATTCCACCACGATAAACAAGGACAATAACAAAAGTAATTCAACAGCATAACGTTCGAACTCCAAAAACTGAATTCCTCCTTTAAAATTAAAACGAAACATATTTTTTAAATACTCAAATGCTTCAGAAACTGTTTTGGCTCTAAAAAACACCCAGGCCAAAGCAGTCAAACAAAACGTCAAAATCATACTTGCCAATTCTTTGATTGTCGGCACGACTTTCCCTTTAGCAACAGTTTCAATGTTGTGTCTGTTTTTTTTGGTTATTAAAAGTGGCAAGAAGTAAAAAGCATGCAAAGTTCCCCAAACAATAAATGTCCAATTGGCGCCATGCCAAAAACCACTGACCAAGAAAATAATAAAGGTATTGCGTATTTTCATCATCATCCCGCCTTGACTTCCTCCTAACGGAATATACAAATAATCCCGAAACCAAGACGATAAAGAAATGTGCCATCGGCGCCAAAACTCAGCAATATCTCGAGAAAAATAAGGATAATTAAAATTGCGAAGCAAATCAATTCCAAACAGTTTTGAGGTTCCTAAAGCAATATCGGAATAGCCACTAAAATCTCCGTAAATCTGGAACGAAAAATAAATAGCTCCCAAAAATAACGACAAAGAATTCATCGATTGATAATGGTCGAAAATGTCGTTAGCAAATAAAGCGCAATTATCGGCGATGACTACTTTTTTGAACAATCCCCAAATAATTTGATGAACTCCATCAATAGCTTGACTGTAATCAAAAACCCTTTTCTTCTTTATTTGTGGTAATAAATGAGTGGCTCTTTCTATTGGACCAGCTACCAACAGCGGAAAATAAGCTACAAATAGCGAATAGGTAACACCATTTCTTTCGGGTTGAATTCTTTCTTTATAAATATCAATAACATACGACAGACCGTGAAAAGTATAAAAGGAAATCCCAACGGGCAAAATGACTTTCAAAGTCCAAAAATTAGCCTGTATTCCAACTCCCGCAAGCAGTTCAGTAAAAGAAGCAGCAAAGAAATTGTAATATTTAAATACCCCTAAAAAACCAAGATTCACGATAATACTCAACCAAAACCAAAACGTTTTATGACCTTGATTTTTAGCTTCTGCCATTTTTATTCCCGTAAAATAATCCAAAGCTGTAGAAAAAAGCAATAGAAAAAGAAAACGCCAATCCCAACAGGCATAAAAAAAATAACTCGCCAATAACAACAATGAATTTTGGAGTTGCAAGCCTTTTTTATTTACCCACCAATAGAGCACGAAAACAATGGGGAGAAAAAGTAAAAAGGAAAAGGAATTGAATAGCATTATCGGTATCTAAATTGTTTCTGATGATTGAAAGTTCAAATATCGTTTTAAAATTTGATTTAAACCCTTTCAGAGTTTAAAACTCTGAAAGGGTTTGCATCTCTCGGTTATCGTTTATCTATAATTAAATCAAAAATACCCTCCAAATCTTGTTCCCCTTGGTGATACTCTATAAAATTTTCTTTAGACCCATAAATTTCTACTACCTCGTTTCTTTTCAGATTTGTGTGTTTATCAGAAATCACACTTAAGTAAGAAGACCAAGGATACTCGTTTATAGTTGTAGTAAATCCGTGATGAACAGGATTGTTATGGATGTAATAAATTAAATTTTTCAAATACTTTTCAGAAGTTACTCGCTTTCGTTCAAACGGTTTTTCGAACAAACTTCCTGTTCTAGAATATTTTTTATTAATGGCTTGGGTGTAGGCATTAAATAAATGCCCGAATTGTTTGGAAGGATCTAAAACTCTAGGTTTATCAACAGTTGAATAGTCAAGTGAATCGATCAAAACCTCCTTTTCATTGCGAATATAAACCAAAAAATGAAAATGATTTTTCATCAAACACCAAGCAAAAGTTTCTGCTATTGGATAGATATACTGATGGTATAACTTAAAAAAATACTCGTAATTGCCATTTTCAAAAAATACATCAATCCCATTATTTCCTCGATTGTAGATGTGGTAATAATTTCCAAAATCTAATGGCTCTTTTTTGTATTTAACGTCTTGCATTACTTCTTTTTTTAATTGACATTCCTTTAAGATTTTAAACCCTTTCAGAGTTTTAAACTCTGAAAGGGTTTAAAACATGAAAATTACTTTTACAAATATCGTTAGTCACTTGGGTTTGCAAATTTATTGTGAATAAACAGTATTAAAATTGATTTCTAAACAAATAAACTAATCAATATCTCTAAATTGTTTCTGATGATTGACAGTCCAAATATTGTTTTAAAATTTTATTCAAACCCTTTCAGAGTTTTGAACTCTGAAAAGGTTGGTTGGTATATTATCGGTCTCTAAATTGTTTCTGATGATTGACATCCCAAATGGCTTTATTCTCGATAGTTTCTAAAAACAACTGAGCGCTATTTCCTTGCCCAAAATCGGCTTTTGATGCTTTCACTTGATGTGAATCTATTTTTTTTAAAGCAATTCCAATACTTTTAGTATCATAATCCACATTCAAAATATCAGCTTGAATCGCCCTATTTTGCTGCCTTGTTCCAATATTGATGATGGGAATGCCATAATAAGGGGCCTCACGAATACCTGCACTGCTGTTACCTATGATGAACTGACTATTTTTTAATAAGGTCAAAAAATATTCAAACCGTAGGGATGGGAAAATCCGGAATCGAGGATTATCCTTCATTTTTTGATATTCATCTATAATAAATTGGCTTCCCAAATCATTGTTGGGAAAAATAACCACATAATTATGACTATCGGCTACTAACGATTTTACAAAATTTTCAGCATACTGTTGCATCTGCTTCACCTCGGTAGTAACAGGATGAAACATCACAACGGCAAATTTCTCAAAAGGAATAGCATAATATTCTTTTACAATAGACAACTCTGGCAAATCGTCTGAGAACATAATATCAATGTCTGGCGAACCAATC